>JAEEGH010009088.1_pt1 | contig 23281 bp, 24 predicted proteins | sample 9134181 | NCBI WGS metagenome assembly JAEEGH01 (sample SAMN16246544, study PRJNA631951) | gut metagenome | biome: gut microbiome; feature: rumen; material: DP-attached | host: Bos | place: Iran: Karaj | collected 2018-10
CCTGGAAGTCGTAGTCCTTGGGCAGGACGCCGGCTCTTAGAAGTTCTTCCTGCAGGATGTTCACGAAGTCCAGAAGGTTCTCGGGCTGGCCGCCTCCAATGTTGTATACTTTGTAGGGAGGGATGGGCAGGCCGTCTTCGCCGGTCTGCTTGGCCGGAGCCTTGGCCATCACTCTTGTTATGCCTTCCACAATATCGTCCACATATGTAAAGTCCCGGCGGCAGTTGCCGTAGTTGTAGATCTGGATGGTCTGGCCCTTGAGCAGCTTGTTGGTGAAACCGAAGTACGCCATATCTGGCCGGCCGGCAGGACCATAGACCGTGAAGAAGCGCAGACCGGTGCTGGGGATGTTGTAGAGCTTGCTGTAGCAGTGGGCCATGAGCTCGTTGCTCTTCTTGGTAGCGGCATAAAGGGAGACAGGATTGTCCACTCGATCGTCCGTTGAGAACGGCACCTTCTTGTTGCCGCCATACACGGAGCTGCTGCTGGCGTACACCAGGTGCTGCACAGGATTATGCCTGCAGGCTTCAAGAATATTGTAGAACCCAATGATATTGCTCTCGATGTACACATCGGGATTCTCAATGCTATAGCGCACCCCGGCCTGGGCGGCCAGGTTCACTACGATATCGAACTTGTACTCCTGAAAGAGGCGGTTGATGAGCTCCCGGTCCGCTATGCTCCCCTTGATTGAGATGTAGTTGATGCCCGCCGGCTTTGCCTTGTCCAACTCCTGGAGGCGGTACTCCTTTAGGCTAGGGTCATAGTAATCGTTGAGGTTGTCAATGCCCACAATGGTCCCTTCCGTCATGTCCTTGAACAGCCGCTTCACAAGGTTTGAGCCGATGAATCCGGCATGGCCGGTAACTAGTATTGTTTGCATATATTGTAATTTTCTGTTTATGTCGTTATCCGTTTCAAATAGCCTTGTAATTATCTCTATTTCAGCACTTTATAACTTAAACTTTCATTTAGTGATGAAACGGATAACTCTTCTTACCTTGCCAGCCAATTACGTTCTTTGACAAGCTGAAATGTGCTCTACTTTTTTATCTGTATGCGAACCTCAAGCCTCAACAGGCACCTTCATCACCACTTTCTTAACGGGAGCAGGGACTCCATCGGCTGCAAGGCAGGGCTCGTGGGCGTCATCGGGGAAGACCACAAGGAAGTAGCCATCGCCTATCACAAGGTCTGCGCCGGGGCAGTCGGTGTAGCGGGCGGCGTCCTTGGCCTCATCGTACGGGATGCTTTCCTCCACCTGCTCCAGAGGCTTGCAGCGGACCAGTTCACGGCCGGAGACTGCGTACTGGACATCGGCATACTTGCGATGGGCCTCGTAGCCTTTATCGTTCACCAGGCGGGTTTCGTATGCGCTTACAACGGCTTTCACGCCACGCTCCAGCTGCACAGTCCCGGTCTCAACGTCAGCAGAGACCTCTGCAATATAATCCAGCGCAAGATCCAGTGCCGGCGTAAGGCCTTTGTACAGGCCAATATTTTTGATGTGATCGTAAATCATGGGCTATCTTTTATAAATCCCTCTACTGCTCCACCCAGATAAGTTTTCCAGTATCGTAGCCACGGCGGACGGCCTCGGCCAGGATGGTTTCACGGACATCGTCCGGGAGTTTGGGGTCGCGGGCAAGTATCCAGAGGTATTTGTGGTTGCTGCCGCCAATCAGTACCCACTGGTAGTCTGGGTCCAGAAGCATGATGCGATAGTCGCCGTAGAAGGGGCCGAAGAAGGAGACACGAAGGACACGGGGGTCTGCCGTGAGTTTGGCTTTTCCGTTGGCTTCCTTGGGCTTGCCGTCCTTGATGCCGGAGTTGACTACGGCCACCTTGCCGTCTTCGCGGAGGGAGTAGTTTGCCTTGCAGAAGGAGAGGCCGCGCTCGAACTTGTGGTCGAAACGGGCAATCTCGTACCAGGAGCCGAGGTATCTGTTAAGGTCAAGTTCTCCGGAAACGGAGTTGTCCACTTTGGGCTGGGCGCTACAGGAAAAAAGTGTCATAAGAGCTGTGAGGATAGTGAATATGTGCTTCATGGTTCGTTTATTGATTTGTTAAGGATTCCTACATCACAGACTGGTCCGCCAGGCGGAGCAGGTACTGCCCATACTGGTTCTTTGCCATGAGGGCGGCCAGGTCGCGAAGCCGGGCGGCCGATATCCAGCCCTTCTGGAAGGCTATTTCCTCCAGGCAGGCCACCTTGAGGCCCTGGCGCTTTTCTACGGTTTCAATGTAGATAGAGGCCTCGGCCAGGGAGTCGTGGGTGCCGGTATCCAGCCAGGCGAAGCCGCGGCCAAGGACCTGAACTTTGAGTTCACCATCCTCCAGGAAGCGCTGGTTCACGGACGTGATTTCAAGTTCACCTCGAGCGGAAGGCTTGATGGTTTTGGCAACCTCTACCACCTTATTGGGGTAGAAGTACAGGCCGGTTACCGCATAGTTGCTCTTGGGTTTTGCCGGCTTCTCCTCAATGGAGAGGCAGTTGCCTTCCCGGTCAAACTCGGCCACGCCGTAGCGCTGAGGGTCGGAGACCCAGTAGCCGAAGACGGTGGCTTTGCCGGTATCTGCGTCCTTTACCGCCTGCTCCAGGAGCGGCAGGAAGCCGCTGCCATGGAATATGTTGTCTCCCAGCACCAGGCAAACGGAATCGTTTCCTATGAACTCCTCCCCTATCAGGAAGGCCTGGGCAAGACCATCGGGGCTGGGCTGAACGGCATACTGGAAATGTACGCCACAGTCCGAACCATCGCCGAGCAGCCTCTTGAATGCCGGCAAATCGTCCGGCGTGGATATAATTAGGATGTCCCTGATCCCCGCCAGCATCAGTACGCTGATGGGATAGTACACCATGGGCTTGTCGTAAATAGGCAGGAGCTGCTTACTTACGCCTTTTGTAATGGGGTACAGACGGGTGCCGGAGCCTCCGGCCAGGACAATTCCTTTCATGTATTCTATTTTATTTTAAACCTCTGAAACTACAAAAGTATTATCGGCTAATATGAATTTGTTCTCCTTAAACTTCTTAGAAAGGGCAGGTGATAATCGCAGTGCCACAAGAGAATACGTAAAGGAGAGTTTATTAGCAAATAAGTGTTAGTTCAAATCCAGTTTGGTGTTATGCTTCCGAATGATGGGCTTTACATGACAGCAATATCTTCTTTAGGGTAATGCTATTTTTCCTCTGCTTTTTTAGCCTTTTCTTCAATCTTTTTCAATAATTTCTTAGCTTTATTTCGCTGATCGGTATAGACATCTGGTATCTTGGATGTCCTTTCAATAATACCAGCGATTGATTCCTTTTGATCATCAGAAATGATTTCTTTCGCCAAACACTCTTCAAGTGCTTCAACATAAGCATCTATGGAAATCTGCTCAAACTCACCATTATTAATGGCTAAATAATCCTCAAAAGCCGAGAGCCACCATGATGCACTATTAAAAAAACCATTATCTGATGAACAATGAAGAGCAAATATTCTGCAAAGGTTTGCTCTCATCTTTTTGCTATCATTAGTAATCGACTTCTTGAACGTTTCCAGATCTGTAATCATCTGTGAAGAGAGCGCTTCCACTTGCTTTTTAATACGTTTGTCAACCTCTGCATCAATCAACTCTTCGGTAGAAGCCTTATGTGCTGTAAATAGGCGTTGATACTTCTTCAATCCAGTTTGAATCTCTTCAGTAATCTGGGCTTTTGAAGCCTTATAATTCCACCACCATGTTGCAGTGAGTACAGTTGCAACTATTACCCCTATTGCAACCAAGAGTAAATTAAACTGTCCTTGCTGTTTGCCTATCATATCGGCATAAAACAAAGATACTTGTGAAGCATCTATCACTTCAATAGTATCCCTAAGTACAGAAATAGTTGGAATAGAATCTGTTATCATTATTAATAAACTATTATTCTTTAGCAATTAGCCTCATCTAATACCCTCCCCATACTGATTCTCCGCCATCGGCCTGGCCAATTCATTATCCCTCTACTCCGCGACTCAACTGTTATCGGCAGGCCCAATCTTTAATTGCGCCAAGTTTGTTATCGGCAAATCTAATCTCATCTCCTAGACGTCATCGGAAAGGGCGGGCGATATGCACTGCACCATATGAGCAATCTATCGGCTTATCCATACCTTTCAAGAATTATAGAAATAAAGAGCCGTGGGCGGTTGACTTACCCTATCGGCCATTGAGCTAAACCTTACGTAATCCGTTTAATTCCCTTATTGCTTTAGTATATTCAACTCTAACTTGGTTATTTATTCCGGAGATGGTTGAATTGGGGGAAGATTCCGTGGGGGCTACATGGATGTGAGTATCATCTTCGCGAGATGCTTCTTATTTCAACAGCAGTAAATCCATCAGTCTTATCTTTGCCAAACGTTTATTCTGTTCTATTTGATAGTAGGACAACTTCTTCAAAAACTCTTTCAATAAAGCCTCGGTTGAAAGGTGTTCAATAGCCATATCGACCATATCCTTGTAAAGCTTCTCTATCTTATCTAGTACATCCTGCTTGATGTCTGCCTCTGCTAGGCTGCGTTCAATCTCTAGGGCTTCCCTGCCGTTAAGCAGTTTCTTTATCTGGTCAAAGCCCCTTTTATCCTCATCAGTAGCGGAAGGATGGTTCTCCATCACCTCAATGATAGCGAGAAGCCATCTTATATGGTTCACGAAGCTAAAGTGCCAGTCGGAGATATATTGGTGTTGGGCTAGTTGGAGATTAACCATTGACATTTTCTTATTATTTAGGAAAACTGCTGCTCCACTTGTACGAAAAGACTGTAGGCGCATTATTTCAACTCCTACTCTGCCTTATTTCCTTCATAATGCCATTATACACATTCTCCGCATCATTGTCTTTACACATTCTCTTAAATGCACGATGTGCATATTTGCTATTAGGATTAGTTGTCAAAATCTCTTTCATCAGAAGAACGGCACTAGAAAAATCATTTTCTTTATAGAACTTGTATTCTGCCTTCATCGTTCCGGCAATCTCAACTTTCCCTTCCGCATATGATCGTTCCATTCTGGTTATGAGTTCCCTCAACAACTCTTTATCCGCATGAGCATTGCGAACAAGACAACGGAAATAAGCCTCTATATGATATGAATTATCCTTCTCTCTCTCGTAGCTTTTTTCTGCAAGTTCCAACGCTCCAGAATAGTCTTCCAATTCCATCTTCACTATAACAAGTTCATGCTCAGCTTTTGACACATATTCTCGGTCGCTTGAACTTTTACTTCTTTCCAGAGCCTTCTCATAATACTCTTCTGCCTTCGGGTAGTTCCCTTTATGTCGCTCATAGAATCCACGAAGGAAATAATATGAATAATCCGAATTCTTGAAATACTCAACAGCCTGAAGGAACTTTTCATTCTTCATTCGGCACAAAGAACAACAATACCAATAGTTGATGCTCCTAATAATCTCATCATATCCATTATGGATATTGTCATTAAGCAGCATCTCAACTAGTGTTATTACATTTTCATCTTGTCCGTATTTATACTCTTCAATAATAACTTTCAAAACAAAAGAGGGAATCAAGTAACGCTCTTTAGCCTTCACCTTGGCATTCTTCAACACTTCCTTTATACCCAAAAGTTGAGATGACAAGTCTGTCAGACTATCATCTACAGAGGTCAACATACGACGAGTTTCCCTCCTGAGGCTCTGACGATAGCTCAACGGCATAGTAATGCGGTTGCGGCTTATATAGTCTGCCATCACAGGACTCAAGCGAATATACTGGTTAGCAGACCCGAAAGACTCATAAAGCGAGTAGTTTCTGAACAGTTCCAGAGCATCTGATATGTTATCAGGACAAACCTTTTCCAAAAGATCAAAGCTCACAAAGTCAAACTGAGACAACATAACAAGAATATCCTTGGCATGTGGTGCTTTGTCAATTTCATCAAGAATGTCAACCAAGTTCCCATCAAACATGGAAACAATCTGAGGAAGTTGTTTCTTTGCATTGTTAATATCACTTCCTACAATACAGTCAACAACATCATATACCTGACGAGGATACCCCTTAAGGTCTTTTACAAAATCCTTGGCATCGGCTTCATTCAGTGAAATACCTCTATTCTTGGCGTATGCATTGAAAAGCGCCATGATATTCTGTTTATCCAAACCTTTTATCTGGCGAATAATCAATTCCGGGAAGTTTCTTTCAGTACTAAGCATAGGTGTAAACCGAGAGGCCACATACAAATGTATCATCGGGTACAAGCCCTTGTTTTTGATAATGTCAACAAACCAATCGGTCAATCTGCCATTGCCTAGTACGATGCTCTTCTCATCTCTTACGAACACTCTCTCCTGACAATCAGCTATCTTATTCAACAACTCAACTGACGCACTTAAACACTTGTCGGGATATCTCATAATATCGAGTAGTGTTGTATTGTCATAAATGCGCACAACCTCATTCAATTGCTGCACAAAACGATCCATACCATCGCTCTCGGTCATTACTATACGTACTGGCTCGTATGCTTCATGCAGTTCGTTAACGTGCCTCCAGATAAACTCTTTTACCAAACGCTTTCGCCCAATATGAGACAAGCCGGATATGATAATAGCGCGTTTCTGATTGCTCGTACTGGCATAGAGTTTAAGTCGCAACTCATTCATATCCGCATCTCGCCCGAAAAAAAGCTTCTCACGTTCCTTGATGGTGGGTTCATTTTCCCAAATGCTCTCGCGTAACTTTCTCCGTATAATACGGGCTACTATGCTTGAACTGTTTTCAGGCTTCACGAGGTATTTCTTCACCCATTTAAGACCATTCTTGTCAAAACGGTCATCACTGTGAGTAATTACATCATCAACAATAAATGGAAGGAATACCACATCTTCTCCATCCAACATCTTTGAATGAACCAATCTGGCTTCCTGGATGACCCATTTTGAGTTGAGGGCCATATCAGAAAGCATTAGAACAAAAATATTACTATTATTAATATGAGCCGTTATTTCGTCAGTCAACTCACCACCTGCCTCAAAGCAGTACATGTCAACATTCACAAAATCACGCCCCAATTCGTGCACCACTTCCTCTACAAAGTCTTTCTGTGCACTACTATGTGATATAAATACCTTGTAATTACCGTTCATACTCTTTAACTATTCTTTTGCATCTTCAACTATCTGATGGAGGTCGCTCTTGTCTTTATACTGAGCAGAGAGTTCTTTGCGCTTCATCTCCAATTTTTCCAGTAGGAACTTGTGTCTAATCTCGAAATCATCAAAGATAGAACTCCATGTCCTCACATAGATGTCGTAATGCTGGCAGGAATCATCCACATGTTGAATCAAATTCTTCTTTCCCCATGTGGCATTGGACTTCATTTCGCGGTTAATATAACCCGTATTATCCAACCTGTTGCCAACAAGAATGAAAGTCCATTGCGAATCGGGAGAATTGAAACGTGGCTCAGCATAAATCAATCCCATATAGGTCTTCACCTGACTGACTTCAACCTCGCCCAAGTCCACATTAGGGCGCTTAAGCTCCACCACAATATTTTCTAAGGTTTGAGAATGGTTATTCTGTCGGAAAGCAAAAATATCCATCTCTTTGTTGGCGTCAGGATGATCTATCTTATCCTTATTTGCAAGGCTTTTGCTAACTCCTTTGGTTTTCTTGCTCTTGCTTATCTTTTCCAAGTAAGCCTTCAGAGCCTGCTGGAAATCCGGTTCTGCCTCAGTAACTATATTATATTGCTCGCCAAATAGCCAGAAAGCCGAAGAGACCATTTGCTGTATGTCTTCTACTTCGTAAGCATTTAGAGAGGTATCGAAAACCATTGCCTTGAGTGCAGAGACTGTCTTAAGACGATTTTGCAGAAGATCTATCGTATTGATTATACTGGACAATTCGGTAGTCTGGAGTATAAGCTTTAGTTTGTGACGCTCTTCGTCAGTCATCTTATTGATGTGCTCAAGGATAGTAATTACATCGTCGCGCTTGTTTGTTTGCAAAAGGAGCTTAAGGCAGCCAACTAAGGCTTTCGCCTGGTCGTCACCTATATTGGTAAAGAGTTTAGGCTGAACCGAATAAATACCAATAACTGTTTCTTTCAATTCATTGAACAAAGGTTGCTCATACTCGTTCTGCGGCAGTTCAACAACGCCTTTGGTCTCGAACTTGGTCCAAAGTTCTTTTCCGCCAACCTCTGCAATGAAGTGTTTTTGTTTCTCCGACAGCCATTCTGCAACCTGTTTACGCAGTTCTTTGAAAACCTTATCTTTCTCAGTCTTCGTCACGTGGTAGCCATCAAACTCTATCTGCAACTGGGCTTCTGACTTCTCTGACTGATCATCACCATCTTCTTTTTCTGCCTTTGGAGACGGGGCAAAGTACTCGAAATAGGATGAAGTGACATAAACGCTATGATGGAATCCTGTGTCTTTTTTATTCAATTTGGTGGTTTCTTCGTAACGCTCCATGCCTTCCTCATTCAAGTAGTAGACACTGTAGTTCTCTTTCATTTTGTCATACCAGCGTATGAAGGTAAGGTTGAACTCCTGAGCGATCCTCAGCTTCTCGTCATATATGCGGATCGTCTTGGTATCGGACTCCGCAATGACTGCGTTGCAATCTATCTGGTAACCATTGACGGTTAGAGAACACCCCCTATTTTCGTTAAGCTTAAGAAAGACAGCAAATTCCTTCTGCAAATAGCTAATGAAGTCCTTTGAGGTAAAAAAGTCTGTTGACAGGTTCTCTACATTGATGAAATGCACTTCAGTACCTGTCGGCACATTCTCAACCACCTTGACTCCTCCTTCGTCGGAGTGGTCGTTGTAGTGGTCATTGTCATCACCATTGATAGTAATGGTATGCTGTATGAGTTGTCCATCTTCTTCGAGATACACTGTCTCCCACTCAGCGGCGGTTGCAAAACAGTTAAAGGAATAACGGCCCTTGCCTCTATGTCCTTTTACTTGAGAGCTCCACTGGAAGGACTTATTCTTAACAGAATCCTGATAACGGCCAAAGGTATCGGACAGGGTGGCACGGCTAATACCATCACCGTCGTCCTTGATAACCAAAGAAGTAATGGCTCCAAGCGCCGTTGCCCCATACTCAATGCTTACATGTTGTGCACGGGCATCGAAGCCATTCCATATATATTCACAAATCGCCTTGTTGGCATCACTCGTGACGCCACTCTTGATACTGTTATCTGTTACCGTTACCTTTTGCTTACCCATAAAAATGTATGGTTTTAATGTCGTTCGAATCGTTTCTTGTTTTTCTCTTCGCCATGAATAAACTGGTCGCCTTGGTTCTTTAGAGACTCGGCATCAAGCGGTTTCGCTGGTATAATAATCCAGTCGGTGGCGGAGCTTACGGAGCAACGGGCTGTACCGCTTTCTAGTGAAGGCTCTTTTGCATGTACTTGCTCTACAGATACGCTTGACAAGGTGTACAGGCCTGTCGGGATGGGAAATAACTCTCGGTCTACCGGCCACAACGGTTGTTTATTCTTCTAGGTCCACGACCCACAACGCATCATTATTATTCTTTTTCTTTCAAAAGGGACAGTTTGTAGAAATAATGAGTGATACTATTTGTAAGTGACTTGAGAAGCGGCAAATACAAGTATACCATTAGGTCTTCGTCCCCTCCTGTAACTTCTCTATAATTTCATTCTCCTTTTTGATCTCTGCCGCATATTTTGTAACGGAAATCTTTTTCATTATTCGGCGACGTCTAATGTGGTAAGCTACGACATCAGACTTAATCTCAATTGCCTTTTCTACACATGTCAGGGCGTTTTTGAAATCCTCTGTTTCTGTAAGTGCCATAGATTTTCGATAAAGAACAGTAGGATTCGTAGGATTCAATTCAAGAGCTTTATCATATTGTTTAATTGCATGAGGATAATTCCCCGCAAGATGATATGTATAACCCAATCCGCTGTAAGCCGTGATTGTGTCCGGCTGCAACTTAATAACAGCATTGAAATCAGATATTGCTTCTTTATATTTATTTAACGTCCTATAGGCAACTGCTCTTCTTTGAAGAGCTGAGACATACTCACTATCCAATGAAATGACTTGAGAATAATAATCAATTCTAGAACTTATATCTTCTGTGTCGGCTGCCTTCTCCATTAGTATCCCAATCTCATAGCCTTTTTTGAAAAATGCGAAGTCAGATTCAAAATGCTTTAGTTTAACATCTTCTTCCTCCAAGCGCTTGTCAAAAGCCTTCTGATTCCTATTCATTTCCCTTTTATAATAACGCCTATATTCCCCATTTATAATAAGAGGAACAACAACTCCCACTAGCAAACTGAAGACCGCTACCACAATTGCTAACCATGCATAATCTCTGGAAATCTCTAACGACAGACCGTCAAATTCATTGACCACAACATTATGATATAACTCCACTTTGGCATCTAAAGCATCAAGCCGAGTATCCATAATCTCGACATCCTTTTGGACTTCAAACACTTTCCCCTCCAATGTACTTTGAACAGGAGCAGCAAAAGAAAGTATGGGTAGTAAAAATGATATGAACATCAAATACTTCATATGCAAATCATCTCATTAATAAGGCTTCTCTACAATACTTATCTTACCATTTCTACTCTATCAACAGGTTCTACCATTTTCCCACCTCATACGCCTCCATAAACAACAATGCGTCCACCACACGCCTCGAATGGAACGATAACTGGTCATAAGTTTTATAAGCCTTAAACAGCAGGAAGGCAAGCATCGGCACAGGGAAACCAATACTGATGTTTCTGCACATTATCCGTTTCAGAGCCGTTTCAGTTTTTGCAGGCTTTCTCCCAAATTATCAAGCACTTACATCTTGCTCTGTGCGGTTCTTACCTGAAAATGTATTAAAATCCATTTCGAACAACCTTGCAATTATCTCTATCTCAGCACTTTATAACTTAAACGTTTCTTTTTGTTATGAAACGGATAACTCTTCTTACCTTGGCGGCAAAACCTGGCTCCATGAACACCTTGTTTTCTTATTTTGAGGGAGACTTGGAAGACTTCCTCACATACGTAAAAAAGATAAAAGACAATCGTCTGGTCAAAGTCCGCCTGTCGTCGGTAGAATCATTCTGTCATGTCCTGGATAACTATGCTGTAAAACATATTATGCATAGGCACGGCGGAAAGAAAGAACGACTTAGAGGACAAGAGCCTGTAACAGAAGACGATTTCTTTCTTATACCTGAAATAATACTTTGCCCAGATTCACAGATTTCCATCCAATGTAAAAATGGGAATCCAGGAAAAATCTATACTAAAGATTTAGAAGAACAAACGTATATTCTAATTGAAGAGATCCGTAAAGGGCACTCTGAAATGGCAATAACCACACTTTACAAAAGAAAAAAGAAGCTCACCGACGCTAAGAGTCCAAAATAACTCCGCAGATTCCGGATTTGCTTCCTTTACAGCAAAGGTAAGCATAAATTCCAGATTTCCAAACAACCCCTTTTATTAATCTTAGAAAAACTAATGATCTTAATGCAAAAATAATTACTTCTTGAATCTATTCGCAACAACAATCCAATCCACAATCTGCCACAATGCCTTCAAGTGCGCTGCGCGGCGATTCTGGTAGTCCAGGTAATACGCGTGTTCCCAGACGTCAAAGGTGAGGAGGGGTTTGAGGCCGTGGGCTACGGGATTGTCGGCATTGGGGTATTGGGCAATGGACAACTCACCGTCGGAGTTTGCCTGGAGCCAGACCGAGCCAGAGCCGAAGAGGCTTACACCTTTGGCTTCGAAGTCTGACTGAAAGGCTTCGAAAGAGCCCCATTGTTTCTCAATCTGCTGTTTGAGATGCCCGATTGGGGTCGGGCATGACGGATTGGGTGTGAACTGCGTGAAGTACATCTCGTGATTCAGAATCTGGCCAGCGTTGTTGAACACGCCACGAGATTCCGGGTCAAGCACGGAATGACGGATTATCTCCTCCAGGCTCTTTCCCTCCAGTTCTGTCCCGGCAATGAGCTTATTCAGATTGTCCACATAGGCCTGCAGGTGCTTACCGTGATGGAACGAGAGGGTTTCATCACTGATCACAGGGGCCAGGGACTTGTATGGGAGGTCTATTAACTTGAACATATTAATAGTTCTCAGGCTTCAGCTGGAAGTAGCTCTGCGGGTGGTCGCAGACGGGGCAAATCTCCGGGGCCTTGGGGCCTATGACAATGTGGCCGCAGTTGGAGCACTGCCAGATGCAGTCGCCGTCGCGGGAGAAGACGATGCCCTGCTCGATGTTGGCAAGGAGCTTGCGGTAGCGCTCCTCGTGCTCTTTCTCAATAGCACCTACCATCTCGAACTTGGCGGCAATCTCGTCGAAGCCTTCCTCGCGGGCTTCTTTTGCCATGCGGGCGTACATATCGGTCCACTCGAAGTTTTCTCCGTTGGCGGCGTCCTTCAGGTTCTCAACTGTTCCGGGGACCTTGCCGCCGTGCAGATACTTGAACCAGATCTCGGCATGTTCCTTCTCGTTTGCCGCGGTCTCTTCAAAGATCTTGGAAACTTGCACATAACCGTCCTTCTTGGCCTTGGAGGCATAGAAGGTGTACTTGTTGCGTGCCATGCTCTCCCCGGCGAATGCCTCCAGGAGATTCTTTTCAGTTTTCGTTCCTTTCAGTTTCATATGCTTGTTGTTTTTTAGTCCGATTCTTACGTCTACCGCCTTTTACAAGAAACGGGACGATCAAAACGCGGTAATAAATTGAATATCAGTAAAATAAACGATTATCCAACAGCAGTATATCTATGCAGTCTCCCCTCCCCGGTTTAAGGTACGAAAATACCCAAAAACCGGGCAGTGAGAAGGTTCAGTGGCTGTTTTTGTCCACAAAATACCCTTTCCCGTTAATCCAAACGGGAAGAGGGGAACCCGTTAACTACCGCATAAAGTGCGTCATAATTAACTACAAATATAAACAAAAAAAGGGGAATTACAATTACATTGTAACTCCCTTGATGCATTTATTGTTAACTCTCCTACTGGATACCAAAGTATTTATCTATAGCACTTACATACTCCTTAGCAGTATTATTATCTTTATAGCGCAGAATTCTTTGTTTACACACCTCTTCATCACCAAAAAGTTCTGTATCGAACTTATTGAACGTAGAATTAATGACTGTCTTGCCCTTTTCTACATTAGCAGAAATCTTGTCAGGAAAAGAAACCAAAATCGCAATCAGATAGCCAAATAAATACTGACTACGTTTGGCCAGTCTTTCATCAATTTGATCCAAATCTATCGCCTTTTGTGTCTTTGAAGACAAACAAGCAATATACAAAGCCAAATCACCAAGCAACGAGTTAGTTTGAAATCTTGTTTTGGATTCTTCTTTCTTCTTGCCGGCGCTAATACTTGCTGATTGCTGTCTCAACTCTTCTTTCAATTGCTCGAGACTCTCACGCATACCAACTTGATCATCGCGCAAAGAACTCACATCTTGATGAATAGGATCAATACCACTTTGTAGTTTAGAATCCAATCCTGCCAAAATATTCTTTTCCAGTTCATCGAACCTTCTTAGCTTTTCGTCAATTCCCCTCTCTATTTCCCTGATTCCAGCCATGTTGTCGCTGGCATTATTCTTAGTCCTGAAAGAATAAACGATTGATACGACAGCCAGTACGATGGACACAATAGTTGCCGCAAAACAGAAATTATCGAATGCGTCTTCATTAATGTGACCAGGAACAACCACCAATAAACAAACACATAGTATCGCAAGAATAATAAAACCGTAGATAAGATGCAGACGGTTAATTATCCTCTCTTTTGCCAATAACTTTTCTTCCATAACTTACATCCTATTTTTTATCCATTCTGAAACGCCGGATGACATTCCTGTCCATGCCGCCGGAGCAGAGGCTATCCCGACATAGAGTTTATCGTTACTATCAAGGGCGGCCTTAAAAATATCTCTCAACTCAACAGCTGTTTTATCACTTTCTATCAGAAATGCTGAGCCTCCCAGTCTCGCCCAAGCACCTTGCTTTTTTATTAATGCAGAAAGTTCCTCATACCTTTGCCCAGGAACACTTAAATCATATGAAACAATGTATATCATAACAATCTATTTGGTCTAAACATTATGTGTTATCTATATTTTGTCCAGAACGTACTCCTTATACCAACTCGGGACATACACGCTATCAGTTATAAGTCTACCATTCTCTTTATGTGCAAAGAGATTAGGTTCAGAAGCCTGGTTGTCAAAGAAATAAACGCTGTCAGCAAGTTTCACTGCATCACAAAGGTAACCCATTGTCCTATAATAACGACTTATTACCTTGGACCGATCTACATCATGTCCACCCTGGGCTTTTCTTGATTCCACGCGCCTGACATTCAATTCGGGATCAGGTAGCGATACGAAATACAAATATACTTTGTATCCAGACTCCTTTGCTCTTCTAATGAACTCCAATTTAGAGTCATGGGACATCACTGTTTCAAATGAGAAAACTTCGACTTGATTAAGAAGAGAGTTACGGATAAAATCGGCCACAAAGGAAACAAAATAATCTTCGACAATTTGTTGATCAGTTGCTGTTATACCGTTATTATCAAATCTCCATAGACTAGAATCCGTTTTTATTGGCCAACGCTTATATGCCGCATCAAAGTCATCCTCTGAAAGCGTCAATGAATAATCAGAGAACTCTATTCTGCCGGATTGTCTGAAGCCTGAAAGAATATCATCAGCATTCACATAAACACCGATATTGACAATGCTTTCAACTATTTTCTTAAGAGAAGATTTGCCGGAACCATTTGGCCCGGCAAATATCCTTAAACGTTTCCTTCTGGACATTACTTCAAAACAATTACTTTGTCAGAATCTTTCAACTTTACTCTCACCTGCCCTACATTATGTTTAACCACGACTGTTGGCTCACCTGCTGTCACTCTGACAATTGAATTGCCCCTCATCACATAAGCCCCAGAACTACTCTTACTCTGAACATAGGCATTCTTGCCACTTTTAGCAAGTCCTTGTTTAATTTTGTTAATTTCTGTCATAATTGGCTGCAGTTATGGCGTATTTTTACAAATATACAAAAAAAACGGTAATTCCAATTACTAATCTATTTCGTGTACCTCTCCCCTACAACGTTCCAGTCCACGGTCGGCCACAACGCCTTCAGGTGAGCGGCGCGGCGGTTTTGGTGGTCCAGGTAGTAGGCGTGCTCCCATACGTCGAAGGTGAGGAGGGGCTTGAGGCCGTGGGCTACCGGATTGTCTGCATTGGGGCACTGGAGAATGGACAGTTCGCCATTCTTGTCGGCGGAGAGCCACACCCATCCGCTCCCAAACAGGCCGACGCCTTTGGCTTCGAAATCGGCCTGGAAGGCTTCGAGGGAGCCCCACTGCCTCTGGATCTAGGCAAGGAGACTGCCTGTCGGGGCCGACAACGACGGCTCCAAAGCGAACTGCGTGAAGTACAGGTTGTGGTTCAGGATCTGGCCGGCGTTGTTGAAAATGGCCCAGCTCGAAGCGGCAACAATCTCCTCCAAAGACTTGCCCTCATACTCCGTCCCAGCAATGAGTTTATTCAGATTATCCACATACGTCTGCAGATGCTTTCCATGGTGGAAAGACAGCGTCTCATCGCTGATAACCGGGGCCAGCGACTTGTAGGGGAGGTCAATGAGTGTGAACATATATCAGTCTCGTTTGAAAATGTCGCGGGTATAAACCTTGTCTGCAACATCGTCCAGGGCCAAGTCGTAGCGGTTGGCGATGATGGCATCGGCCTGGGACTTGAAGGCGGTCAAATCATTGACGACACGTGAACCGAAGAACGTGGTCCCGTCCTCCAGTGTGGGCTCGTAAATTATCACTTTTGCGCCCTTTGCCTTGATGCGCTTCATGATGCCCTGGATGGCCGATTGACGGAAGTTGTCCGAATTTGATTTCATCGTCAGCCTATACACTCCAACCACCACTTCCCTCTCTTTCACAGCGTCATAGGCGCTGGAGGCGGTGTAGTAGCCGGCCTTTTCCAGGACGCGGTCGGCAATGTAATCCTTCCTCGTGCGGTTGGAATCCACGATGGCTTTTATCAAATTTTCCGGTACGTCGTTGAAGTTCGCCAGAAGCTGCTTCGTGTCCTTAGGCAGGCAGTATCCTCCATACCCGAAGGACGGGTTGTTATAATGCGTGCCGATGCGCGGATCCAGCCCCACGCCCTCGATAATCGACTGCGTGTCAAGGCCCTTCATCTCGGCATAAGTGTCCAGCTCATTGAAGAAGGAAACGCGGAGGGCAAGGTACGTGTTGGCGAAAAGCTTCACCGCCTCTGCCTCCGTAGTGCCCATAAACAGCACGGGCACATCCTCCTTGATGGCGCCTTCCTTTATGATGGCTGCAAAGGTATGGGCCGATTCTTCCAGAACGGGCTCATCGTACCCCACAATGATGCGGGAAGGATACAAGTTGTCATACAGGGCCTTGCTTTCGCGAAGGAATTCAGGGGCGAAGATGATCTTGGGGACGACCACCTTGAAGGTGCCGTCGGCCTGCCTTTCCCTGTAGCTGAACTTCTCCCTGACATTCTTAGTATAGCCCACGGGAATGGTGCTCTTTATCACCATCACGGCGTCCGGATTCACCTCCAGGACCAGTTCTATCACCTCCTCAACATGCGAGGTGTCGAAGAAATTCTTCTTGCTGTCGTAATTGGTAGGCGCAGCGATGACCACAAAATCGGCATCCTTGTATGCCGATCTTCCGTCTAGCGTCGCAACCAGGTTCAAGTCCTTCTCCTTCAGGTACTTCTCGATATATTCGTCCTGAATGGGAGATATCTTCCTGTTGATCTTTTCTACTTTTTCCGGGATTACGTCCACGGCAACAACTTCGTGATGCTGTGCCAGAAGGGTGGCAATTGAAAGGCCGACGTATCCGGTTCCTGCTACTGCTATTTTCATATCTTTTCTTTATGCAAATTTCTTTTTTGCTTCTTCGTAGGTATCAAGACTGCCGATGTCGAAGCGACCGGCACTCATGGGCCAGGCATGCATGGTGGTGTGCTCCACCATGTAGTGGGCAAGGTTGCCGGGGGCGTCTTTGCCGCAGCCATTTTCTACGGAATGGCGCACAAGGTCCAGATCCTTCTTGAGGTAAATGTAGAACGGAGGAACGGCCCAGGTGCTCTTCGGGACCTGGGGCTTTTCTTCCATGTTCAGGACACGCCAGTTTTCATCGACAACGATAACTCCCGTGCGCTGGAGTTTCTCTATGGAAGGCTGCTCATGGCACATGATGCAACTGGTGCCCTTGGCCTTGGCAAAGTCTACAAATTCCTGGAAACTGAAAAAGAGCAGGTTATCTGCAGCCACTACCAGAAGGTCGTCGTCCAGCCCCAGCTTATCCATGGCAAAAAGAAGGTCACAGACAGCTCCAAGACGGGTTTCGTTGGTGACGGTGCCGTCATCGACCACCCTTATGGGTTTGGTATAGTGCTGCTTCTGTGCCCAGAACTCAAAGATATTGGCAAAGCGGCCGTTGGTGATGATGATATGCTCGTCAATCTCAGGGATTGTGTCGATATCATCCAGCATCCTGCCAAGGATGGTATTGCTTCCAATCTCCAGAAGGGGCTTGGGATAGTTCTTGGTGAGTTCACCAAGACGGGTGGCGTAGCCTGCGGCTATTACTACGTTTTTCATACGAATCTGGCACCGTCGTCGCTCTTGCAGAAGTACACCTTGAAGGAGTCTTTGTACTGAGGGAAGCGGCTTAAATACTTTTCTGTTATCTCTTTTTCAATGGATTCCTTCTTGGCGGGATCCACCAGGGCGATGCATGCTCCCTTGAAGCCGGCGCCGGAGAATCGGCCCCCGTAGATTCCGTCTGTGGTGAGCATTGCCTCGTAAATGGCGATGAGTTCGGGGCTGCCGCACTCATAGTTGTGGATGGAACTCTCGCAGCTGGCTTTGGACAGGCTGCCGAACCATTCCAGATTTCCTGTCTCCCAGGCGGTGATGCCTTCCCGTACACGCTTGTGCTCTGAATAGAAATGCTCTGCACGGCGGGCAAAACGAGGCGGCATATTGTCCCTGTTGCGCTTGAAAGAAGACTCCGGAACGTCCCTCAGGAAGGTCTTGTCGTGAGTCTTCAGTGGCACGTTTTCATAGGCCTGCACTATCCATGCGGCCGTTTTACACTCTGTCACGCGGAGGTTGTAGTCGGAGCTCACCAGCGATCGCGTAAGGCCGCTGAAGAAGATACCCAGCTCGAAATCCGGCATGTTGTCGGCCTTGGGTATGAGCCGATACTCGTTGCTCTCGCAGTCCAGCATCAGCAGGTGGTCCTTCTTCCCCAGCGCAATGCACGCCTGATCCAGAAGACCGTTATTCAGGCCGATGTACTCCCTCTCCGCCTCCGACGCTATCTTCATCACCTCGAACGGCGCCAGGGTAATGTTGTTGGCCTTTGCAAATGCCATCACATAGGCAATGAGAACTGCTGCCGATGAGCTCAGCCCGCCAACCGGCAGGGAGCCTTTGATGGTACCCTCGATGCCTTTTTCCAGCTTGAAGCGCTTCTGCAGGGCGAACTTCGCTCCGCGGGCATAGTCTCCCCAGTCCCCCTGCTTCACCAGCGTAGGGGTGGCAATGTCAAATTCTACATGTCCGGTGAAAGTCTGGCTGTCAAGGATGACTTTGCTGTCCTCCCTCACGTCAAACCATAGGTCCACGCCCTTGTCGATGGCAAAACCTGTCACCAGACCTTTCTGATGGTCAACATGCGCCCCCAACGGACACACTCGGTAGGGACTGAAAATGTGATAATTAGCCATAATATTCCTTATACCAATGGGCAAACTTTCGGAGGCCCTCCCGGAGGGTAATTTGGGGCACAAAGCCGAAGTCCCTTTCCAAAGCCGATGCATCGGCATAGGTTGTGGGGACGTCTCCGGGCTGCATGGGCACGAGTTCCTTGTGGGCGTCGAAGTCATAATCGGCAGGAAGGACGCCTGCACGGAGGAGTTCTTCCTGGAGGATGTTCACGAAGTCAAGGAGGTTCTCCGGCTGGCCGCCGCCGATGTTGTAGACGGCGTAAGGCGGTATCGGCAGGCCGTCCTCCCCTTTCCTGCGCTCCGGGGCTTTACCCATCACGCGGACGATGCCTTCTACGATGTCATCCACGTAAGTGAAATCCCTGCGGCAGTTGCCGTAGTTGTAGATCTGGATGGTCTTCCCGGCTAGGAGCTTGTTGGTGAAGCCGAAGTATGCCATGTCAGGACGGCCGGCAGGGCCATAGACCGTGAAGAAGCGGAGACCCGTTGTGGGAATGTCGTAAAGCTTGCTGTAGCAGTGGGCGAAGAGCTCGTTGCTCTTCTTGGTTGCTGCATAGAGGCTCACGGGATTGTCTACGCGGTCGTCCGTAGAGAACGGCACCTTCTTGTTGCCGCCGTAAACACTTGAAGAACTGGCATATACCAGATGCTCTACCGGATTATGCCTGCAGGCTTCCAGGATATTGTAGAAGCCTATCATATTGCTCTGGATGTAAGCGTCGGGGTTCTCGATGGAGTAGCGAACGCCCGCCTGCGCGGCAAGGTTTACGACTATGTCGAAATGCTCTTCGGCAAAGAGTTTTTCTACGAGGGCTTTGTCGGCAATGTCGCCTTTGACGAAGCGGTATTGAGATTTCGCGGCGGAGGCCTTCTTTTCGATGACGGAGAGCCTGTACTCCTTGAGGGAAGGGTCGTAGTAACTGTTCAGGTTGTCAAGGCCCACAATCCTGACGGGTTCCTTGTTGTCAAGAAGCCTCAGGACCAGATTTGAGCCGATGAATCCGGCGCTGCCGGTAACAAGAATCGTCTTCATTACTCCACCGGCACCTTAAGTACAACTTTCTTCACGAGTTCGGGCTTGCCGTCCACCGCGAGGAGGGGTTCGTGGGCGTCATCGGGGAAGACAACGAGGAAGTAACCGCCTCCGATTACAGCATCCAAACCGGGCTCATCGGCGTAGCGGGCGGCGTCCTTTTCCGGGTTGTAGGGGATGGTTTCCTTCACGAATTCCAGGGGCTTGCAGCGGATGAGTTCCGTGCCACGGAGGGCCAGCTGGATGTCGATGAAACGCTTATGGGCCTCAAAGCCCTTCTCGTTCACAAGGCGCGTGGTGCCCTCGCTCACAATGGCCTTCACCCCGTTTTCCAGCATATACGTGCCGATCTCTACATCGGCCTTCAGTGTCTCAATATACTCCAGCCCCGTATCCAAAGCAGCGCTCAGCCCCTTGTACAGATGCGCATTCTTAATGTGGTCGTAAATCATAAAAATTAGCCTGTTTATCTTATCATACAAATATATAAAATAAAGTTATAATTTGCAATTTACGCCCTCTTTAAACCACATATCTTCAAACGCCACATGGCTTTACTCCAGATTACAGCCACCTGATGCACGATTTACGTGGTTTTTCTGCAGTTGCTGGCCAACTCCCCCGCTCGTCTCAACCATTGCCGCGTTGACAAGCAGAATGCACACAAGGCCGATTACAACGCCGACGCGGCAACGAAATCGGCCCAAAACGCCAAAATCATTGCCGCGTCGGCATAAAAAACGGCCACACAGAGCGTACAAACGCCAACGCGGCCGTGAAAACGCCTACCTGCCTCCGTACATGTTCTCGTAATACTTCTGGTAATCCCCGGAAGTGACGTTGTCCATCCAGGCCTGGTTCTCAAGGTACCACTTGACGGTCTTTTCGATGCCTTCCTCGAACTGGAGGCTGGGCTCCCAGCCAAGCTCACGCTGCAACTTAGAGCTATCAATTGCATACCTCAGATCGTGGCCGGCGCGGTCTGTCACGTAGGTGATCAGGTCCATATCGGCACCCTCGGGGCGGCCCAGGAGGCGGTCTACAGTGTTAATGAGCACCTTGATGATGTCGATGTTCTTCCATTCGTTGAAGCCGCCGATGTTGTAGGTTTCGGCAACTTTGCCCTCGTGGAAGATGAGGTCGATGGCGCGGGCGTGGTCCTCTACATACAACCAATCCCTCACGTTCTCGCCTTTGCCGTAGACCGGAAGGGGTTTCCGGTGACGGATGTTGTTGATGAACAGAGGGATCAGCTTCTCGGGGAACTGGTAGGGGCCGTAGTTGTTGGAGCAGTTTGTGACGATGGTGGGCATCCCGAAGGTATCGTGGAAAGCCCTCACAAAGTGGTCCGATGACGCCTTGGCGGCACTGTAGGGGCTGTGGGGCTGGTACTTGAGGTCTTCCGTAAAGAACTTCTCCCCGTACGCCAGGTGATGCTTCCCGGACGATGCCTTTGTGGTGAAAGGAGGCTCGATGCCCTCCGGGTGCGTCATCTCCAGGGCACCGTAGACTTCGTCGGTGGAGATGTGGTAGAACCTCTTTCCTTCCCAATCTCCATTCCAGGCGGCCTTGGCGGCCTGCAGGAGGCTCAGGGTGCCCATGACATTGGTCTGGGCAAAGGTGAAGGGGTCCTTGATGGAGCGGTCTACGTGGGATTCGGCGGCAAGGTGGATGATGCCGTCTACATGCTCTTCCTGCATGAGCTTCAGGACGCCCTCGAAGTCGCAGATGTCCATTTTCACAAACCTGTAGTTGGGTTTGTTCTCGATGTCCCTGAGGTTTGCAAGGTTTCCCGCATAGGTGAGCTTGTCCAGGTTGATGATCCTGTACTCCGGGTATTTGTTTACGAAGAGGCGCACTACGTGTGAGCCGATGAATCCGGCACCGCCGGTGATTATAATTGATCTTTTCATAGTTTTTCTACAAACTCCATACGGATGTCGCTGAAGGCAACTACGGCTATGCCGCGGACACAGACTACAAGCTTGCGGTCGTGCTTGATGCGGTAGATGTAGCCTTCATAGCCCTTGTAGGGACCGTCCGTAATCCTGACGTGATCCCCGCTCATGTACTTCTGGGTGTCTTCACCAAGGTATTCCGCCGTAACGGCAGGGTTTGAAAGTGCCAGGCGGAAGGCTTCAAGTTCGTGGTCCGGGATGCGGCCGGGGAGCTTCCTCTCCGGGGCGGTGTAATACATGAACTTGTCCCAGTTATCCCGTTTAAGCTGCACGAGGAAAGTCTCCGGACACTTCACAAAAAGCAGCGCAGGAATTAATGCCGGAGAAAAGGTTTCGTACCTTGATTCGCGGAAAAACTTAAGCGTCTGCTCCATTTTTCCACGGAACACCTTGAGTGCGTACCAGTATTTTTCCCTCGGGCGGCCCATGTTTTACAAGAAACTCTTTTGGTTGACTAGTATAACGGATTGATTTTCAGGGTGTTACTTAAGTATTTGAGAATCCGGAAGTTACACACCTCCTACTCCCCGGGTTTATTGAAACCCAAGCAGTTAGAAGGGCCCTTTCTTGCCTTCCCTACCGTCAAACGCAGACGGACGTTAATCCAAACGCCACTCTGCAGCCCTGTTTTCTATGCGTATATAATCATACAAAGATATGTTTTTTATTTCAGATTCACAACAGTTAACAAACGTTAAAATACACTTTTCCAAATGCCGTAAATTTTATTTACCTTTGCACACTGAACTTAAAACGAAACACATCGAAATATGGCAAAATACAAAAAACTCACGCAGGAGCAGATAGACCTCCTCTCCTCCCGCGGCTGCCGCGCAGAGAACTGGGAAACAGTAGAGACATCGGACCCGGATTCCCTCAAGTATATCCGCAACGTCCGCTTCTCCGGAGAGGTCAGGTTCGGACGGTTTGAATCGTCCTTCACCCTCCCGGGAGGCCTCAAGAAGCACTCCGGCCTCAGGGAGGTCACCCTCCACAATGTCACCGTCGGGGACAACACCCTCATAGAGAACGTCACGGACTACATCGCCAACTACGATATCGGCCAGGACTGCTACATAGAGAATGCGGACCTCATCCTCACGGACGGGCCCTGCCGCTTCGGGAACGGCGTGGAGGTATCGGTCCTGAACGAGACCGGAGGCCGCGAGGTCAAGATCTTCGACCGCCTTTCCGCCCAGACGGCCTACATCCTTGCCATGTACCGCCACCATCCGGACACCGTGGCCGCCCTGAACCGCCTCATTGACGATTACGCCGCCTCCAGGGAAAGCACCCGCGGGCGCATCGGCAATCACGTACGCATCCGTAACACCAAGTATATCAACGGAGTAAACATCGGGGACTGGGCCAAGATAAGCGGCACCTCCCGCCTCCGTAACGGCAGCGTATGCTCCAATGAAACCG
>JAEEGH010009090.1_pt1 | contig 23279 bp, 20 predicted proteins | sample 9134181 | NCBI WGS metagenome assembly JAEEGH01 (sample SAMN16246544, study PRJNA631951) | gut metagenome | biome: gut microbiome; feature: rumen; material: DP-attached | host: Bos | place: Iran: Karaj | collected 2018-10
CGTCGAATTTGTTGTTTTTCGGGGCAAAAAGCATTGACGCGCGGACAACGTCCTCGGCCAGATCTTTCACGCTGTACGACCGCCTGGTGATCTCCGCGCCCAGTTTGTACTCCTGGTCCGGTATCTGGTATTTTTCGAGTATGGCTTCTCCGCCGAGCCGCAGGCCCATGATGGCTCCCACGGTGGCACAGGTGCAGTCAGTATCGAAGCCGCAGTTCAGCGCCAGCATAGTGGTGGCGGTAAGGTCTTCGTGGCCCAGCAACAGCGCCGCTATGATGATGCCCATATTCTGGAACATATTGGTACAGTCGCTGTGGCCGTAGTCGCGAAGTACGCGGCTGAATACCGCGTTGATATCGGCGTAGTCTTCGCACCACTGGAGCACGTCGCCTACCAGTTTATAGAATTTCGACGAAGAGTCGATGTACTTGAGAGACTTGATCACGAGCTCTCTCAGGGAATATTTGTCGTTGAACGCCATAGACTCCATTGCAGCGAGATATTGCTCTGCTATGATGGATTCGCCGTCGTGGTCGAGGCAACCGTCTTTTGCGGCCAGCTGCGCTGCCATTTTGGGGTTCAGGGGCGCCATGCAGGCCCATATCTCGGACCTTATCGGGCAGCCCATACCCTCGTGGTAGAAAACGTTGTTGAACTTGCCCGTAAAGGGCGGTTTGAGACCCAGCTCGAAATTCTTTTTGAAAGTGGCATACTCGCCGGGAGAAGGAGGATATTTTTCGTAAAACGCCTTGGCAAGATCCAGGGACGAGAAATCGGGGCCTACCTGCTCGATGACGCTGAGCCAGAGCACCTGAAGGTCAAGGTCGTCGTTGGGAAGCATCACCGCGAACAGTTCGGGAGTGAAATCCACGTCCATCCTGCCCTTGTACCCTTCGTAAGGGGCTCCTATGGTGCCGCACATGCATGTTCCCAGCCGGCAGCCGTATACTTTATCCGTAAAATCTCTCCATCTGTAAGCCATTGCCGTTTCAACCTCCGTATCCGGATCGAAAGGCCGGATATCTGATATTTTATTGTAACATTATCGAGCGTTTTTAGCAAGGCGGTTAATCGACCGGAAAACCGTTTCAAACTCTTTTTTCGGGACGCCGCGTTGTCATCTTATCCTGAACCAGGGGCCTATCGGTCTGCCGTCCCATTTTTTGCCGCAGGAAGAATAGTCAAACAACGTGGCTTCCCTGCCGTCTTTGTCTTTAAAGACCGCCGTAAGCGCACGTTCCGACGCTTTGGGAAGCCTGTCCACAGTGCCTGGGCGTATGTTGCAGCGAGACAATGCAGCTTCATCGAACGCACCTGCAGGAAGCGGCGCGTCAAAGCCTTCCGCCGTCTCTTCAAGTTCCGGGGTCAATACCAGCGTTCCGTATTTTACGCATATCCGCTCTTTCGCCCGCGGATCCTGTTCTCTAATCTCTCCGGCAACTGTCTCCGACCCGTATATCACGGGGCGTTCGATCTCGGGCCTTATCTCGAATTCAACGGATATCACGTCTCCATCCTTGAAGCTTCCCCGCAGCGAAACGTGTCCCTTCTCCTGTTTCAGCTCCTTAGCGCTGCCGTTTATCGCGACGCGGTAATTACGGCACCAGCCTGGTATCCTCACGTTGATAACGGTCTCTGGCCGAGGCTCTGCCGGACAATCCGCTCCGGAGCAGCCATTCTCCCCGACCGGCAGCGTGATAATGATGTCCGCCTTACCGATGTAAGGATAATCCGTTTCGATCCTGAAACCGAACCGCCCTTCCGGAAGGTCTAAGAGCGCTTCGCCGGGGATCAAATGATCTATGAATAATTCACACTTCCCGTTGTCCTCTTGACACCTCACCGACGACAGGCCGGTGACCGCGGCGCCCAGGCTGCCGATACAGGCGCAGCAGCCGTAATAATTGCCCTCAGGGAATACCATGAAACCGCCTATCTGCCTTCCGCGCCTTCCCAGCGTCAAGGGACTGTAGCTGTCGAAAGGCAGGAATTCGGGTATTATATTCCCGCCCATCTTTTTAAGCCTGGGCTCCACCTGCTTTTCCGTGTTCAAGGCGCCCAGATATGCATTGAAGAAGGACCTTTCCAACGCGTCGGCGAACTCCGGATCTCCGAACTCGGCGTACAGCCGTGCGAAGAATTTCATCATCGTTACGGTGACGCAGGTCTCCTGGGCGATCTCGCACACGCCCATGCTGCTCTGGCGGAAGAATGAATGGTCGAACAGTTCGTGAGTCATGCCCCCGGAGCCTATCACTGTGAAATCGGATGTCAGCACACGTTTGCCGAAATCGTGTACAGCCTGTTTGTATCCCTCGTTATTCGTTACGATGGCATATTCCAGCAATCCTTCCATGCAGGATATCATCTCGTAAGCTTTCGTCACCGGATAAGTGTACGGGTCGATCTCGTTCCGCCGGGCAAGTTCGAAAATGTTGTCGCCGTCGATGCCTCCGCAGGACACTATATGTTCCGCGAACCGGAGCAGCTTCTTCTCGCCTGTAAGGCCGTACCACAACATGACCGGCTCCAGTATCGAAGAGGAATTGAGGCCGCGCCAAGCAACGGAGGTCTTCGTTACTGGGATCTTGCCCTCTTCTTCCGGTCCCACACGCTCCAGGATCGCGTCAATATGTTCGAGCGCCGCGGCCCTTATCCGTTCGGTCAATCCGTTGTCGTCGCATATAAGAGTGAAGTAGTAAAAAGCAAGCAATACGTACTTCCGGCACCACATATCCCAGCTGTGCATATCCTGCCCGATCCTGTAGCTGGAAAAGGCGCCGTCGGGCCTTTGGGCGCTCAGCATATCTTCCATTGCCCCGGTCAATATCCGGTACAGTTCCGGGTCTTTCGTGTACGCGTACGTGAAGCAGGCGCCGCGCATCATCTTGCCGAAATATTCGCCCCTCCAGCCGCCGTTGTCCGAGTCCGTGCCGGTCCTGTAAACGTTGACGAAACGCTTCCATAGATCGGCGCGCTTCAATTGATTTTGCATTATGAATCCTTCAGCGGACTCCATTACTCCGCCGTGAGGATAAGACAGTACGCGCCCAGTTTCAAGCCATTTCATAATAGACCTCTCATATCAAAAAAGCAGGCGGCCACTCTGCGTTTTGCAGGGATGGCCGCCTGAAAAGAATGGGCCTTCAGACCCGTTTACCGTTTGTCGTTATCAAGTTAAGCGTTGGGCGGCTGTCTTAAGATTCTTGAAGAAGAAGTCGCTGGCCGCGATACCCACGATGAGGGAAAGCGCAATGAAGAACACTGCGGCGAACGCGGCGAACGCCAGAGCGAAAAGCACAGGAGCTTTGGCATCGTACTCCACAAGCTGCAGGGCTCCGTTGTACATAAGCACAAAGGAGAACACCAGCGCTACGCCCATAGTGATAACGGTGAGGGGCGCCCAGATGAGTCCGATGACCAGGTTCAGCAAAGAAACGCAGGCAACGGGAAGCGCAGCCATACCGACCATATTGAGCACGTTCATAAAGCCTACGTTCTTCTTGAGGATGAACTTGGCAACGGCGAAGATGGCGAAGCTGATGCCGAAGAAAGCGATGGCGGCGCACAGGAATCCGAAGAGGACTCCGAGCCCGAAGCTGTAGCCGAAGCCTTCGTTGACGGAGGTATTGGCCAGTTTGAAGATGTTGACGCCGGCTGCTCTGTTGGCTCCGAAATAGAAGAACTGGTGGATGTTCAGCGCCACGGCGAACATGAACGTCACGATAACGGCAGCGCAGAGGAAGATCCAGCCGAGACCTTTGCTCTTGCCGGCTTCATTGACGGCCGCCTGGGGGCCTTTGGTGAACAGCGTCTTGAACTGATTTCCGAAATCGGCGAAAGGATTGCCTGCGCTTGCGCCGCCTCCGATCTTAGCGCCGCATCCCGGGCAGAAAGTTACGCCGGGATCTAAGGGCTTTCCGCACTTCTGGCAAAACGCAGGAGTCTCGGCGGGAGCCTGAATTTCTGAAAAATTGAAGCCGCATTTGTTGCAGAATCCGGCGTCGTCCGCGCACTCTGCCTGACATTTAGGACAAATTTTCATAAAAAAACCTCTTTCCGGCCGCCGGAGCGGCTTATATTTTGCTTTACAGCCGCCTACATTCTACTTCATATCGAAGAATTATGCAAGCGAAAAAAACACACTTCAGAACCACGTCAAAATTGCGTCGGGATCACAATCTCATCTGGTCATCCTGGCGGCAACGATGCCGGCCATCTCTCCCACGTTCTTCATGGTGGAAACTTCGCCCATCTTAAACCGCATGCCGAACTCCCGCTCCACCGCGGCAATAAGCCTGATGTGCTCCAGGCTGTCCCAGTCGTCGATGTCCTTCGCAGTGGTCTCAGGTCTTACAACGATGGAATCGTCGTCGAAAACGTCCTGGAAAACTTCGTTCAGCCTGCCGTAGATCTCTTTCATATCAGCCATTTTGATATCCCCTTTCATTTATCGTCTCAACCGGTATCGTTCCGTTGTCATACCGGCCCCGTTCCGGACCCGAACGCCCGGATCAGTTGACTTTTATAACTTTATTCTGCGGTTCGTATCCCTCTGTCTTAAGGGACCAGACCGTATTGCCCTGTTCGTCGGAGCTCACGAGCGCAAAACCGAATGTCTCGTAAAGCTTCTCCACCATCTTGTTTTTGGCCGTGGGATAATAGTATCCGCGGATCTCGGCGATACCCCGCTCTTTAGATATCCGCACGAGCTCGTCAAGCATTGCCTGTTCCATATCCCGCTTCAGCACGCGGCAGCTCATGAGCCAGAGCTCCATGTGGAGCACGTCGCCTTTTTGACGCCCGATGACCACTGAAACGATGCCGTTGTCGCCGAACTTGTCCACCAGCCTGCCATACAGCCTGACGCAGTCCGGATCAGCCAGCGTGGCTTCCATCTCGGACTCGGTGAACCGCTTGGTGGTAAGGTTGAACTGGTTGCTCTTATTGGTAAGCTGCGTTATCCTGGGAAGGTAGATCGGCTCGAAATCCTTAATGTCCGCATGCATCTCGAGGCTGAGCAGATACTCGTTGTAATCGGTGAATGATTCTTCCAGCTGGGCGCGCATTATATTCTGGCGGTACATTTCGACTCTGGAAGCGTCGTCCGCGGAAAACGTGGTCATCTCGAAATAACCGCCACGGTCGATGTTCCTTATATACTCTTCAACTTTACTGACTTCGGGCACTGCAACGCCGGGGACGTAGGCTCTGACGATCTCCCTCTCTGCGGGATTGTCGTCGACGAACACCAGGCTCTCCGGGAGCAGCGACAATTCAGCAGCGATCTTCTTTATGTTTTCGGATTTGGCGTCCCAGTTGGCCTTTATGATGGTGAAATCGTCGGGTCTCAGCACTCCGGAGGGATGGTTCAAACCTGCGATCGCGTTCTCGTGGTCGTTCTTGGAAGCCACGTTGAGCAGTATGCCCAGCTGCTTGAAGGATTTCAGGTAGGACTGGAATTCGTAGAATCCCTGCCCTACGGAAGTTTCCTGGCCAACGTCGATGCCCTGGACGCCGTCGTCACCAACCACGCCGGACCAGAGGGTGTTGTCCAGATCCAGCACCAGCGCCTTCTTGTTCTTTCCGAAAATGGATTTGATGATGTTGGATACGTTGAAGGCGAATTCCGGGATGGCGCTGACGCAGAGGCAGTATTTGTACATGTACCAGTAGAACGGATCGGACCATTTTTCCAGGCCGTAGGAGGCGGAAAGATAGTTGATGTCGTTGATATAGAAATCCTTGTGCGACTGGGCGTAGTCGTAAAACTTCTGGTTCAGCCGCGTCACGAAATTGATCCTGCCACGGTAGTCCGAAGCGTCCATATTGCCCAGGAACCTGTAGAACGGCATCTCGAAATTGTTCTGGATTATCGGGCAGTTGAACTTCTCTCTGAGCTTGTCCCAGACCGCCTCGAAATATCTGAACTGGGAATCGATCAATTCGTCCACGCGCTCCTTGGTATCGCTCATCTGCGGGAGGCCCACGTTGATGTTTCTGAAGGAGGTGTGGATGAATATGATATCCGGCCCGAAACCGTCGAGTTCAGGATTCCCGAACATGGCGTCCTGATAGAACTGGGCATACTCGGATTCGTAGAATTCGGGCAATATTCCCTGGTCCAGCAGGAACAGCTCCATGGCGGCGATTATGTCGTGGGTGGTGGATCCGCCCAGCACGGCTATCTTCTTGGCGATCCTCTCCCGGCCGTCGGACAACAGCGTTTTTTTGAGTTTCCTGCGGCTGGCCTGTATAAGTTCGCTGTCAAAAGGATATTCAAGTTCTCTCATATTTCCTACTCTCCCTGGAGCCCGGATCTGCGGCCCGTCAACGTCATAATGATCATCAACCGTCCCGGGCAGGCGCCCGGTCATCTCTTATTCTCTGTTCTGCGCCACGTACTCGTAAAGCTTTACGAAGCCGGTGGTGGTGTGGTCGAAAATGTTCGCAAGCCCCAGCACGTCCGTTATCCCCTGGCTGCTAATGAGGTCGTAAACGTCCATGGTGTAGTACCTGGGATCGATCATTACGATCCTGTCAAAGCTTCCGAAAAGGAACGAAGGCGTGGGATTGCCGAAACTGTCTTTAATGATCAGCAGCCTTCTGCCCGTTCCTGCGCCCGTATCGGCAATGCTGATGACGTCGTCCATGTACATGGCGATGCTGTAGCTGTAGCTCACTTTAAGATTTTCGAAATAGGCGTTGGTGCTGTCCGTGCCCTTTATGTCGCTCCTGAGGCTGAAGTTCGAAGCGTCGTAATATTTCACTCTCACGTTCTTGTTGGGCGAAATATAATACGTAAATGTCTCGGGTTTGTCGATAAGGGCCTTCATTCCGAAGTACGAATAGAAGGAGCCTACGTAGCCTTCCTTGCTCTTTACAGTATACTCGGACAGATCGATGAAAGGTACTCCGGCTTTGGAAGCGAATTCTTTCATGCAATAGTAGGCGCCCAGATAAGTCCAGTGATGGTCCGTTCTGAGGTAGATCTTCTCGTTGACGTGGCTCTTCATCGTGTTGTAGACGTTCACCACGGTCACTTTCGAGGAGAACAGGCCTTCGAGATAATTGAGGTCGTTGAGCTGCTCGGTGGCGTTGCTCTTGTAGGACGCGGGCAGATAGAACATCGAGGAAAGTGGCACCGTCATGCTGTATACGTTCAGGTCGGGGCACCTGTCTTTTATATATTCCAGCGCAGCTACGTAGCGCTTCATGGCGTTTTTAGAGCCGCCGTAAAGTTCCATTCCCATGTCGCCGTAAAGAATGGCCCCGTCTTTGGGATATTCGACTATGGCAGGTTCTCCTCCGGAATCCGGCGTCTTGGCAGGCGCGGCGGTGGGAGTGGCGGTAGGACGGGTCGTTGCCGTGGCCGTAGGCACGGGAGTGCCGACGGGTTCGGAGGTGTCCGGGACCGCGGTATTGTCGTTAACTTCCGTATTGACCGGTTCGTCGGTGATCACGGGCGGTTCGGTCTCGGGTTCATCTGTCGGAAGCGGCGTGGAAGTGGCGGGGACGTCGCCGGACCCTTCGGGAGGCACGGGAGTCGTCCTGGCCCTGGGCACGAATGTCTCGTCTTCGTCGTCGGGCTCTTCGGTAGCTTTTACCAGCACCGGATTGTATATAACGATGCCGTCGATGGACACGCCCTTAAGCCTGGAGAGCACGGAGGCACCGGTGGTCTTGAAAGCTTCGCGGTTGGGGATCGTGTCGTTGTAATAGTACTGGAGATCGGTAAAATACTTGCCGGACAAAAGAGACGTAAAACTCATTTTCGGTTTGGGGGCAAGTTCGCGCTTTTCGCTCTCGGACGTCGTTGGCCGTTTGGCGACAATAAAGAACACGGACGTGACCAGCATCCCTCCGAACACCAAAACTATGAAGAAAAACTTAAGAAAATTTTTGTAATTTTTCATTGTCCGTATCGCCTCCTCAATACTGCCTGTAAAGGAAGGGGTGGTCGGTGGCGTTGACAAGCAAAATGGTGGACAACACCAGAAGCGCTATGGCGAATATGCTGTAGACGACTCCCAAAGCAGTCTCCAGCTTCGGACGCCCGGCGACCTTCGCCTTTATCCACGGAATTATGGGGAAACAGCACACTATCCCGGCAATGAACAGGAAAATGTTGTTCATAAAGAACGTGGGAAGCGTCTGCCCCGCGAAACCTGCCTTCGAGAAGAAGAATATGTTCCTGAAGAAGCTGCCCAGATCGTTAAGATTCGTAAAGCGGAATATGCCGAAGCCGATGACCAGCAGTATCTTGGTATATATATGCTTCACGGCCAGCGGGATCTTCTTGAGCCGCTTCTTTCCCAGCAGCGTCTCTATGAATATGAACAGCCCGAAATACAGGCCCCAGAATATGTAGTTCCAGGAAGCCCCGTGCCACATTCCGGTGCAGAACCACACCAGGAACAGGCCTCCGTAGCGCCTCATCTTTCCGAATATGGGCACGTAGAGCAGATAGTCTCTGAAGAAGGTGCCAAGGGAGATGTGCCAGCGCTGCCAGAATTCGGCTATGGAGGTGCACATAAAGGGATAATTGAAGTTCTCTTCGAAGTGGAACCCGAATATCCTTGCCAGGCCGATGGCCATGTCGGAATAGCCGGAAAAGTCGAAATAAACGTAGAGCGAATATACGATCACGGCGTACCAGGTGTCCAGCGAGGAAACGGCGCCGACGCCAACGCCGAAATACGCGTCGGAAACGGCCAGGAGATTGTCCGCCAGTATGACCTTTTTCCCGAGGCCTACCATGAGCCGCATAAAGCCCTGGTACATATCGTCTACGTTGACCGTGCGGTCCTTAAGCTCGGCGCCGATGGATGAAAATCTGACGATAGGTCCGGCCACCGTGCAGGGGAAAAGCGATATGAACAGCAGGAAATCCGGGTAGTATTTTTCCGAATCCGTCTTCTCCCAGTAAATGTCCAGAAGGTACGAAACGGTCCGGAACGTGAAGAAGCTGAGGCCCAGAGGCACCCACATGCTGGGGACTTTCAGGGACGTCCTGAATAAGCCGTTGATGTTTTCGGTGAAAAAGCCTGTATATTTGAATACGATGAGCATGCCCAGGTCTATAAAGAGACCCAGCAGCAGGAAAAGCTTTCCGCTCTTCTTCCCTCTTCCCTTTTCGATGGCCCGGCCCAGGGCAAAGTTTACAAGAGAATACAGAACTATGAGTATGAGGGCCTTTACGTCTCCCCAGGAGTAGAAGATCAGAGAGAAGACTACAAGCACCGTGTTTTTATATTTTATTTTCGGCGAAATAAAATAGATTATCAAACACAGCGGCAGAAACGCGTATAAGAAAAACAGATCGGAAAAGTTCATTTGTTATCCTTCTGATATCCTTCTTAAAAAGTCATCTTTTGTACGGCGTTCCGGCGATGTCGCGCCGGAGCGCATGTCCGGCCGGGTCAATACGCCAGCAGCCCCATAAAGGCCAGTTCGCTCTGTGTGGTGTCGCAGCGGCTGTACTGAACTATCACAGGCACGTCGGATTCCACCAGCATGGCGTAGGGCACGCCCCGGTCAACGCCTTTACCGTTCACGTCCAGGATCCTGTCCATCCTGATGTGATTGGTGCGCCTGGCGCCGCAGACCGCCTTGAATCCGGTCCTGGGCTCCCTGTCCTCGAAATAAAGTGTGATATCGATATTGGCCTCGACGTCCCCCGTATTCAGCACGCACACGGCCTCGTGGCTTATGTAAGTGTGGCCGTTGTCGTCCGCGGGAAAATAAGCGTCGGGAATAAACCACTGTTTCTTTCCGTTTCCGTCCATCTCAATTCAGCTCCTGTCAAGCAAAGTTTTCAATATGGCAACGTATTTTTCCGAAGCTCCGTTTTTCCAGGAAGCCGTGATCTGTTCCGCGTCGTCCCTGTCCGCCACGGGAACGGTGAGGTCGATGACCGCCTTGAGCCCTTCTCTGACGAAACAGTGCACGTAATAATTTCCCCGGGTGTCCCTGGTCCATCCGGCGTCTATCCTGGTGCGTTTTCTGATATCGTCTCTGTGATTGGTAATATAGCTTTCGTAAGCGGCTCCGAGGCCGCCGCTGATCATGTATTTCAGAGAGTTCAGCACTGAACTGCCGGATGCGGTAATATCATACAATGCTTTGCCCATACTGTCAAGATTTCTGCTGACGAATCCGGCTTCAGTAAGGCCGGAAAGGCAGCGGCAATATGAAAAATAATTGACCAGTCCGGGCGCCATTATGAGCTCCGTCAACGTGTCGTCGGGGACCGCTTCTCCTATTATCTCCAGCACCCTCAGTATCAGCACTCCGTCCGCGCTGAGCTGGCTGCCGTTTTCAAACATTCCGCTTCTGTTGCTCATATCCGGTCCTCCGGTCAATCCATAAAATCAAATTCGCACTCGTATATCCTGACCGTGTCTCCGTCCTGAATGCCCATCTCCCGGAGCCTGTCAAAAACGCCCTTCTTCCTGAGCTGCATCTGGAAATATCCGAAAGACTCCTGGTCTGTCATGTTTATGGAGAGCGCCAGGTTCCGCACCCTGCGCCCCGTAACGCTGTAGGCGCCGTCCGGATCTATGGTAACTTCGAAAGTATCGTCGTCCTCCTCGGGCAGGCTGCTCTCAAGATCGGTCTCCGGAACGAACTCCACGGAGTCGAACCGGCCGAGAATGCTGCCCGTATATTTCATCAAATTGTCGGTGCCCTCGGCGATGGCGGCCATGATATCGAAGATCACGTACGCGCCTTTTTCCCGGGCGCTCCTGACGGCTTCGTTCTCTGCCTCTTTCTCTTCCAGCCATTCATTAAACCGCTCTCTGAATTTCTTTTCTTTCTTTCCGCCTTCATCCATGTCGGTCTTGTTAAGGGCGATTATCTGGGGGCGCTCCGAAAGCCGGGCGTTGAACTGCTCCAACTCTTTATTTATGGCCAGGAAATCTTCGAAAGGATCTCTTCCCTCAGAACCGGACACGTCGATCACGTGAATCAGCAGCCTCGTTCTCTCGATGTGGCGAAGGAACTCGTGACCCAGTCCCGCGCCTTCCGCGGCGCCTTCGATCAGCCCCGGTATGTCGGCCAGCACGAAGGACGGCTCACCGGAACCGGTATACACCACGCCCAGATTAGGGACAATGGTGGTGAAATGATATTCGGCAATTTCGGGCCTGGCGGCGGTGGTGACGGACAATAAAGTTGATTTTCCCACGCTGGGGAATCCGACGATGCCCACGTCGGCGATCATCTTGAGCTCCAGCCTGAGCTCCGCGGTGCGGCCCTCTTCTCCGGCCCTGGCGAAATTGGGCACCTGCCTGGTGGCGGTGGCGAAATTCTGATTGCCCCGGCCTCCCTTTCCGCCTTTCAGTATGACGATGCAGTCGCCGTCCTCTTTAAGGTCAGCGATAAGTTTGCCGGTGGCGTCATCGAAAATGAGAGTGCCTCTGGGAACTCCGATGACCACGTCCGAGCCGCGTTTGCCGGTGCGCTTCTGGCTCATTCCGTTGCCGCCGTTCTCGGCCGTGAATTTATGCTTGAATCTGAAATCGGAAAGCGTGGAGGTCCTGGGATCCACCTTGAATACCACGTCGCCTCCGTTGCCCCCGTCGCCTCCGTCCGGTCCGCCCGCGTTGACGTACTTCTCGCGCCTGAAAGACACGCAGCCGTTGCCGCCGCTGCCGGAAGTCACCGTTATTTTCGTTCTGTCCATAAACATCTTAAATCACCGGGCTCTCTGCCTGTGACGCGCCGCCTGAGCGCCGTCACGGTCAAAAAAAGGCCGCCGGAATCAAATATTACGGCAGCCTTCGTTAACGTCTTTTCGTTATTTCAGTTTTCGGCAACAATAACAGCCTGCTTCTTGTCTCTGCCGAGCCTGCGGTAGGAAACCTTTCCGTCGACTTTGGCATACAGCGTATAGTCAACGCCGATACCCACGTTCTCGCCGGGATGGATCTTAGTGCCGCGCTGTCTTACGAGGATGGTTCCCGCCTGAACAGTCTGGCCGTCCGCTCTTTTAACGCCGAGACGCTTGGATTCGGAATCTCTGCCGTTTTTGGAGCTTCCGAGACCTTTCTTATGAGCGAATAACTGTAAATTAATTCTTAACATAACCTGTACCTCCGGTCTGGTTGTCAATGATCTTCAGATACTTCTTTCCGTACGCATCCCGGATCTGTCCGATCCCCGTGAGCCAGGCGTCCATTACCGCCTCTGCCCTTATCCGGGCTTCCCCTTCGGGAACTTCCAGGAGCTCCAGCTTCATAAAGCCGTCTCTCTCTTCGTAAAGGATCTTGAATCCGTACTTTTCACCCGATTCGAAATAACCCGCAGCCGTATAACAAAGAGCGCTTACTGCCGCACAAATTATATCGCTCCCCGCCTGCGCGTATCCGGCGTGGCCTTTAACGGTAAAACCGCATGGCGTGCCGTTTTCAAACCGGCTGATACTGATATTTATCATCTGCTTGTTCAGGCGTTGATCTTCTCGACAGACAACTGGGTGAACGGCTGCCTGTGACCCTGTCTTTTCCTGTAGCCTTTTTTCGCTTTATGCTTGATGATGCGGACTTTCTCGCCCTTGCCCTGCTTAACGATCTTGGCTTCGACGGTAGCGCCTTCTACGTAAGGAGTTCCGAACTTCACCTCGTCGCCTGCGGACAACGCTAAAACTTTATCAAGGGTAATGACGTCGTCAACTTCGCCTTCGATCTTCTCCACGAATACGAAATCGCCTTCTTCGACCTTGTACTGCTTTCCGCCGGTAGCTATTACTGCATACATTCTGACTGCACCTCCATATAAAATCTCGCCTATGTTACGGCCCGTGCGCGACCGTATTCCGCGGGCAGCCGCCGTATTATCACCGTCGTTCCGGTCAAAAACGGCAACGTTTAAGGAGCCCCGTAAGAGCGGCACCGGGGTATGATACTACATCGCCCCGGTGCCTGTCAAGAAAAATTTTTGATTTTTAACGATTTTTTTGCCTTTTTTTCAGGTTTTTACGTCAACTTCCGTTTCCGATCCCGTTGTCCGGCCGAATTTACGAAAATCACGCGATAAACCGTCACAAAACCATCCCGGCGAAGCGCGCAATTGCCCTTATGCGGAAAGATCGATCAGAACTTCGGAAGCTTCGAGATGCTTGCCGCCAGATCCTCATCGGTGGGACGGTAGTCGTCCATCGTTCCGTTGTGGAACTTCTCGTATGCCACCAGGTCGAAATACCCGGTGCCGGTAAGGCCGAACACGATGTTCTTCGCTTCCCCGGTCTCCCTGCACTTAAGCGCCTCGTCGATGGCAACTTTAATGGCGTGGGAACTTTCGGGAGCGGGCAGCGTGCCTTCAACTCTGGCGAACAGTTCCGCGGCCTTGAAGACTTCAGTCTGAGGCACGGAAACGGCTTCCATGTAACCGTCATCGTAAAGCTGGGAAAGCACGGAGCTCATGCCGTGATAGCGAAGTCCGCCTGCGTGGTTTGGCGCCGGAATGAAGCTTGAACCCAGGGTGTACATTTTGGCCAGAGGACATACCATTCCGGTGTCGCAGAAGTCGTACGCGTAAACACCTCTGGTAAAGCTGGGACAGGACATGGGCTCAACGGCAACGATCCTGGCGTCGAGCTTCCCTTTTATCTTGTCGCGCATGAACGGCGCGATAAGTCCGCCCAGGTTGGAGCCGCCGCCTGCGCAGCCGATGATTATATCGGGCTTTACGCCGAGCTTGTTGAGTGCGGCCTCTGTCTCGAGTCCGATGACGCTCTGATGGAGCAGCACCTGGTTCAGCACGCTTCCAAGCACGTACCTGTAGCCGGGCGTCGACACGGCCACTTCCACCGCTTCGGAGATGGCGCAGCCAAGGCTTCCGGTGGTGCCGGGGAATTCGGCCAGTATCTTGCGGCCGATATTCGTAGATTCTGAAGGCGACGGAGTCACGTCGGCGCCGTACACGCGCATGACTTCGCGGCGGAAAGGCTTCTGCTCGTAGGAGACCTTGACCATGTAGACCTTGCAGTCAAGCCCGAAATAGGAGCAGGCCATAGAGAGAGCGGTGCCCCATTGTCCGGCGCCGGTCTCGGTGGTGACGCCTTTGAGCCCCTGCTTCTTGGCGTAGTACGCCTGAGCGATGGCGGAGTTCAGTTTGTGGGAACCGGAAGTGTTGTTGCCCTCGAACTTGTAGTAGATGTGAGCGGGAGTGTCCAGCGCTTTTTCAAGGAAGTAGGCCCTTACCAGCGGCGAGGGGCGGTACATCTTGTAGAAGTTCAGGACCTCTGCGGGGATCGGAAAATACTCGGTGTCGTTGTCCAGTTCCTGGGCGATCAGTTCGTCGCAGAATACGGGCGAGAGTTCTTCCGCTTTCATGGGTTCGTGGGTGCCGGGATTGAGGAGAGGCGCGGGTTTATTTACCATAGCCGATCTCAGGTTATACCATGCGGTCGGGATCTCCTTTTCGTCAAGATAAGTTTTGTAAGGAACGTCTTTCATAGTTTTACCATCCTTTCCGTTCTTCTTTTATTTTATACCAGTTTTTCGGTGGTCTTGTAAATATTCCGTCAAAAATTTGATTGCCTGCCTGTATCCTTCGAATCCCAGTCCGGCGTAGGTCTTCACGCATGCCATTCCGGCGAACGATATCTGCCTGAACAGTTCCCGGCTGCCCACGTCTGAGATATGCACCTCCACCGCGGGGATAGCCACCGCTTTCAGCGCATCGAGGATGGCAACGCTGGTGTGGGTGTACGCCGCCGGGTTGATCACGATGCCGTCAACGTTTCCGTACGCTTCCTGTATGCGGTCGACAATGGCTCCTTCGTGGTTCGACTGGAAGCATTCCACTTCAGCGCCGAATTCTTCCCCGCTTTTTCTGATGAGTTCCAGAAGGGCTTCGTAATTCTCGCTGCCGTATATTCCGGGTTCGCGGATACCGAGCATATTGATATTTGGTCCGTTGATGATCAATATTTTCGGGCGGGGGGCCGCCCAGCGCCCGGAAGCCGCGCCGTACATCGTGCGTGCGATCTTCGAAGTTATATTGGGAACGATCTCTTCGGGATATTTTTTACCCGTAAAGAGCTCCGCGGATCTTGCCGCCTGAGCCACCAGCATATAAAGGCCGTTCAGCGCTTTCATGCCGAGGGATTCGGCCTGTTTTAAAAGTTCCGTGCGCTCGGGATTGTAGATGGCGTCGATTACGCATTTTACGTTTTTCAGTCGGGTAAGGTCCAGGGGCGACGCGTTCACGTCGGGGTACATTCCCACGGGAGTGGCGTTCATAACCATTACGGCGTCGGAGTGGCGTTCGATATTATCGTAATTGTCCTCTCCCCTCCTGCTGATCATCACAGGCGTTCCTCCGGCCTTTTTTACGGCAAGGCAGAAAGTGACTCCTGTGCCGCCGGAGCCCAGCACCAGCACTTTCTTGCCGCTGATATCCACGCCAGACAATTCGATCAGTTTCATCGCTCCGTAAATATCCGTATTGTCGCCGTACAGCGTGCCGTCGGGCCTTCTGATCACCGTATTGACCGAACCCAGCGAAGCCGCCACGTCGGAAAGCTCGTCCATAAAAGGGACCACAGTCTTCTTGTACGGGATCGTCACGTTCATTGCGTCCAGGCAGCAGTTTTTTACAAAATCTTCTACTTCGTCTTCTTTGAGTTCGTACAGTTTGTACTCGTAATCTCCCAGGAGTTCGTGGATCTGGGGAGAGTAGCTGTGCACCAGGCGGGCGCCTATGAGGCCGCATTTTTTAGGCTTTTCACCGGTGGGATCCGAGCGTTCCGGCTCCGTTCCGGCTTCGATCAGTTTTTGCTGATGATCGCAGCTTAACCGGAATATGAGCGAATAGAGCAGCATCGTGTAAGTCTTGAGTCCTTCAGGAGAAGCGTCGGAAACGGCTTTAAGCTTTTCGGCCTCTCTTTCAAGGTCGACTATGGGAAGTCCGTTTTCGCGCTTAAACTCCGCGATCCCTGCCGCGGCGTCCATCCGCTGTGAAAACAGCCTGACGATCTGTTCGTCGATGGAATCGATCAATTTCCTGTAATCGTCTCTGTTCATGACCGGCCTCCGCATTTTTTATAGCTCAGGTAGGCGTCGTATATGGCAATGGCCGCGGCGGCTTCCACGCAAGGCAAAGCTCTGGGCACGATGCAGGGGTCGTGCCTGCCGGAGATCTCCAGGTCCGTATCCGTCAATGACGTCAGGTCGACGCTCTGCTGCTTTTTGGCTATTGACGGAGTGGGTTTGAAGGCCGCCCTGAACACCAGGGGCATCCCGTCGGTGATGCCGCCGAGGATCCCGCCGCAATTGTTAGTGGCCGTGACCACCTTGCCGTTGTCCATCCTGAAGCTGTCGTTGTTCTCGCTGCCTCTCATTTTAGCTGCGCCGAAACCGGCTCCAAACTCGATGCCCTTGACCGCGGGGATCCCGAACACGATGGAAGCGATGCGGTTTTCCATTCCGCCGAACATAGGATCGCCCAGTCCCGCAGGAAGCCCGAACACGGCGCATTCCACGACTCCCCCCACGGAATCGCCGTAGGCCCTTGCGTTTATGATAAGTTCTTTCATCTTTTCTCCGGCTTTTTTATCGATCACCGGGAAACCGGACAATGCCAGATCAGGGGTCAATTCTCCTTCGTCGCGTACGTCTCCCACGGACAATATCCTGGACCTTATCTTCACGCCCAGCTCTTCCAGTATCTGAATGCATATCCCTCCGGCGATGCACATGGGCGCCGTCAATCTCCCTGAAAAGTGTCCTCCTCCCGACGTGTCCGCATTGCCGCCGAATTTTACGAAAGCCGTGTAATCCGCGTGTCCCGGTCTGGGGATATTGCGGATCTTTTCGTAATCCGAAGGCCTGGCGTCCGTGTTCCGGATGATGGCGGAGATGGGCGAACCTGAGGTCCTGCCGTCCTTGATCCCGCTCAGGAATTCAGGGATATCTTTCTCACGCCTGGCAGTGGAAAGTTCTCCTCCCGGCGCTCTTCTGGCCATAAAAGCGTTCAATTCCGCCATATCTATCTCTTTTCCCGCCTCGATGCCTTCCAGCACCATTCCGATGGCAGGAGAATGAGATCCGCCGAATATCGAAAGTTTGATATTTTCGCCGTACGTCGAGCTCATTTAAGTCACCTCCGGACTTCTTCCGCGTCCAGTTCCGATCCGTATACTTTCCAAAAATCAGGAAACGATTTTGCCACGCACCCGGGATCACTTACGGTTACCGATGCTTTGCAGCCTGCCGAGGCCACCGCGGCGGCCATGGCTATGCGGTGATCTCCGAACGAATCCACGAAGCCGCCTGACAGTTCCTGCCTGCCGTGGACCAGCAATCCGTCCTCCGTGATCTCGGCACAGCCGCCCAGGGAGCGTATCATCGCCGCAGTGCTCTCTATCCTGTCCGATTCTTTAAGCCTCAGCCGGGAAGCGTTATAGATCCGGGTCGTGCCTTCCGCCAGCGCGGCGACCGCAGATATGACAGGCACCAGGTCCGGTATCTCTTTTGCGTCCACGTCGATCGCTTTCAATTCTTTTTTGAACACTCTGACGCTTTCACGGCCGCTTTCGTCTGTGCCGTATTCTATCCTCGCTCCAAAGCTACGAAGCAGTTCCAGTATCTTCCTGTCACCCTGAATGCTGTTCAGCTCGAGGCCCTTCACGGCGATCCCTTTCCGGGACAACGCTCCTGCGGCGAGCAGGAACGCGGCGCCGGACCAGTCGGCTTCCACCGTTTTTCTGCCTGAAAAAGCATATTTCTGGTTCCCCGGTATCATATATCCGTCAGGTTCGCGGAAGAATATGATCCCGGCTCCGTCAATAACGTTTTCTGTCATTTCGATATAATGGCGTGACTCCGTATCTCCCTCGATCACCAGCCTGCTGTCGCCGTCGAGGAGGGGCAGCGCGAAGAGCATGCCGGATATGAATTGAGAAGATATATTGCCGGGGAGCCGGTACGTTCCGGGCCTGATCCTGCAGGACACGCTCACCATGGTTCCGCAGGCGGAGATTGACGCGCCGCCTTCCGTAAGGGCGTCGAAAAGGGGCTTCATGGGGCGCTCCGAGAGCCTGCCTCTGAGCTGTATTTCCGCATTCAAGCCCAGGGCGCAGATCACGGGAAGGAGGAAACGGTACGTTGACCCGCTCTCGCCTGCGTCCATTACGGCCTTTTCAGGCAGCGCATCAAAATCCACAGGCGTTACGGACAATACTTCCCGCCCCTCTTCCGCATATTTCTCGATCTTCGCTCCCATAGCCCCGAGGCATCTGGCGGTGGCGGTGGCGTCCTCCGAACACCCGTCCAGCACCAGCTCGGACCGCGCCCCGGACAATGCGGCGCATATCAGCATCCTGTGGGCCGCGGATTTGGACGAAGGCACCCGGGCGCAGCCGAAACGGCTCACGGGAAGCACCGTCACCTTGCCGCTCTTCCCCTCGCCTTCAAAGGTTATTCCGTTGAAATCATTAACGGAATTATCTCTCATCTCAACCCTCCGTCGTAAAGGAACTCTTCCAGCCCGGACAGCGGCAGAGGCGTTATCTCGCACTTTCCGATGCTCCTGGGCACCACCAGGTTTATAAGTTTTCCTGCGGCTTTTTTATCGCCGTAAATAAACGGCAATATATCATCCGCGCCGTATTCCGTATCCGCAGGCAGCCCGAACTTTTCCAGCACCGTTTCCAGCGCGGCAGGAACGGCGTCGGGACAATAATTCCTGTTGCAGGCCGCCCTCGCTGCCACCGCCATTCCGGCTGCCACGGCGAAACCGTGCAGCATTGCGAAACCGCTTTTGGCTTCGATGCCGTGGCCGACGGTGTGGCCGAAGTTCAGCAGCATTCTCTCTCCCCTGTCGAATTCGTCTGCCAGCACGATGTCGCGCTTTATTTCCACGCATCTGCCTGTTACTTTTATGAGGCCTTCCTTATCCGCTCTGAATTCCTGAAGATCCTTATATCGGGCCAGGGTTTCGAAAAGAGCCTCGTCGGCGATCATTGCCGTCTTGATCACTTCAGCCAGGCCGGACCTGAACTGATCCTCCGGAAGCGTCTCCAGCAGTTCCGGGTCGCACAAAACAAGCGAAGGCTGATGGAACGCGCCCACCTGATTTTTGCCGCCGTCAAGGTCGATGCCTGTCTTTCCGCCTACGGAGGCGTCAACCGCCGAAAGCAGCGTGGTGGGTATCTGCACGAAACGGATGCCGCGCTTAAAAGTCGCCGCGGCAAACCCCGCAAGATCTCCCGTTACGCCGCCGCCCAGGGCAACGAACATATCGTTTCTGGTAAGGCCTGACTCCAGCGCGCGACTCAATATCCCCGCGTAAGTGTCCAGATTTTTGGAGCTTTCTCCGTGAGGGAAAACGAACTCGCTTAATTCGAATCCCGCTTTTTTCAGCGTTTCCGCGGCCTTTTCGCCGTAAAGAGAATAGACCGTGTCGTCGGAAACCAGCAATAGTTTAGACGCTTTCCCGCAGCCCGGGCAGCCGCAGAATGCATTGCCGGAGCCGCTGCCTCCGCCGAGCGCAGAGATGAGTTCTCCCGCCAGATCGATGGCGCCGTTTCCGATGACCACGTCGTATTCAGACGAAGCGTTGACGCATATCTTTTTCAGATATTTTGAAGCGTTGATCATCTGCCGTCCGCCTCCTCTTTCATCCGTTTTCCTTCTCTTAAAAGTTCCACAAGTCCGTCCCGGTCTCCGTTGTCGATGGCGTCTTTATATTTTTGCAATTCCGCGATAAGCCCGGAGAGCTCCGCGCTGAGATTGTCCGCGTTGTCCAGAAACAGTTCCGCCCACATTTCGGGATTGAGCCAGGCCACTCTCGTCATATCTTTGTAGCTGCCTGCCGAGATGCCTTTGTGCTCCCTGACGGAAGGGCTCTTTACGTATGCGTTGGATACCACGTGAGCCAGCTGGGAGGTGAAAGCGATCATTTTGTCGTGCTTTTCGGCGGTGGTGACGGTCAGCTTTCCGAAGCCTGCAGGCTCAAGCAGTTCCTTGATCTTCGAAAGCAGCGCTATGTCGTTGAAGTCAGGCGGCACGATCACCATAGGCGCGCCGGTGAACATATTTGCCTTGGAATATTTGAATCCCGAATACTGGGTCCCGGCCATGGGGTGGCCTCCTACGAAGGTGAAGCCTTTTTCCCTGGCTATGGGCATGCACGCTTCCACCACAGCCCGCTTGGTGCCGCAGGTGTCGATGACGATCGGTTTTGAGCCGATGAGGCTTCCCTTTTCCCGCAGGAACGACACGCAGGCGCCGGGATAGACGCAAAGCAGCAAAAGGTCGCAACCGCCGATATTGTCGTCGGTCAGTTCTCCGCTCACGTCGCCCGAGAGCATGGCGAATTCCAGCGTGGAGCGTGTGCGGTTTGACGCCAGGACCTTGTGCCCGGCTTTAGAATATGCTTTTGCGAAGGACCCGCCAATAAGTCCGAGCCCCAGGATGCCTACGGTCATTTTATTGCTTCCCTGACTTTCATTATCTTTTTAGCGAGTTCGTCGTACTCCTCCGGGCGGAGCGACTGGGCGCCGTCGCATAGAGCGTGAAGCGGGTCGTTGTGCACCTCGATGATGAGTCCGTCCGCGCCCATCACCACGGCGCCCATCGCACACGGCTCCACGAGCCGCGCCACGCCGGTGGAGTGGCTGGGGTCCACGATCACGGGCAGGTGCGTGAGGCGGTGCAGCACGGGAATCACCGTGAGGTCGATCGTGTTGCGCGTGGCCGTCTCGTAGGTGCGGATGCCGCGCTCGCAGAGCATCACGTTCGGGTTGCCGCTCGCCATCACGTACTCGGCGCTCATGAGCAGTTCCTGGAGGGTGGCGCTCATGCCGCGCTTGAGGAGAACGGGCTTCTTCGAGTGCGCGCCCACCTCCTTCAGGAGATCGAAGTTCTGCATGTTGCGCGCGCCGATCTGGATCACGTCCACGTCGTTGAACAGCTCGAGCTGCTCGATGCGCATGAGCTCGGTCACCACGGGGAGGCCCGTCTCGCGCTTCGCCTGGATGAGGATCTCGAGGCCGCGCTTGCCGAGTCCCTGGAAGGAGTAGGGGGACGTGCGCGGCTTGAACGCGCCGCCGCGCAGGAGCGTGGCGCCGGCGGCCTTCACGGCCTTCGCGATGGCGATCACCTGCTCCTCGCTCTCCACGCTGCACGGACCCGCGATCACCTGGAAGTTGCCGGCGCCGATCTTCGGGCCGCCGCAGTCCACCGCCGTGTCCTCCGGGTGGAACTTGCGGTTCGCCTCCTTGTACGGCTCCTGGATGCGCTGGACGGCCTCCACCACGCTGAGGGCCTGCACGAGGCCGATGTCGAGGCGCGCCACGTCGCCCACGCATCCGATGATGGTCTCCGACTCGCCCGCGCTCACGTGCGGCGTCACGCGGTGGTCGCGCAACCAGCCGAGCAGGCAGTCCACCTGCTTCTTGTCCGCGTTCTTCTTCAACGTAATGATCATGTTTTTCTCCTTTGAACCCTTTCAGCAAAAACGGCCTCGCTCGTCTTGGAGCGGGGCCGTCATCCGATAGGTTTCATCTTCGATCCACCTCTTCAGCATGCGCGCGCCGCTCCGGCCGTAAAGCCGAAGTAATAACGCCACGCAAACTTGAAGGTGCTGTTCATGTCTTTTTCCTCAGACGCGCACAGTATATCACAATCCATGCCGTCCGCGCAACTGGGAAATTTCCCGAACCGGGTGCGCATTAACGGCGCAAGGGGATTTCGCAGGATTTCAGGTTGGACGATGACGCCGTGAGGACAGCACCGGTGGTACCGGACTTCAGACGCACGATGGCCTGGAGGCGGCCGGCGAAAGTGCGGCGCATCGGCGAGTGGAACGACGTGAAGTCGGCTTCGTCGCCATTGTCCGTGGCCACGAGCTCGCACGCGCCCTTCACCGCGAACGTGACATCCACGGCGGCATCGGGCACGAAACGCCCATCGGCGTCCTGCACCTCGAGGTTCACGAACGCGAGGTCGGAACCGGCTTCCATGCCGTCCTCGATCTCCAGCTTGAGCTGGGCGGCCGGACCGGTGGTGCAAATGGTTTTCTCCGCCCACGGCGAGCCCTGCTTGTACATCACGACCTTGAGCGTGCCGGGTTCGTAGACAACATCATCCCACGTGAGGCGGTAGGCCTTCTTCCAGTCGGCGCGATCTTTCTTCCGACGGCCGAGCGAACGGCCGTTGAGGAACAGCTCGCCTTCGTCACCCGAAGTGAACACATGCACGGGCGTCACCTTCCCCACGCGGTCCGGCCAGTTCCAGTGCGGCACGATGTGCGCCATCGGCAGATCGGGACGCCACCGCGACTGGAAGAGCCAGAACGTGTCCTTCGGGAAACCGGCGAGATCAATGAAGCCCGTCGCGCAGGAATGGATGCCTTTGATCTTGAACTTCTTGACCATTCTGTCGGCCCAGTAGGGGCCGCCGAGGTAGTCCCAGCCCGTCCAGACGAATTCGCCCATGCATTCGGGGTGGGCGTCCATGTTGAACCACTGCGCGTCGGGGGCGCAGGCCCAGCCCTTTTCGGGAACGCCCGGCCAGTCGCAGGCCTCCACGCCGTAGCCCGACACGTGCAGCGCGCCGGTCTTCACCTGCGTCCAGCCCCACGTGACGGGGAACGTGTACGCGCCGCGGCTCACGATCGCGCACTGCGTCTCGGAGCCGAAGAACGGCTTGTTCGGGTTCTTCTTCTTGAACGCGTCGAACATGTAGCAGGAGTAGTTGAAGCCGTAGACGTCGAGCGTCTGTCCGTATTCGTTCGTCGCGTTGGCCTTTTCGTTGTTCGCGTTTGTGGTGGGGCGCGTCCTGTCCTCGCTCTTGACGATGGCGTCGAGCATCTTCGCGGTGGCGATGAACTCGCTCGTGGGGGCGATGCGCGGATGGCCGTCGCAGATCTCGTTGCCGAGAGACCACATGATCACCGATGGGTGGTTGCGGTCGGCACGCACCCATGCGCGCACGTCGCGCTCGTGCCAAGCGTCGAAAAGCTTCGAGTAGCCGTCCTTGCGCTTGCCCGACGCGCCGATGTGGCGCCACTCGTCGAACACCTCATCCTTCACCAGGAGACCGAGCTCGTCGCAGAGATCGAGGAAATCGGGATCCTCCGGGTTGTGCGAACAGCGGATGGCGTTCACGCCTGCCTCCTTCAGCTTGAGGAAGCGGCGCTTCATCGCGGCGCGGTTGTAGGCCGCACCGAGCACGCCGAGGTCGTGATGGATGCACACGCCGTTCAGGGGCACGCGGCGTCCGTTCAGCTGGAACCCGCGCGCGTCAGGATGGAACGCGATCGTG
>JAEEGH010009091.1_pt1 | contig 23278 bp, 19 predicted proteins | sample 9134181 | NCBI WGS metagenome assembly JAEEGH01 (sample SAMN16246544, study PRJNA631951) | gut metagenome | biome: gut microbiome; feature: rumen; material: DP-attached | host: Bos | place: Iran: Karaj | collected 2018-10
GAGCGTCTTTGGCTTGACGTAGCAGACGTAGCGTATTGTCGGCATTGATCCAAGTCTCAATCATCTCCTCGGGGACATAGTTGGCGCCTTTGGCATACATCGGCACGCCATTCACCTTGAAATAGAATGCGCGACCTATGCTGTCAGGCTCATCCACCATCTCGAAGGTGCGGATGCCTGACATGAAGGACTTGGTGTCTACAACCCTGTTGCCCTTCTTCAAGCGAACCTCGAATTCATACAGTGGTTGGTCACCCATTTCGTTGGGCCACCATAATTGAGGGTTGTCAATGGTAATAGGCAGGACTATATGTTGACGGCCCTTCGACCCTTCGACAAGCTCAGGGCTCAGGGACCTAATGGCTAAGGTCGTTGAGCCTGTCAAAACGCCGACTTCTAACTCAACAACCTCTTCGCTTTCAATATCCAAATGCAGCATCAATTCCGCCTTTTCCGCATTGGCCGCCTGTGTAACAATATAAGCATCCTCCAATCGTGCCTCATCCCAGCCCACCAACTTCACCGGCTTCCAGATGCCCACGTTCTTATATTTCGGTGCCCAGTCCCAACCATGCTGATAGGGAGCTTTGCGCGAAACGGCATACTTTTCCGGCAGTCGAGGTTGGTGCGCCTCATACAAAGCCAGTTGGGTACTATCATAACGAAGGAAATGCACTTCCAAAAGATTGTCTTTCTCTTTCAGCAAGTCTTTCACCTCCTGTTTCCATGTGCGGAATTGGTTGTCGGCGAAGAACAATTCCTGTCCATTCAAACGGATATTGGCATAGGTATCGATGCCTTCAAAAACAAGTTCAACATTCTCTTTGTCAAATAGTTCCTTATCAGCATCAAAATGCAAACTATAGTTCCAAGGATGGTCAGAAATCCAGAGCAAGTCGTTTTCCACCGTACCCAAATAAGGATGCGGAATTAGACCTTCTTCATAAAGGCTCTGCTGCACCACCGAAGGCACATTGACCAGCATATTAATGGATAAGGTATCGCCCGTGAGCGTCCAGCCTTGGTCGAGGGACTGTTCGATTACATTAGGCTTTTCGATGGTTTGGCAGCCAACAAACGCAAACAGCAACAATAGAATCGGTAAAGTCTTTTTCATATATGTATCAGTTTTATGACATGTGTCGTCACTGCGAGGAACGAAGCAGTCCAGACAATTAGCTCTTTATCTGGATTGCTTCGTCGTACCTCCTCGCAATGACGCAAAGCGCGTCAGAATGGATTCAACAGTTTTTCCATTTCGTATATCAAATCGCGGTTCGACTCTGTCCAGACCATCGTGGCACCCGTGTTGTCCTTTTGTTTCGGATACAGCTTCTCGTTAAAGCGAGGAACCCAATGCGCCAACGAGGCGTGACAATGCACCGCGCCTGTCATATTGAGGATGTCCTTCACGTTGCCAAGGTTGATGCCACCGCCCGGCATAATGCCGATTTTGTCCCCATAGCGTAACTGCATCTCAGCTATCATCGGGACACCTTCCAAAGCCGTGGGCTTGCCACCTGAGGTCAAGATCTTGTCGAAGCCGAGTTCAATCAGTTTCTCGACTGCTTCAAAAGGCTTCACGCAGGCATCAATAGCGCGGTGGAAGGTGAACTTCAGCCCCTCACCTGCCTCCTTTAAGGCCTTAATCGTCTCCACATCAAGCTCTCCCATGTCGTTTAAGGCACCGATGACCACACCCTCGAAGCCCAGCTTCTTGCAAAGCATAATGTCGTTCTTCATTATCTCCACTTCTTCCTCGTCGTAGATGTAGTTGCCTGGTCGTGGCCGAATGAGCACTCGCATAGGGATAAACGAAATATCGATGGCTTTCGCCAAAGTACCGAACGACGGCGTCACGCCGCCCACTTCAAGGCATTCGCACAACTCCACGCACTGGGCGCAGCCATCCATCGCATTCTGCAACGACTTAATGCCGTTGGCACAGATTTCTAGTCGTATCATAGTTTCTGAAATTTTGGGGCAAAGATATTGAAATTGTTGAAGTGTTGATTGTTTAATTGTTTAATTGTTGTTGGGAAAGGATGCAATATGAGCAAAAACTGTACATTGTCATTCTGAATAATCATTTTTCAGAAACGAAATTTCTTATATGTTTTGCAGAAAATTTCGGATAGAAGTCATATTGTAATCGGAATTTATTGTAATTTTACAGAAAATTTCGGATAGAACACTTGTCGTATCCGAAATTTATTGTAATTTTGCAGAAAATTTCGGATAGAAAATGGAAACCACCTACATCAAACGCGAGACTTATCTCCAAAAACTCATCGACCGGATGGACAATGGCGAGGTGAAAATCGTCACTGGACCAAGGCGATGCGGGAAGTCGTGGCTGCTGAAGCGCATTTTCAAAGACTATCTGCTTTTCAAGGGCGTGCCCGAGCAAAACATCGTCATCGTTTCCTTCGACTTGGACGACGAGGAAGAAATCTACGGCGACCTTACCGATCGCAAGGCCTTGAAAGATTTCCTTTACAGCCGCATCATTTCAACCAACGCTAACTATTATGTCATCCTCGATGAAGTGCAGGAAGTGGACGGCTTCGAGAAAATCGTCAACGGACTGAATGCCAAAGACAATGTCGATGTTTACATCACCGGCAGCAACTCGCATTTCCTGTCATCCGACATACGCACCATTTTCCGAGGTCGTGGCGACGAAGTGAGGGTTTATCCGCTCTCGTTCAAGGAATTCCGTTCCAACCGAACCGAAGCCGTCAGCGAACTTTGGAAGGAATACTACACTTACGGCGGTATGCCCGGATTGCTCAACCATCACACTCCCGAGCAGAAAGTGGCCTATCTGCAACGCCTTTGGAACAAGACCTACTTGGACGATGTGGTGGAGCGCAACCACGTGAAAAACCGCGAAGCCCTGTCAGACCTTGCCGATGCCCTCTGCTCCTCCATCGGCTCGCTGACCAACCCCAACCGCATTAGCAACGTGTTGCAAAACATCCAGAAAGCGAAAATCAACTCTGAGACCGTTGGCAATTACATTGCCTACCTCGAGGATGCCTTCCTTTTCGAAGGAGCCAAACGCTTCAATGTCAAGGGGAACAAGTATTTTGAGAGCATCAAGAAATACTATTCCGTCGATGTTGGTCTGCGCAACGCAAAATTGAACTTTCGTCAGCAGGAAATCACCCACATCATGGAAAACGTAATTTTCAACGAACTGAGGATGAGAGGTTTCAGCGTTGATGTCGGATTAGTGGAAAGCCGCGAGATGCGCAATGGAAAAATGGAATACATTCAATACGAAATCGATTTCATCGCCCAAAACGGAAGAGACAAATACTATATCCAATCTGCCTACAAGATGGACGACGAAGAAAAACAAAACCAAGAACTTCGCCCGTTGTTGAAAGTGGACGACAGCTTCCAGAAAATCATCATTACAGGCGACGACATAGTCACTTACACCGACGACAAGGGCATTGTATACATGGGACTGTTTCAGTTCCTCGATTCTGGTATTTAACACACACTTGAAAACTATTCTTATGAAAGCTAAACACCTTATAACCATCCTTTGTTTTTTCAGTCTTTTCGCCACGGCGCAAAACACTCATATCCTCCCTACCCCACAGCAAGTCCAAACACAAGAAGGACAGTTCGTTTGGAACGAGGATGTCGTACTCACCTACGATGCTTCCGATGCTGAAATCAACCAGATCATCTTGCTGTTCCGCAACGACTTGGACCTCATCAGCGGCAGGAAAGTGCAGTTCTCGCGCGGTGTCATCAAAGGCAAACACTTCATCGAACTCATCAAGACCGACCACCTCGGCGTGAGCGAAAACGAAGACCAGGCCTATCGTCTGACTGTCAACCGCAACTTTATCAGAATGGAGGCTACCACCGCCACGGGACTCTTCTACGCCACCCAAAGCCTGAAACAACTCTACCGTTTCTCCTTTCTGAAGAACAAAGGCGAAGTCACCATCCCCTGCATGACCATTACCGACTGGCCCAACTTCAAAATCCGCGCATGGCAAGATGACATCAGCCGTGGGCCCATCGTCAGCATGGACTATCTGAAACGCCTTATCCCGCAAATGGCCGAGTGCAAACTCAATGCTTTCTCAGTTTACACAGAGCACACTTTCAAAACGAAGTGCCACCCCGATATTGCCCCCACCGATGCCTTCACCACTGAGGAAATCAAGGAATTGGAGGACTATTGCAGACCTTATCATATTCAAATCATTGGCAACCAGCAGTGTTTCGGACATTTTGAGGAGATACTTTGCAATCCGTTCTACAACGATTTAGCCGACACCAAATGGAACCTCAATCCCGCCAAAGAGGAAACGTACAGGTTCTTGGAAGACCATCTTCACGAGGTGGTAAGAGCTTATAAGTCACCCTATTTCAACATTAACTGCGACGAGACCGAGAGCCTAGGCCAAGGCAATGCCAAGGCATACGTGGACTCCGTTGGTCAAACGACCGCCTATTATCAGCACATAAATCGAGTGAACCGTATGTTGCGGCCTTATCGGAAGCGTGTGATGATGTGGGGCGACATCGCTGACAAGCACCCCGAAATCCTTGACAATCTAGACAATGACATTTTCCTCATCGCCTGGAGTTATGTTGGCATCGACAGCTTCGACGACTTCCTGCAACCCTATGTTAAATCTGGACGCAACTACTTTGTGGCGCCTGGTGTGAGCCTCTCCGAAAGGGTTTGGCCCAAGCATTATGAGTTCAAGGCTAACATCTCCAATTTGTGCCGCGATGGTTACAAGAATGGTGCTTTGGGTGTCATCAACACCTGCTGGGACGATTTTGGCGAATCGCTGACCAACTGCGCCTTATATGGTCTGGCCTTGGGCGCCGAGACGAGTTGGAACGCCGCCACGAAACAGGACCGAAACACCGAAACCAACTTCACGACCCACTATTTGGGCAGTCTTTCCGATGAAATCTGCCAGCATCTTGATGAGCTCTCTGATTGGACGAAAATCGATGGCATTGGCAAGTTCACCGCCATGACAGAGCCCATGACACCTTTCTACCCCACCCTCGTCAACGACTCCATTAAAGCATTGAACCAGCGGGCGTCCGTAGCGCTATCTACCTTGGAGAAGACCTTGACCAACGACAAAAAGCAGGTGAAGCAAAATGTCGATCACTTCGACAACGCCCTTTATGCCGCACATCGCATGCAGTGGTGTGCCAAACGCAACCTCACTCGCTGTCAACTCTACCGCACCTACAACGATCCAAGCGTAACCAACATCGCCGAAAGCCAACGGATGGTTCAAGAACTCATCACCTCACTGCACGAGCTGAAAAAAGAATACGTCAAGGTGTGGAACATCGAAAGCCGTCCCTATTGGCTCGATGTCAATATGAAGAAATACGATGATATTGCCATCGAGCTACAACAGCTTGAATATCTGCCTTTTATCGAGCCAGCAACCGATTCAGAAGGCAATGCCACTGTAGCTTTAAAGACCATTTTCGGCGACAAGGAAATCCACTATACCGTTGACGGTAAAGATGTTACAGCAAACGACTCCATCTATAAGCAGCCTGTCGTTTTGGAGCGGCCTTGCCTTGTCAAAGCGGCTTGTTTCAATGACTTGGGTGAACCCGTATGCACCGAGCGTTATTTCTGCTACCATAAAGGGATGGGCAGGCTGAAACAACTGAACAGTCCTGCGGGCAACTACCGCCCCGAATACTCGGGGGGCGGCGACAATGCCCTACTCGACGGCAATCTCGGCAGCGAGGACTACACCGACGGCCACTGGCAAGGCTTCTACGGCATCGATGCCGACCTTGAACTTGACTTTGGCAAGTACCAGAAAGTCAACGCACTGAACATCGGCTTCTTGGTCAATGCCCATGACTGGATTCTTCGCCCTGACGAAGTGGAAGTCTACACCTCCAACGATGGCAAGAACTACAAGCCCTTCAAGACCTTTAATCTCACCACAGAGATACCCCTGACAGGCAACCACACCTTCCGCGAACGCTTTGAAATGTCTAATCTTTCCACGCGTTATCTGCGTGTCGTGGTGAAGAATCCCGGAAAACTGCCCGAGGGGCTGCCAGGAGCGGGATACAATTCATGGATCTTTATGGATGAGGTGATGGTGGAGTAATCAGTTGCCTCTTGTTCGGCTATTACTCAATCCCAACTCGTAAGATTGAGGCGAGACCTCCTCGCCTGACAGCTCCACCTCTAAAGCACAATTCTCTTTAATCAAACTTTTGAGCCACAAAGTTTCAGTACGCAATTCCCCTTCCTGCAATGTATTGAGTGAGAAATATTCCTCGGCCAACAAGCGATTAGGCATCTCTTTTTCGATAATCCTCACATGCAACCAAACATTGGTCACCTTACCAGGACCCAAATTGTGCAAATCGAGTTGTAAAGTGCAGTCAGCCTTCTCGTTGACATTCGTCGGTTTGGACTCGAACCGCACACCCTTCATAAGCAAGCTTGGAGTGTCATCGACAGGCGCAACTTCAATCGTGGAAGCCAAGTAGTCTTCAGGTATTTGTCCTATCACCCAGTTGGGCATCGTGGTTTCCAAATAGTAATACCTCTTGTCGTTGAAGAGAAGATAACGCTCTGCCTCCACCTCGTCGCAATGCACGCCGATGGCCATGTGCTCAGGCAAAACTAAAAGGATGAAGTCGACTTCCATCTCGTAGAGCAAGGCCGTCAGCAGAGCCACCTTATCCTCACAGTCGCCGCAACCATCCACCAAGGTTTCGATTGGGTAACGTACATACTCATCCGCGCCTTTACTGTCGGCATCGTGAGCATAAGGCAACGACTGAACGAAAGAAAGCGCCAAGTTGATTCTGTCCAACTCTGTGAAAGCATTTCTACTGAACTCCTCCGCCAAAGCATACATTACGGGTCGGTCGTGTTCAGAGAGCATAAAACTGAAATAATTGGGTGGCACCTCACCATCTTGGAATTGATAGCGGTAGGCCAAATGTTCTCGCTCGTTTCGGAAATATTTGTACAGACTCTTGCTGATATTCAGCGTGATAGCACAATTCTTCTTATTATACTCCCATTTATGCTCCACCTCATAATACCACTCATGCTCCACAACGGAATGGGCAGAGGCGGTGAGTCTGAAAAAGGCCAATAATAATATAAGGTATAGGCGGGCGCGCATGGGATAGGTTCTTTTCCCTTGCTAACGCAAGAATCGTGCAAAAATTGTTATAAAGCCAGCCTTCTATGTCATTCCGTGGGCTGGTTTGAGTGCAGGCAAATGGAATCTATAGGAGGCGGTTCTAGAAGTAAAAACCTAATTTACGGCCTCATCAGGTATAGATCCCATGCCTTTGCCCACGTGCCAGCGTTGGGATGACATACCTGTTGAGGCCTGCACTCGATAGGGGATGACATGCTTTCTGAAGCCTTCAACGCATTCTTTATTTCCCCCAGTAGTGGAAATCCTTCACCTCTTTCAGCAACTCATTCACGGCGGCCTCAAGCTGTTCGTCAACACCCTCAGCCATCTTCTCTGGCGTGTTGCGTACCTTGAAATCAGGCTCTAACTGGGTGTTTTCCAACCAATTGCCCTGCTCTGTACGATAACCCACCACGGGCAAGCCGAAATACAAGGATGGATCTTGCAAGGTCTCCCAAGTCACGCTCGACATGGTGCCAGGCACAGGCATACCCACAAGGCTGCCCATCTTCTTGTATTTGTATACCCAAGGCGTGCCATGCGCATTACTGTAATTGGCCTCGCCCACAATCATTATTGATGGCTTGTTGTAACGCCGCGAAGGCATCACGCAAGCAACGCTGTCGTTGATGACCTGCTCAAGATATTTCTCGCCACTGAACAGGATTTCGATATCCTCGTGCAGACGACCTCCGCCATTGAAACGCGTGTCGATGACGATGCCGTCACAGAGGTTGTATTTGCCGAGGATTTGGGAATACACATCGCGATAGCTGGCATCACCCATGCTCTTGATGTGGACATAGCCCAAGCGACCCTTGGAGAGTTTCTTCACCGTCTCTTCATTATGCTTCACCCAACGGTTGTAAAGCAAATCATTCATCACACCGTGGCTGATGGGTTTCACGGTCTCATCCCAAGTCTTGCCACCATCGGAAAGAGTTACAAGCACGGTCTTACCACGCTTGTTGTTGAGCAGCGGATAATAGTCCATGCCTTTTTTAATCTCCACACCATCAATCTTTTCAATGGTGGTTCCAGCCTTCACCTTTGAGTTTTTCTTGTCAAAAGGTCCGCCTTCCACCACCTCGGCAATCTTCAAGCCATCACCTTTGTAGTCGAGGTCGAGAAGCACGCCAAACTCGGCCGTGGCATCGCCTTTGTTTCCTGGCCTGTAGCCCGAGCCCGTATGCGACACGTTCAACTCGCCGAGAATCTCGCTCAACATCTCGGAGAAGTCATAGTTGTTGTTGATATGCGCCAGGAAAGGCTGATAAGCTTCCTTCATCAAGTTAAGGTCCACGCCATGATGGTCCTTCATGAAGAAACGTTTCTCGATTTGCAGAAAGACATGGTTGAACATATAGTCACGCTCGTCGGCAAGGTTGAGTTCCATAGTGGCGTCGTATTTGATGGATGTAGATTTGCCGCCCTTGTCGAATTTTTGTAGGTTGTTACCAGAGAGCACAAAGAGATTGTCGCCCTTCATCCTCAGCTGCGCACCACCTTGTCCTAACTTCTTAGTTATTTTCATCGACTTTTCACGCACATCCATTTCCCAAAGGTCGTAGCCTTTCTCGAATGAGGTCATGAAATAGAACTTCTCGCCATCGTTGGTGAGTGCAATGCCGCTCAAGTTCGATGACATGGGGGTCAAACGGATAACACGGTCTTGCAAATGCTCCAAGTCCACCTCTATCTTCTTGACTTCTTTGGGCTTTTCATCCTTTTTATCATCCTTTTTGTCCTTGTCTTTTTTCTTGTCATCTTTCTTGTCCTTGTCTTCATCCTTTGGATCGTCCTTCGGCTTATCCTTACCGCCTTTGTCCGTCTCCTTCAGCAAGGCATATTCTTCCTTATTCAGGCGGAACTTGTCGTAGGCATCCTGGTTCAAGAAAGCGATGAAAGCATCGTTTTGGCTACCCCATGAGGCATGGGAACGCATACCGTAACGATTTGAGCGATAGATGATTGCATTACCATCCATAGCCCATTGTGGGTTACCGTCAATATAAGCGCTCTCGGTAATGTTGTATATGGTTTTCGAGCCGTCGGCTTTCACAATGCCGATGTCGGAATATGGGTCGCGCATGTGAGAGATCAAGGTCAGAGCAAACCATTGTCCATCAGGCGACCACTTGTAGGAGAAACCGTAGTCATCGGTATCGAAATGTTGGCTGCCATCAGTGATTTGTCGCACCTGTTTCGAAGCCACATTATAGACTTTCAGCACACTGCGGTTCTCAATAAAGGCAATTTCCTTGCCATCAGGAGAATAGCACGGGGCAATGCGCTCTACGCCATCGTTGTCGAACAGCGGCTTTTCTTCAATCAAGGTAGCGTAGGCGAAGTTAAAGTCTTCCTTGCGCTCGATTTTGGCTTGGTAGAGATTCCAATAGCCATCGCGCTCAGAGGCATAGACGATGGAGCGACCGTCTTTCGAGAACGAAGGGTTACGCTCAGCCTGGGCGGTATGCGTAATCTGCTTGGTAGTGGCATATTCGTCGACACCTGTCACGAAGAGCTCGCCGCGAGAGATGAAAGCAATCAATTTGCCATCCTGACTCAAATCAAAGTCACCGATGCCCTTGAAATCCTGCTTGACCAATTGCTCCAACGCCTGGTCATTCACAATTTCGATATTCACCTTTTCTGGCTCACCACCAATGCGCTGGGTATAGATCTCACCCATGTAGCCGTAGCACAACAGACCATCGTTGGCCACACTCAAAAAACGCACGGGATGGGTATTGAAATGCGTCACAGTTTCCACTTGTTCAAGATTGTTGGCGGGAGCCTTGTAGACGTTGAAGCTGCCGTTGTTGCGCTCACTCAAGAACACGACATCCTTATATCCAGGTAAATATCTCGGGTCGCGATCCTCACCCACATTGGTGGTGAGAATGGTATGGGTCTTTTTCTTGGCGTTGTAATACACCACATCGCGTGCCACGGATGAGACATGATGTTTGCGCCACACGTTCTCGCCGCCTTTACGGTCGTAATAGAGGAAGGACTTGCCGTCCTTGTCGAACGACATGCTGCTCACTGGTACAGCCACCACCTGCTCAGGGCGACCACCTTCGGTGCTCACTTTATATAATTCAGTAATCCAAGCAGAGGCAAACTGAACGTTTTCGGCTGCTTTTTGGATCTGTGCTGTGAAATAAATCTCCTTGCCATCAGGTGAGAAGGCCAAAGGAATCTCTGAAGCCGAGTTGGTGGTAATACGTTTGGCCACGCCACCTTCGGCAGCGACAAGATAAACATCAAAATTGCCATTACGGTCAGTGGCAAAGGCGATTTGCTTGCCATCAGGCGACCACACCGGGTCGACATCGTATGCGGCGTTTGTCGTGATTTGCTGGGCTTTACCGCCTTGTGCACTTACCACATACACATCGCCTTTATAGCAGAAGGCAATCTTGTCGCCCTGAGGCGAAATCACATTGTGGCGGAGCCACAGCGGTTGGGCAGAGAGGGTTAGGCTTGCTGCCAACATAACAAATAATAGTATCTTTTTCATTGATTTATAGGTTTATGTTCAATTATGAAGTTTGGCTACTGATTGTGCATATTGCCATCATTCTGAATTAATGACAATTGCTTGACAACTTTGTCAAAGTCACTTTCAAGAAGTTCCATTTCGCGCTTTCGATAAATCTCAAACTCTGTTTCGGCCTTTTTTATCGCTTCTTCGTGCGAAACATGGCCATTCCCTTCCAAGACTTTTCTTCTGTTAGCAAGGATTTGATTGTCAAGCGATTCTATCCAATCCTGCATCCGCATAGGTTTCATCTCAAGGGCTTGAAATTCAGCAAAATCCAAAAAGCCCGACACCAACAAATTAAGGCGTTGCAATTCAAGTTCAGAAAGGTAGTTTTTGGCAATCTTCACATCGTCTTTGGTGACATAATCACCTTTGAAATTGGTCATACCAACAAACGGCTTCTCATTATCCACACGATTGTAAATCACTTCAGCGGCAGTTTGCTCATGTACGGCGTAATGGAGTTTGTTCTGTACTGTGGAGAAAAACATCCTTGTCATTTCGCTGCGTGGGTCGTAGTCGATAGCCGTGGCATAAATATCGGTAACTTGCTGATAGAAATTGCGTTCCGACGAACGGATGTCACGGATACGCTGTAGCAATTCCCTGAAATAGCGATTGCCACCTTGCTTCAGTCGTTCGTCGTCCAATGCGAATCCTTTCTGTATATACTCATGTAAGCGTTGCGTAGCCCAACGGCGAAAACGCACTGCTACCGGCGATTGGACACGATAGCCAAGGGCGATAATCATATCAAGATTATAGTGATCAATGCTTCGCTGAACCTGCCTTTTTCCTTCTTGTCGAACTAATAAGAATTTCTTATAAGTTCGGTTTTCATCCAACTCACCGTCTTTATAAATGTTCGTGATATGCATTGAAATATTCTCCTGTGTCGTGCAATAAACCTCGGCTAACTGGCTTTGTGTAAGCCAAACATCCTCTTCAGCAAAGCGCACATTGACATTCACTTTGCCTTCGGAATCGTTGTAGAGGACGATGTTGTTTTCTTTATTGGACATTTTCCTTTATTGAAATATAGTAATTAAAGATGGTAAAACACTAAAATGAATATATACTCTTTCCCCTTCTTCCTTTCTGTTTGATAACTAAATAACACTACACGCCCTCTCTTTTATTGCACTCTGAGCAAAAAAAACGGTTCCCCCTCCAAAAAAAGCTCCAACTTGTCACCCATATGCACTTCGCCCACTCCCTGCGGCGTGCCCGTATAGATGTAATCACCATCGTTCAAAGTGACAAAACGCGAGACATGGGAGATGATTCTATCAAAACTGAAAATCATATCGCTACTGTGGCCTTGCTGTACCCATTTGTCGTTGAGTTTCATACCAAAGGATATGCTGGTAGGGTTTTCCAATTCGCTGATTTTCTTGAATTTTCCTATCGGTGCCGAATTGTCAAAAGCCTTGGCGATTTCCCATGGATGGCCTTTGGCCTTGCATTTACTTTGCAAGTCACGAGCGGTGAAATCAATGCCCACAGTGATGGCATCATAATACTCGGAAGCCGACTTCTCATCAATCGCCTTGCCCGTCTTGCAGATGCGGAGCACCAATTCCGTCTCGTAATGGATTTCTTGGCTGAAATCAGGATATGGGAAAGGCTCACCTGCGGGCAACAAAGCCGTTTCCGGCTTCATGAAAAACATAGGCTCAGTCGGAAGGTCATTGTCCAGTTCCTTGACATGTGCCAGATAATTGCGTCCTATACAGATGATTTTCATCGCCTTAATGTTTAATGGTTTTTCCGCCCATGCGCAACTTGATGGCCGTCACCACCTTCTTTGTATAGCGAGGGAAGTCGTTTTTCATGATCCAGTCGTAATAAGGTGGCTCTATGCGAAACACATCTTCCACCCTCTTGCCTTTGTGCTTGCCGAACATAAAGACTTCCTTGCCTTCCTCATCAAAGATGATTTGTCCCGAAAGGTCGGCGTTCTTATGATGTGCCGAAAACTCGGAAAGCTGCTTCATGTCGTTGGTCGGGCCCTGCGACTTGTTTCCTTTACCATCCTCGAAATCGACGCCTTGATATTTATCAAGCATGGCGCGGAGCACATCGTATGTGGCCTTGGTATCAGCCATGGCACCATGCGCACCTTCCAACTCGGCATGACAGAAATAGCGGTAGGCGCTCTTCAACGTTCGAGGTTCCATTTTCATGTAGATGTTCATCACATCGATGAAACCGCGGTCTTTAAGGTCGAAGTCATAATCCACACGGAGAAACTCCTCCACCAGCATCGGCAAGTCGAACTTCAGGATATTGTAGCCCGCCAAATCAGCATTGCCGATGAACAACGCGATTTCCTTGGCCTTTTCGCGAAAGGTGGGCTTGTCGGCCACCATCTCATTGGTATAGCCGTGCACCGAAGTGGATTCCTCAGAAATCGGCATCTCGGGATTGAGCAGCCACACGCGCTGTTCTTCCTCTCCGTTCACGTTGATTTTCAGCACACTCATCTCCACGATACGGTCGTGCGAAGTGTTCAAACCCGTCGTTTCCAAGTCAAAAAAAGCGATGGGCCGTTTCAGATTCAGTTCCATAGTTATTGAGTCTAACGAAATAAAGGGTTACATATTTTGAGTGCAAAAATAACACATAAAACGCTCCGATATTCATTTTTTTCCTACTTTTGCCCCACTTTTCAGACAAAAAAGAACTATTAGAAAGTATCAAATTATTGAAAGACATGATGGAAGAAAATGAAATGAAAGAAAGAGAAGAGCTGTTCTCAAAGGCAGTGAAAGCAGGAAAGAGAACCTACTTTTTCGATGTGAAGTCAACGAAGAACGACGAGAAGTACATCACCATAACCGAAAGCAAGCGCCGTTTCGATGAAGGTCTGCAACGCTTCTTCTATGAGAAGCACAAGATTTTCCTCTACAAGGAAGATTTTGAGAAAGTTTCCAAAGGCCTCAACGATGCTATCAAATACATCGAGACGGGTGAATATCCTGCCGACTATTACGACCAGCCCGAGCCGCGCCACTTCGAACAATCGGAAGGCGAAAGCCACACCGAGATCGACAGCGCCATCGACAAATGGTTCGACAGCTTGGATAAATAAGCTTTAAACGTCAAAAAACACGGAGGCCGCGAGTTTCGCGGCCTTTTTTGTTGCACAATCTTGACCGAACAAAAACTTATCAACAAAACGATAAGCTGTTGATAACTTTCGTTTCTACGCGGCAATAATTCCCTCCAAAACCCGTAATTTTGTAGCGTAAATCTTTTGAAGGAAATGTGTAAGACTATAGCGATTGCAAACCAAAAAGGCGGCGTGGGCAAAACCACTTCCGCCATCAACCTCGCGGCCAGTTTGGCCGTCCTAGAATATAAGACGCTCCTCATCGATGCCGACCCCCAAGCCAATGCCACATCAGGTGTAGGCATCGACCCAAGAACCGTGGAAACAAGCATCTACGAATGCATCATCGACCAAGTGGACCCGAAGACTGTCATTGCGGAAACGGAGACACCCAACCTCTTCGTGCTCCCCGCTCACATCGACCTCGTGGGGGCCGAGATTGAGATGATCAACCTGCCGGAGCGCGAACTGATGATGAAAAAACTGTTGGCTCCTATCAAAGATGAATACGACTTCATCATCATCGACTGCTCACCGTCGTTAGGTTTAGTCACCGTCAACTCGCTCACGGCTGCCGACTCGGTCATCATCCCCGTGCAATGCGAATATTTCGCCCTAGAAGGCCTTGGCAAACTACTGAATACCATCAAGATAGTCCAAACCCGCCTCAATCCCGACTTGGAAATCGAAGGCATATTGCTCACTATGTTCGACACCCGCTTGCGCCTATCGAAACAAGTGGTTGAAGAAGTCAAAATGCATTTCCAAGACATGGTGTTCAACACCATCATCAACCGCAACACACGTTTGAGCGAGGCACCGAGTTTTGGCAAGACCATCGTCATGTACGATGCCGGCAGTACAGGAGCCATCAACTATCTCAACCTAGCGCGCGAAATCCTTGAAAAGAACAACTTATCCACCAAAAACGCCTAAACATCATGCCTGACAAGAATAGAAAAGCCTTGGGGCGCGGCCTCGACAACATATTAGGCAGCCCTGAAACCGACATCACCAGCAAGGACATCAGCGGCGACTTCGTGGCTGGTGCCGTTGCCGAAGTCGACATCGACCTCATTGAGACCAACCCCTTCCAGCCCAGAACGGAGTTTGATGAGACCGCCTTGAGAGAGTTGGCACAATCCATCAAGGAACAAGGTGTGATTCAGCCTGTTACAGTTCGAAAACTCGGCTACAACAAATACCAGCTCATCTCAGGTGAGCGCCGTCTTCGCGCATCCAAGATGGCCGGACTCACCAAGATTCCAGTATTTATCCGCGTGGCCAACGATGAACAAATGCTGGAATTGGCCCTCATCGAAAACATCCACCGCGAAAACCTCAACGCCATTGAGGTGGCCATCTCCTACCAACGCCTTATCGACGAGTGCAATATGACGCAAGAGGAAGTGAGCGAGAAAGTGGGCAAGAGCCGTAGCGCCGTAGCCAACTTTTTGAGACTGTTGAAGTTGCCAGCAGAGGTGCAAATCGCCATCCGCGACGGGCACATCACCATGGGTCATGCCCGCGCCCTCATCAACATCAACGACAAGGAAGAGCAACTGAAACTGCTCCAACAAATCATCATGGACGAGATGAACGTGCGCCAGACCGAAGAATTGGCTGAGAAAGCCAAGAATCCAGAGGCCAAGGAACGCAAGCAGACCAACTTCATCCCCGAGCACTTCAAAAGCAGCATCAAGAAACTGTCGCAAACGCTCAACACCAAGGTGAAGGTGAAACGCGACATCAAGGGTCACGGAAGCGTTGTCATCGACTTCAAGGACGAGGCCGAGTTTGACCGCATCATGGAACTGTTCGGCAACAAATAACCTGCCCATGCCCCGCCGTTACCTTATCCTTATCGGCATAGCTGTGTTGCTCGGCTTCGCGAAAGCTGAAGCACAGAATGTCGTAATCGATACGGTGGGCAACGCCATCATCACCGCCGACACTGTCGTGAAGCAACAGAAGCCGGTCAAGACCGCCAAAGCGAAAAAGCCGCACAGCCCCAAAAAAGCCACCATTATGTCGGCCTGCCTGCCCGGGCTGGGGCAAATCTACAACGGCAAATGGTGGAAGGTGCCTATCGTCTATGCCGGATTGGGCGGCATCGGCTATCTCGCCTACAGCAACTACTACGAGTACCAATCCTACCTCCACGCTTACGAATTCAAGACAGGAGACCTGCCCGAAGGCGCGACGCTCAACACACACGAGATGGAATTGGCCAACAAATACGCCGACAGCCAGTTGCAGACTTACAAGGAATCCTACCGCCGTAACTTCGAGTTGTACGGCATCCTGACCGTTGCGTGGTATGGATTAAACATCCTTGATGCCTGCGTCGACGGCCACCTCTACAACTACGACATCAGCGATGACCTCAGCCTCAGTGTGGACCCTTACCTTCGGCCTACTGAGCAGCCAATCCTGATGCCACAATACGCCCAAGTCGGGCTTTCGTTTCAATTGAATTTTTAACAGACTATGAACCAAGAACCACGAATCCTTCCTTTTGCCTTCATAGCGGGCTTGACCCGCTATCTTTCACTCCGAGGGGTATCGTCTTCGAGCGTGAGAGATGGCGTTCCGCTTTCGCGGAATGACGGTTCCTCCGCCATGAAGAAAAAAGCGGGGGATTCGTGTTTCAAGGTCTATTTTGAAAACATATAAAATGAGAATCGCTATTATCGGATACGGAAAGATGGGCCACGAGGTGGAGAAAGCCGCCCTCGCCCGACAGCATGAAATCGTCGTCACCATCGACAACCCTCAGGAATGGGAAGAACGCATGGAGCAACTGAAACAGGCCGATGTTGCCATCGACTTCAGCCAACCCGACCAAGTGGTGGGCAATATCAATCGTTGCTTTGACTTGCGTCTGCCCGTCGTCGTGGGTACCACGGCCTGGCAAGACCATTTCGAGGAAATCAAGGCAAGGTGCTTGGTTGAGAAGCAAAGCCTTTTCACTGCGCCCAATTTCAGCATTGGGATGAACATCATGTTTATGCTCAACAAGCAGTTGGCGAAGTTTGCGGAAAAATATGGTTACCAACTCTCTATGGCGGAAACCCACCACATCCACAAGCTTGACAAGCCCAGTGGAACCGCCGTGAAGTTGGCCAATGACATCCTTTCCGTCAACCACGACTACGACCAATGGAGCATTGAAGAGCCCGCCGAGCACACCTTATATATTAAAGTGACCCGCGAAGGCGAGGTGAACGGCATCCACAGCATTATGGCCGAGTCGCCTGCCGACAAAATCACGCTCACCCATGAGGCTTTTAACCGACAAGGCTTCGCCATGGGAGCCCTTGCCGCCGCCGAGTTCCTAATGGGGAAGACGGGGGTGTTTGGAATGGAGGATTTGTTTGGGGAATAATCATTCCCACCTGTTCTCCTTTTTTACAACGAATCATCAAAACAGCAATCCGTTATGAAAAAAGGTATTTGCCTTTTAGTCTTTGTGCTTATCCTCTGCGCTTCAATCACTTCGTGTTTACAATCCACCTCCAATCCGATGGAAAAGGCCGCTCCGTATTTCGAGAACATGAAGAAAGTCTCGGATTCGGACAACGGCACTTTGTGGGGCAAAACACTATATGGCCCATCAATGTTTGTCGATGTGCAAACGCGTAATCTCGTTGCTAATCAGCAAAACAAGGAAAACACTTTAGAGCGAAAGGGGAACTTGTTTTTCGGACAGCTTCCTGAGGACATCATTATTGCAAACACCAAATTCAATTATTGCGGTGAGGATTGGACATGCGTGATTTGGGACAGCGACCGTGATTTGCAATTCGCAACCCAAATTCTGATTCATGAAAGCTGGCACCGCATTCAGGATGAGATCGGTCTGCCTGCCTGTGGGTCTTCAAACCAATACCTTGATGAAACCGAAGGTGAATTGCTTTTGAAGCTTGAACTGACCATTTTGAATAGTCTACTGCAAGATGATTCCAAAGACCTTGCAGAAGGCTTGCGCGATGCGATGACGGTGCGTAAATTTCGCCAAACCCTATTCCCCAACGGCAACGAGAACCAATTCGAATGCCACGAGGGCATGGCCGAATACACCGCCTTCAAACTTCTACCTTTGGATAACGAGAAAATCAGGAAAGACTTGGTCGCAGCCGCTATTACGAAAGGCATGGACAATAACGGCTTCAGCAATTCATTCGCCTATCTTACAGGCCCTGCTTATGGTCTTTTCCTTGATGAACTCGTGCCCAATTGGAGGAACAGCATTTGCGCAGGCAAAACCCTTCCCGATGTGATTTCGACTATTGTTCCAATACCCGATACCGTTGATGTTGAAGAAATCGAAGCGATAACAGTTCGCTACAACGCGACCGAATTTCTCAGCAAGGAAAGAACCTGTCTCGAAGCCCGTGACAAGGAAGACGCCACCTTAAGGGCGCGTTTCGCCGATTCGAAGTGGTTGTTGATTCCCAACGACAGCATTGAGTTCGGTTTCAATCCTGGTGAGCGGCTTGTCGCCTACGACACTATCGGCGTGATTTACACAACGATGCAATTGTCAGGCAAGTTCGGCACTTTAGAAGTCCACAATGGCATCCTCTGCACCAACAACTGGTCGTGTTTCATCATACCTTATTCCGAAGACCATTGCGATGCCAAGATTTCGTTGGCTCCAGGCTATGCTATAGAAACGGTGGATGAGAAGTGTTATTCGGTGGTGAAGAAATAGAAGATTTGACATAGGATATTGGTATTCCCACAAGTTGAACAAGCCCAGTGGCACTGCTGTGAAGTTGGCCAATGACATCCTTTCCATTAACCACGACTACGACCATTGGAGCATTGAAGAGCCCGCCGAGCACACCTTATATATTAAAGTGACCCGCGAAGGCGAGGTGAACGGTATCCATAGCGTTATGGCCGAGTCCCCTGCCGACAAAATCACCCTCACCCACGAGGCTTTCAACCGCCAAGGATTCGCCATGGGCGCCCTTGCCGCTGCAGAGTTCCTCATCGGAAAGACGGGCGTGTTTGGGATGGAGGATTTGTTTGAAGTGTGATTCCTATCGCCCCGCTGGGGCTCGCAGGGGACGCACCACCTGCTTAATATCCATCGTCTCTACGAGACTATGCCCATACACGCGCTTTGCGTCACTGCGAGGTACGAAGCAGTCTAGATGATGATTGCTTCGCAAAAATTTCCGAAAAAACACTCGGAAATTATTTCATTTTCAAAAAATTTGTACTTTTGCCCTTGCCAAGACGGGAGAAATCGTTTTTGGCCAGAGAAAGCGCATTCTTCGCTTTATTCCTCGACAATGAATCTGGACAATTCATGTAAGAAGGAGGATGAAAGGGAAAGTGATTGCTTTTGCTGTTATGTTTTGGCGTTTATTTCCAGACATATACAGCGGAGTAATCTTCCTAATCATTATTTCTCTTCTTACGGGAGTCCAGACCCTATTGTCGGAAATAAGGATAAGATGGGAGGCTCCGCTCTGTTGACCTTTTTGACTAAGCCATTTCGAGCCAATGGTTGAAAATAACAACTATTCCTGCTTGCCATGGCACTTATTTCATGTCCCCAATGTGGGAAACAAATCAGCAACAAAGCTCTAAAATGTCCGCACTGTAATTTGGATTTGATGACTCTATATTCGCATCCACAACCCGTGCAAGCAATCGAAACTGAAATTCCGCCACACAAGACGGATACGGAGCAAAAAAAGTCCCAAAAGAGTTGGATGGCTTTTGCTGCAGGAGCAGGATGTCTGGCATTAGTTATGGTTGTCTTATGGTTTTTCTTATTTAAAGACATGCTGAAAACAAGCGAATCAGAGAAAAAGAAAGCAGGGGTTGAAACGACAGAAGTATCCACCTCATTCCCTTACAACACATATTATACGGGTATCATTGGTGCTGCAGGAAATATGACCATTGATAATATAGGTGGGGGCTTTTATACCTATACCAGCAATGAGACAAGTTTTACAAGAAGCATTAAAGTCAAGTCATACGATAGGACTTCGGGGCATCTTCTCATAGAGAGTTACAACAAAAGCGGAGACTACGTTGGTTTATTTGATGGTTATACAAACAGCAACAGTTCCTATTCAGGAACCTTTACAAACTACAAAGGCGGAACAGTCGAGTTTCGATTGTATGCTAAACCCAGATAGAGCTATGCAACTCTGATTATTCATCTATTCGCAAGAAAACAATGACTAACAATCTAAAACAAAGATATTATGGCTTTTATTAAATGCCCCGAATGTGGGAAACGATTCAGCGAAACAGAACATACTTGTCCGTATTGCGGGTGTCCTGGGGAGAGCCAACAACCGCCTCAACAAATAACGCAATCCGACTTTCAACACCAGCAGGACTACCAACAGCAAACAAGCCATACACTAGTGAAATGTGTTGATTGCGGACAAGAATACGATGGCATTCTAAAGGCTTGTCCTAACTGCGGCTGCCCTACGGAATATCAAACCAAACAAACAGCACAAGCATATTGTATGGTAGAAAACAATCTATCACGGTATCCTGTTTCTCCAATTTTCAAAGAAAACTTCAAAGCAACAGACACAAATGGTCCAATGGGAGAATGCCTTTTCCCCACAAATAGTGAAGGAAAAATCTTTTATTATGGAGTGATAGAAGCACCTTGTTCTAAAGCTGAATTAAAGGAATATGCAATAAGATTCTTTAGGGAACTCGATAAAAACCCTAATATCAATGTAAAAACCATCCAAACAGAATACGAATCTCGATATGACTTTGATGTAATTCTCTCATCTGGCAAAGTGAAACAAGAAATCCATTATGCCAAATACTATCGAGACCGTAGTAGGATTAGATGTCATGTTGCATTAGAGTTTAAAGAAGGACGTTACCGATATACTGTAAATCCATACGAAACGAATAGATTAAACCTTCGTGGTGCGGCTAAATGCGATGGGACTCCAAATGAAATACATTGGCAGCGAGTGAATAGCCTTAATAAGAGACGTGATTCCCATTTAATAGACAATGAAAACGAAACTTATAAGGCCGAATACGAAGCAGTAATAAATCTTGTCAAACTATTGGCAAATTATTACAATGAAATGAATCAAGAAGCTGATTTTTAACCAATCATTCAGCTTAATCATAATAGAAAACTCATAATAAAAACCTTACAAACAAACGTTATGGCACTTATCAAATGTCCCGAATGCGGGAAACAAATCAGCGACAAGGCAGCAACATGTCCAAACTGCGGCATTGATGTACAAAAGGCTTTTATGCCGTCCCCCCAACACCTATACCAACCAAATTCTGTAGTCCCTGAAACTTTTATTAAAACCCGTAGAGCTCCATTTGGCATAGTAGCTTTGATCTTAAGTATTGTTTCATATATTCTCCTACTGATAATGGTCATGGGTATTAGTACGGGCAGATCAGAATTGTCTTTGATTATTGTTTTTGTCCTTTATGCAAGTATCTTGGGACTCGTGTTCAGCATCATTGGGTTAACAATAGTCAAAAGGAACAGACAAGCATACACGCACAAACCCATGCTTGTTATCAGCTTAGTGCTCTGTATTGTGTCAATAATTATTTCGGCACTACTTATCCCGCAAATTGCAAGTTGACAGCCTACGACTTCAAGATTTACGGTAGCGTGATTGATTGAAGAAAGAACTTGGTGCAGGCTTTGCCATTCCAAGTACGACCTGACCAGTTCCACCAGATGCTGATGTTCTGAAGTTATTTAATAACCCAGGACCAAGTTGTATGTTTCCATAGAATTGTTGGAGCAATCATCATAATCAAGAACATAGGCAAGGAGTTTGTCAGAACGTTTGGCAAATGGCACGAAAGGAAAGGATTGGAATCGGTGTTGGGGAAGATAGCCCACAAGTTCTCAAGGCTGAAGAATGTACTTGAGGGCGGCTACAGGAACACCAAGCTGAAAGAGATGTCCGCAATACACTTAGATGTCAACTTGAAGTCGTGTTTCAACCCAACAAAAGAGCTCAATGTTATTCCCTTAAGATGGATTGTTGAAAGAACTATCGTTTGGCTGTTCAACTTCAGAGGATTGCCTTGGACTACGAGTTCTACCCCGACTCCTCCTATACCATGATTCAAATCGCCTTCTCTTAACAAACTATCTCAAGCTCAAGAAATTGGTTTACACTCACTCCTTATTCACCAAAGTACCAAAGGCATTCCAATTATGCAACGAACTATTATGATATAAGGCTTGATTCTTTTAAAAGCCAGTAATAGTTTAATTGCTTTTTCATTCTTTCGTTTAACAAACGCTTTTTCGAGGAGGATTCCTATCAAATCCATACACAAGTGCAGGATAATATAATTTACCATTAAATCAGTTTTGATGCCTGTATTATTTTGATGCTCGTATTATAAGCATTTTTTGTTAACTTACCAAATTATTATCATTTTTTTTGGTTCGAATCGCTTTAGAGATGATGGGTGAATAATATGCCCATCATGCAATATCGTTGTTTTTACCATGGAATTGAAGAGAAAGGCACTTCTCTGATCTCTATTTCTATATGGAACAGGGATTTGCCTCCATTTTCCGACCGTTCTTCCGAATTTTCAATTCGGAAGGCCTGAATATCAGCATTTGCACTGCGGGGAAACAACGATATGCGGCAACTGCAGGTTTGTTTAGGATTTATGTGAGATTTGTTTCTCTGTCATAATTCAGCGAAATTTCAAAACTGAAGTCACAAGGGCTTATCATCACAGATCCTAACAAAGCCGAAAAGATATTAGGAGAAGGCAGGAAAGCAGGCGTTTGGGATGGAGGATTTGTTTGGAATTGTGAAATAAAAAGCTCATGTTCTTTGTTGGTATAAAATTTTATACCTATTTTTGCAGAAAATATTCCAAATGTGGAAAAGATAAAAAACATCTGGTTTGACGAAAAGAGAATCTACTTGAAAACCACCGAAGGCCGCATATTGAGCCGTCCGTTGGAGGCCTATCCCGAACTGAAAGAAGCTTCGATGGAACAACGCATCGACTTCACTATCGATGAAGAAGGCACTTCAATCCGTTGGGAAACTCTTGATGCGGACATGCATATTTCAAGTTTTTACGAGACAAGCGAACCGAATGACCAAAACGAGGTAGCGGAAATGTTCAAACGCTTCCCATGGCTCAATGTATCGGAAGTGGCACGCGCCATCGGCATTAACAAAAGCCTTTTGGCTCGTTACATCTACGGTATTTCCAAACCAAGCGAACAGCGCTTACGACAGATTCGGCTAACTTTACACGCACTTGGCACGGAACTGCAAACCGCGTGAATTATCCATTGAAAATACTATTTTAACCAAACTTCCGTTAATACAAAAATTACAATTCAAATATGTCACTATTACTATTCATTTTAATCGT
>JAEEGH010009092.1_pt1 | contig 23276 bp, 18 predicted proteins | sample 9134181 | NCBI WGS metagenome assembly JAEEGH01 (sample SAMN16246544, study PRJNA631951) | gut metagenome | biome: gut microbiome; feature: rumen; material: DP-attached | host: Bos | place: Iran: Karaj | collected 2018-10
GACTCAATCTCGAAGAGACCAAGGCTAAGATTGCTTCGTTAGAGTATATCCAAAACGAGCTGAATGGTATTCCGAATCTAGTATAAATGTCTCGCAGAAATCGCTGAAAACGCAGAAAAAATGACAGAGAATCAGATTTCATATCAAATTAGAGGCGCTATATACGATGTGTATAAGACACTTGGTCCTGGCTTGCTTGAGTCAGTCTATGAAGAAGCCTTATGTTATGAATTGGAGCAAAGAGGTCTCGCAGTAGAAAGGCAAAAGCAAGTACCCATTGTTTATAAAGGCACTACTCTAAAATCTGATTTTCGACTTGACTTGTTGGTTGAAAACAAGGTTATTATTGAGTTAAAGTCCGTGTCGGAGATGAAAGATGTATTTTTTAAGCAAACATTGACATATTGTAAGTTGTTGGGAAAAAAACTGGGTATTTTGGTAAACTTCAATGTAGATGACATCCTTGACGAAGCCATTTTCCGTGTTGCGAACGGCCTATAGCGATCCGGCAGGAAGCGCTGAAAGCGCTTAAATTTCTGCGATTTCTGCGCTATCTGCGAGAATAATATGTAAAAAAATAAATCTGCGAGAAATGAAAATACTTGTGACAGGCGCCAAAGGCTTCGTAGGAAAGAACCTCTGTGCGGCCCTAAAGAACATAAAAGACGGAAAAGACAAGCGTTTCCCCGAGCTGACCATCGAAGATATCTATGAATATGACCTTGACAGCACGTTAGATGAGCTGGACAGATGGTGCGCCGACTGCGACTTTGTGTTCAACTTGGCCGGCGTCAACCGCCCTAAAGAACAGAGCGAGTTCATGCAAGGCAACTTCGGCTTTGCCTCTACCCTACTGGACACACTGAAGAAACACAATAACCGTTGCCCGGTGATGCTTTCAAGCTCCCAACAGGCCTCGCTGACTGGCCGTTTCGGCAACTCGGAATATGGCCGTAGCAAAAAAGCGGGAGAGGAACTGTTCCTTAACTACGAACGGGATTTTCTCTCCACGGATCGCTCGTATTTCACGGATAATAAAGATACGTGTAATACGCGCGATACGCGGAGCCCTCTCAGACCCCGAGTATTGATTTATCGCTTCCCGAACCTCTTCGGAAAATGGTGCAGGCCCAACTACAACAGTGCCGTGGCCACTTTCTGCAACAATATCGCCAATGACCTGCCTATCACGGTTAACGACCCGAGCGTAGAGCTGGAGCTGCTTTATATCGACGACTTGGTGGACGAGATGATAGCCGCCCTTCAAGGCAAGGAGCACCGCTGCGACTTCGACGGTCTGGGCGTGTTCCCGATGGAGAAAGGACCATATTGCTACTGTCCTGTCACGCATCACGTGAAGTTGGGTGAAATCGTAGACCTGCTCTACCGTTTTGCCGAACAGCCCAAGACGCTGACCATTCCAGAGATTCCCAACGGCAGTTTCGCTAAGAAGCTTTACTCCACGTATCTTTCGTATCTTCCCAAGGAGAAAGTCGCCTTCCCGCTGAAGATGAATGTGGACGCCCGAGGCTCCTTCACCGAGTTGGTGCATACCCTCAACTGTGGTCAGGTATCCATCAACATCAGCATGCCTGGCATCACCAAAGGGCAGCACTGGCATAACACCAAGTGGGAGTTCTTTATCGTAGTCGCCGGTCACGGCCTCATCCAAGAGCGTAACCTCAACGACCCTGAAGGTAAGGTAATCGAGTTTGAAGTCACGGGCGACAATATCCAATGCATCCACATGTTGCCTGGCTATACGCATAACATCATCAACCTCTCCGAAACAGAGAACCTGGTCACGGTGATGTACTGCAATGAGATTTTCGATTCAACTCACCCAGATACATTCTTCGACCCTGTTTGAGCACACGGAATAAATGTCACACAGATTGCACAGATTACACAGATATTTGTCACTTCGTGACTTCTTGCTGACGCAAAATAATAATCTATGGTATCTTTGTAATCTGTGTGAGAAAAAAACATATCTGAGTGAAATGACTGACAACGAACTGACATACGAAATACGCGGAGCTATCTTTGACGTGTATAACACACTTGGTCCTGGTTTGCTCGAATCGGTTTATGAAGAGGCTTTGACCTTTGAGCTCCATCAACGTGGTTTAGAGGTAATCCGACAGATGGAAGTTCCAATCATATACAAGGATAATGAGCTTAAGACCCCTCTTCGTTTGGATTTACTCGTTGAGAATCAGGTTATTGTTGAGCTAAAGTCAGTTGAAGAAATGAAACCTGTGTTTGCTAAACAACTACTTACTTATCTAAGACTTCTTGACAAACATGTGGGACTTCTGGTAAATTTCAATACCAATAATCTTAGAGAAAGCATTAAACGAATAGTTAATTAAATACATATAGACTACATTTCATGGGTTTGTTTATGCTTACCCGTTGTGCGGTAGCCGCTCACCAACGGTGAGCAAAATCTGTGATATCTGTGAAATCAGTGTGACATAATAACAAACATAATCAGAGTGAATTATGACATCATTCGCAAATAACGGAAAACTAAAGCTGTTGATTATCGTAGGCACGAGGCCGGAGATTATCCGTCTTGCTGCCGTCATCAACAAATGCCGTCAATACTTTGACTGCATCCTGGCCCATACTGGCCAAAACTACGACTACAACCTCAACGGCGTCTTCTTTAAAGACCTGAAGCTGAAGGATCCTGAGGTATATATGGATGCTGTCGGCAACGACCTGGGCGAGACCATGGGCAACATCATCGCCAAGAGCTACCAACTCATGGTGGAAATCAAGCCTGACGCAGTGCTCGTCTTAGGCGACACCAATTCATGCCTCAGCGTCATCGGTGCCAAGCGCCTACATATCCCTATCTTCCACATGGAAGCCGGCAACCGCTGCAAGGACGAATGCCTGCCTGAGGAGACCAACCGTCGCATCGTCGACATCATCTCCGATGTGAACATGGCTTACAGCGAGCACGCCCGCCGCTACCTCGCCGACTGTGGCTTGCCCAAGGAGCGCACCTACGTCACAGGTAGCCCCATGGCCGAGGTGCTGCACAACAACCTGAAAGAGATTGAAGCCAGCGACATCCATCAGCGTCTGGGCTTACAGAAAGGCAAGTACATCCTGCTTTCAGCGCATAGGGAAGAAAACATCGACACGGAGAAGAACTTCATCAGTCTCTTCACTGCCATCAACAAGATGGCCGAGAAATACGACATGCCCATCCTCTACAGCTGCCACCCTCGTAGCCGCAAGCGTCTTGAGGCCAGTGGCTTCCAGCTCGACCGCCGTGTGATTCAGCATGAACCACTGGGCTTCCATGACTACAACTGCCTACAGATGAATGCCTTTGCTGTGGTGAGCGACAGTGGCACTCTCCCTGAGGAGAGCAGCTTCTTCACCAGCGTGGGACATCCTTTCCCTGCGGTGTGCATCCGCACTTCGACGGAGCGACCTGAAGCCCTCGACAAGGGTTGTTTCTTCATCGCAGGTATCGACACCAATAGCCTCCTTCAGGCCGTTGACTGTGCCGTGGAAATGAACCAAAATGGCGACCATGGCATCCCCGTGCCCGATTATGTGGATGAGAACGTGAGCACCAAGGTGGTGAAGATTATCCAGAGCTATACGGGCATTGTGAACAAGATGGTCTGGAGGAAGTAATTTATTAACAACGAAAGACACGAAAAACCCCTAAAAACAGTCTTTTTGATTTCGCGCCTTTCGGGTATTTCGTTGTTGAAAATAAAGAAAATGCGGATCGATGTCACTTTATTAGATGAGCTGACGGCTCAGGCGAAGGTTTCCCCGCGTCTGCGGATGAACTTTGACCTGCGCAACAGCCCCAACGACCAAAGCCAGCGCATGCTTAACGCATTGGAGCCTGGCACGGTGATGCCCATCCATAGGCATCGGCACAGCTCCGAGACCGTGGTGGTGCTACGAGGCAAGGTGAAGTGGGTCTACTACAACGACCAAAAGGAGATCACGGACACGTTTATCGTGGCCCCTGGCAGCGACCTTGTCGGGCTGAGTGTCCCCATGGGTCAGTGGCATTCCTTGGAGTGTCTTGAGACCGGGACGGTCATCTTCGAGTCCAAGGACGGGGCTTTTGAGCCTACGCGTCCCGAGGATGTGTTGTCGTAGGTAAACAACTTTATTGTGAATCTTTAGCGGCCTGTCCTCATTGGATGGCCGCTTTTTCTATTATGTACCCTAAAAATGAAAACAGGAAATCAAAGTGAAGAATAATTGCTTTTTCCGGTTGAGGACAATTGAGAATTGAATGTGGGAAATGGAGGAGTGAGAACTTTTTGCCGTCAGGCAAACAAAATCCGTGATTTCTGTGCTTTCTGTGTGAGATAAAACTATCATGTCATGTCAGTTCCCAAAAGAAAAACATGAAGAAAAAACGCGCCAAATCGAAAAAAATGTATTTTTGCATCCGAAACAGCGGTTTCCGAAATGGCGGTTTCGGAATTAAAGATATACATGAATTATGAAATTCTACGATAGAGAACAAGAAATAGCCTTCTTGCGAGAGACGAGGGAAACGGCTAAAAAGGCGGCTCGTTTTACAGTGGTGACTGGCCGTAGGCGCATCGGAAAGACCACATTGGTTAGAGAGGCTTACAAGGACAAGCCTTTTGTCTATTTCTTTGTGGCAAGAAAGGCGGAGTCGGAGCTATGCGAAGCGTTTCTTGAGGAAATCGGCGAGAAACTTGGCATCCCCACTCTGGGCAGTAGCCGGCATTTTAGCGACATTTTCCGCTACCTGATGGAGTTGTCGGTGACACAGAGCTTCACGCTGGTGATCGACGAATTTCAGGATTTCTTCAGGGTGAACAAGGCCGTGTTTAGCGAGATGCAGGACATTTGGGACAAGTACGAGAAGACCTCGCGTATGAACCTCATCGTTTGCGGCAGCATCTACTCGCTAATGCAGAAGATATTCAAGGACAAGAAGGAGCCTCTATACGGGAGAAACACGGGTGAGCTTAAAGTGAAGCCCTTCCGCCCCTCTGTGCTAAAGCAGATTATGGCAGATGCCAAGCCTGACTACAGCAAGGAGGACCTGCTGGCCATGTTCACTTTTACAGGTGGAGTAGCCAAATACGTGAACCAGTTGGTAGATGCCGGTGCGCTGGACAAGGATGCCATGATACGTTATATCGTTAGTGCCAATTCAACCTTCCTCAACGAGGGTAAGAACAACCTGATAGAGGAGTTCGGGAAAGACTATGGAACCTATTTCTCCATTCTTTCCTGTATCGCCCGCGGCAAGAACACCCGCTATGAGATTGAGGATGTGATAGGGAAAGAAGTGGGCGGCTATCTAACCAATTTAGAGAATGATTACGAACTGATTGCCAAACGACAACCTCTCTTTGAAAAAAGTGGAAACAAAAATGTACGCTATGAGTTGGGTGATGTGTTCTACAGCTTCTGGTTTCGCTTCGTTTTCAAGTATAATTACATCCTCGAGATTGAGAACTATGCCAAATTGCAAGAGATAGTCATGCGCGACTACAGTACTTTTAGTGGACTGATGCTGGAGCGTTATTTCCACCGTGTAGCCATGGAATCGGAAGAATTTACCAGAATTGGCCGCTGGTGGGACCGCAAAGGTGAAAACGAGATTGACATGATTGCTGAAGACGAGTTGACGAATAGTGCTATATTCTACGAGATTAAGCGCCAAAAGGATGATATTAGCTTGGGAGTCTTGAAACAGAAAGCGGAAGTGTTCTTGCAGGCAACAGGTCAGTTCAAAGGGTATAAGATTTCATACAAGGGACTTTCGATGGAGGATATGTAAGAGTTTGCCTTCAGGCAAACAAATTCCGTGATTTCCGTGATTTCTGTGTGAGATTAATCACCTTTTTCTTTATTTTTGCCCCGTAAAAATATAACCCTATGGAACGCAAACGCATCTACCTCTGCCTGGCCCACATGAGCGAGGCAGGCCTCGAACAGAAATACATCAAAGAAGCCTTCGACACCAATTGGGTGGTGCCGCTGGGGCCTAATGTTAATGCCTTTGAAAAGGATTTGGAAGATTTTGTCAACGGCATGTCCGTAGAGACGTACGGCCGTACGTCTCTACAGTCGCCGTTGCAAAAACGTGTCGTTGCCTTGTCGGCCGGCACCGCCGCCGTGCATCTGGCCCTGATTGCCTGCGGCGTGCAGCCTGGCGACGAGGTCATCGTGCAGTCGTTTACCTTCTGCGCCTCCTCCCACCCTATCACCTACCTCGGTGCCAAACCTATCTTTGTCGACAGCGAGAAGGACTCGTGGAACATCGACCCCGAGCTGATGGAAACGGCCATCAAAGACCGTATCGCCAAGACGGGAAAGAAACCCAAGGCCATCGTGCCCGTGGCACTCTACGGTATGCCCTACGACATCGATAAAATCATGGAAATCGCCAACCGCTACGACATCCCCGTCATCGAGGATGCGGCTGAGGGATTCGGAAGCCGCTGGAAAGGGCAGGTATTGGGCACCTTCGGCGAATACGGCATCCTTTCCTTCAACGGCAATAAGATGATCACCACCTCAGGTGGCGGTGCGCTGGTCTGCCCCAACCAAGAGGCTTGGCAGAAGATCATGTGGCTGGCCACACAAGCCCGCGAGGCTTACCCATACTACCAACACGAGGCCATAGGCTACAACTACCGCATGTCGAACATCTGTGCCGGCATCGGCCGTGGACAGATGACCGTCGTTGATGACCATATCAAACACCATAAGCATGTCTTTGAGCTCTACAAGGAACTGCTGAAGGACGTGAAAGGCATCGAGGTGCACGGCAACCCTGATGAGCGTTACGACAGCAATTACTGGCTGAATACCATCACCATCGACCCGAGCGTCCGCATCAAAGGACAAGAGAACGCCTACAAGACCATCGTGCAAGGTGCGGTGGGCGGTGCGGCAGGCGTGGTGCATGCCTCCGACAGCGCCCACACCGACTGCGAGCCCAACGACAACGTGGAAGCCCTGCGTGTTTGGCTTGACCAAAGAGCTATCGAAGCCCGTCCGCTGTGGAAGCCTATGCACAAGCAGCCCGTCTACAAAGATGCGCCTGCCTACGTCAATGGTGTTTCGGAAGCACTCTTCAAGGTGGGCATGTGCCTGCCGAGTGGCCCATACGTCTCGGACGACGATGTGAAGTATATTGTGGACTGCATCAAGGAGGCGATAGAATAAGAAGCGATAGCGTTCATTTTTGAAAACAAAGGACGGATTCAAGGATTTCTTGGATTCGTCCTTTTATTTTTTCTATTTTTGCAGCAACAATCATATCTGAAAAAAATGTCAAAAACTGCATTAATCACTGGCGTAACGGGTCAAGACGGGTCTTACCTGTCGGAGTTTCTTTTGGAGAAAGGCTATGAGGTGCACGGTATCATCCGCCGCAGCTCGGTGGACTTCCGCGAGCGCATCGCTCACCTCGAAGGCAAGCCGCATTTCCACCTGCATTACGCCGACTTGGGCGACTCCATGTCCATCGTCAAGGTGGTGGACAAAGTTCGTCCCGATGAAATCTACAACTTAGCTGCCCAAAGTCACGTTCAAGTCAGCTTCGACTCGCCCGAATTCACTGCCGATGTGGATGCCACAGGCGTGTTGAGGGTCTTGGAGGCCGTGCGTGCCTGCCACCTGGAGAAGACCTGCCGTATCTATCAGGCTTCCACTTCTGAGCTCTACGGTAAGGTGGAAGAGGTGCCACAGAACGAGAACACGCCCTTCCACCCCTACTCTCCTTACGCTGTGGCCAAACTCTACGGCTTCTGGATCGTGAAGGAATACCGTGAGGCTTACGACATGTTCTGCTGCTCGGGCATCCTCTTCAACCATGAGAGCGAACGGCGTGGCGAGACTTTTGTCACACGTAAGATCACTTTGGCCGCAGCCCGTATCTCACAAGGCTTGCAGGACTGCCTCTATCTCGGCAACCTCGACAGCCTCCGCGACTGGGGCTATGCCAAGGACTATGTGGAGTGCATGTGGCTCATCCTGCAGAACAAGCAGCCTGAGGACTTCGTCATCGCCACGGGTGTGCAGCACAGCGTCCGTGAGTTCACGGAGCTGGCTTTTCGTCATGCGGGCATCGAACTTAAGTTTGAGGGCAAGGGCATAGATGAGAAGGGTATCTGTGTGAAAGGTCCCGAGAAACTCATCGGCAAGACGCTGGTCGCCGTCAGCAAGGACTTCTACCGCCCAACGGATGTGGTCAACCTCTGGGGCGACCCTACCAAGGCTAAGGCCAAGCTGGGATGGAATCCTAACAAGACCACTTTCGAGCAATTGGTCAAATTGATGGTGGAGCATGATGTGGCCAAGGTGGCTTCGGAGGGCGCCGCGGCTAAGGTCCGCACCAACCTCGCTGAGTATCTGGAGAAAGGAATCGTTAAATAGCACACGAAATTTGTTTATTTAGTCACACAGAAATCACGGAAATCACAGAAAAGTTTTGCTTCGCAAAATGACGGTCAACGATATAACATACGAAATTAGAGGTGCTATCTACGATGTATATAAGTCACTCGGGCCTGGACTGTTAGAATCGGTCTATGAGGAAGCTTTGGTATTTGAGTTAGAGCAAAGAGACCTAAAAGTCGAACGCCAACTTCCCGTGCCAATTTTCTATAAAGGCAATTTATTGAAGACAGAATTGCGACTCGACCTTCTTGTTGAAGATGAAGTGATCGTAGAATTGAAGTCTGTTGAAGAAATGAAGAAAGTGTTTGCAAAGCAACTATTAACTTACCTTCGTTTGCTGGACAAAAGAGTGGGCATTCTTGTCAACTTCAACACGGATGACATCTTGACAGCCATGAAACGTATAGTGAATTAAACCAGCAGATAGCTTGCCTTTCGGCAAGCAAATTTCTGTGCTTTCTGTGTTTTCTGTGTGAAACAAAACCGCCGAAGGCGAAAAATTAAATCAGAGTGATATGAATAAAGATTCAAAAATTTACGTAGCAGGCCACCGTGGGATGGTGGGATCGGCCATTGTCAGGGAGTTGCAGCGGCAAGGCTACAACAATATCATTACACGTACTCATAAGGAACTGGACTTGACACGTCAGGACCAAGTGGAAAAATTCTTCGCGGAGGAAAAACCTGAATATGTCTTCCTCGCGGCAGCCAAAGTGGGCGGCATCGTAGCCAACCAATCGGCCCTAGCCGACTTCATGTACGACAACATGATCCTAGAGATGAACGTCATCCACGCCGCATGGAAAAACGGCTGCAAAAAGCTGGAGTTCCTCGGCTCCTCTTGCATCTACCCAAGGATGGCACCCCAACCGATGCCCGAAAGCTGCCTGCTGACCAGCGAATTGGAGAAAACAAATGAGGCCTATGCCTTGGCCAAGATCAGCGGCCTGAAATACTGCGAGTTCCTGAACCGCCAATATGGCACAGACTACATCTCCGTGATGCCCACCAACCTCTACGGCCCCAACGACAACTACCACCCCGAGCACAGTCACGTGCTGCCCGCCTTGATTAGGAGGTTTCACGAGGCCAAAGTCAACGGGCTGAAGGAAGTGACCTGCTGGGGCGACGGCTCGCCTTTGCGTGAGTTCCTCTATGTGGACGACCTCGCCAACCTCTGTGTCTTCCTGATGAACTACTATTCAGGTAACGAAACCGTCAATGCTGGTACAGGCAAAGAACTGACCATCAAGGAATTGACGGAGTTGGTAGCCAAGGTGATAGGATATGAGGGCATAATCAAGTGGGATATCACTCGTCCGAATGGTACACCGAGGAAACTGCTGGATGTCAGCAAGGCTACCAAGCTGGGCTGGACCTACAAAACAGAACTTGAAGACGGCATCCGTCTGGCTTACGATGACTTCTTACACAATCCCATGCGTGCTGAACGGTAACAACATCCCTTTATAGATCCGGTAGCTGCGCATGTCATTCCGAGGGAAGGTTCGTGGGAAGGAAAATGGAATCTATGCGCAGCGGTTCAGAGAAGCATAAACCTATATGGACAGCCTTTGAAGTCATAGATTCCATCCCCTGCAATCCTCTGCAAGGAATGACATGACTTCAAAGGCTTGCTATATTTATGTTTTTGACTTACAAATAAGAAAAAACCTTATTTTTGCAGCGTTTTTTAATAGATACCAAATGATTAACGTAATTGGACTAGGATATATCGGACTGCCAACGGCATTGATGATGGCCTCGCATGGCGTGGAAGTGGTCGGAACGGACTATAACAAGGAATTGGTCGCCACCCTCAACGCGGGCAAGACCACCTTCAAGGAAGCGGGCTTGGATGAGTTGTTTGATGCCGCTCTGAAGGCGGGCATCAGGTTCACCACGGAATACCAGAAGACGGACCTGTACATCGTCAGCGTACCCACGCCTTACGACAAGTTCAGCAAGAAAGTGGATGCACGCTATGTGGTGGATGCCGTGAAAGAGGTGATGAAGGTCTGCCCGAAAGGCGCTACCGTGGTCGTGGAGTCAACAGTCAGCCCGGGCACTATGGACAAGTTCGTGCGTCCCGTGGTGGAGGCCAACGGATTCAAGATCGGCGAGGACATCCACCTCGTCCATGCCCCCGAACGCATCATCCCCGGCAACATGGTCTACGAGCTGCTCCACAACAACCGCACCATCGGTGCCGACAGCCGCGAGATTGGCGAGAAGGTGAAGCAGTATTACGCTTCGTTCTGCCAAGGCGAGATTGTGGTGACCGACATCCGCACCGCCGAGATGACCAAGGTGGTCGAGAACACCTATCGGGCCGTCAACATCGCCTTCGCCAACGAGCTGTCGCGCATCTGCCGCCACGACAACATGGACGTCTACGAGATCATCCGCATCTGCAACATGCACCCGCGTGTCAACATCCTGCAACCCGGCCCTGGCGTGGGAGGCCATTGCATCAGCGTCGACCCTTGGTTCCTCGTGGGTGACTATCCACAGCTGGCCAAGGTCATCGACGAGTCGATGAAGACCAACGACTCGCAGCCTGTCTTCGTGTTGGAGCGCATCTACGAGATCATGAAGGAGAAAGGTATCACCGACAACCGCCGCGTGGGCCTTTACGGCATCACCTACAAGGAGAATGTCGATGATATCCGCGAGAGCCCGACCTTGCAGCTGATCGACATCCAAGAGCGTCATCTCGCCCGTCCGCTGAAGAGCTTCGACCCGTTCTTTACCGAGAAGGAGATTGTCCCCAACCAAATCCTAGACTTCGACCGGTTTTTGAATGAGGTCGACATGGTGGTCATTATGGTGAAGCATGACCATATCAAGCAGAATTGGGATAAGCTCAAAGGGAAGGTTGTGTTGGATTGTCATAATGTTTGTCCTTTGGAAGGCGTTTATCATATTTAGTTTAGAGTGTAGTGTTTAGAGTTTAGAGTTGTTTAAAAAGTAGAGAGTTAAAAGTATAAAAGTATATATAAAAGTATGGAAGTATTTGGGTATCGAAAACTAATAGCTTATCAGAAGGCTAAAGAAGTGGTCAAAAGAACCTATAAACTTTTGAAGAAGTTTCCTGAGGAAGAGCGCTTTGCGATGTGTGACCAACTTAGACGAGCTTCAGTATCTGTTACTTCAAATATTGCAGAAGGCGTAAACCGCTTTTCGTTGAAAGACAAAGCTCGATTCATCGAAATTGCATACGGCTCGCTAATGGAAGTTTCTTCGCAGCTCGAAATAGCCGAAGAACTGGGCTACATTACAACATCCGACCGCCAGAACATGGACCAGTTGATAGAAGAAGACGCACGTCTTCTTTCAGGTCTACTTAATTCCTACAAGCCCAACGACTCAACCCCCTAAACCAAACACTAACAACTCTAAACTCTAAACTAAAAACAACTCTAAACTCTAAACTCTAAACACTAAACTAAAGCAAAAGAAGTATGAAAAAAATAATGCTAGTGTTCGGAACCCGCCCGGAGGCTATAAAAATGTGTCCGCTGGTGAAGGAGTTCCAGAAGCACCCTACGGAGTTTGAGACCATTGTCTGCGTCACGGGACAGCATCGCGAGATGCTCGACCAGGTGCTCAAGATATTTGAGGTGACTCCCGACTACGACCTCAACATCATGAAGCAGGGACAAGACCTGTATGACGTGACGGCAAGGGTGTTGGTCGGCATGCGTGACGTGCTGAAAGCGGTTCAGCCCGATGTGGTGCTGGTGCACGGCGACACGACCACGAGCATGGCGGCGGCCATGGCGGCGTTTTATCAGCAGATTCCCGTAGGTCATGTGGAAGCGGGGCTGCGCACACGCAACATCTACAGTCCGTGGCCCGAGGAGATGAACCGTCAAATCACCGGACGTATCGCCACTTTCAACTTCTCCCCCACTCCCCTATCGCAAAAGAACCTCCTGGAAGAAAAGGCTCAGGGACAGATTTTCGTGACCGGCAACACGGTCATCGATGCCCTGCATACGGTCGTCGACAAGCTCAAGAGCGACAAGGCACTGGCCGACGAACAAATCAACGTGCTGAAGACTGCTGGGTATGATGTAACACGCCTTGTTGGGGGTAAGAAACTTGTGCTGATCACAGGCCATAGACGTGAGAATTTCGGCGAGGGCTTCATCAGCATGGTCACGGCCATGAAAGATTTGAGCGAGAAATACCCTGAGGTCGACTTCGTGTACCCCATGCACCTCAACCCCAATGTGCGGAAGCCCATCCATGAGGTGTTCGGCGAAGACCTGACCGCCTACAAGAACTTCTTCTTCATCGAGCCGCTTCAATATCTGGAGTTTGTCTACCTCATGGAGAAGTGCTATCTGGTGCTCACCGATTCGGGCGGCATTCAGGAAGAGGCCCCTGGTTTGGGCAAGCCCGTGCTCGTCATGCGCGACACCACCGAACGGCCTGAAGCCCTTGAGGCAGGCACGGTGAAACTCGTCGGCACCAACCACGACCTCATCGTCAGCGAGGTCACCCGACTAATCGAAGACCCCGCTTATTACGAGCAGATGAGCCAGGCCGTGAATCCTTACGGTGATGGTTTGGCATGTAGTAGAATCGTCGACGCGTTGAAAAAATAACCTCCTTTTCACCGAAATTCTTTATTTTTGCAGGCTATTCTATATTGGATATGTCTGCACCCAACAAATTGATAGAGAAAATCGAAGGCTTCACACGGAAGTATTACCTTAACCGCCTGATACAAGGCGTGTTGGTGGGTGCCGTGTTGTGGATAGTCTTCTATCTCCTCATCAACGGGCTGGAATACTTCTCTTGGTTTCCGCCCAAAGGCCGTTTTGTGCTGTTTCTGTTTTTGCTGGCAGGCAGCGGCTTTGTCTTGGTGTACCATTTCCTCATCCCGCTGTTCAACCTCATCCGTTTCCGAAAGAAGATGTCGGTGGAACAGGCTTCGGTGCTGATTGGCAAGTTCTTTCCTGAGATTAAGGATAAGCTGCTGAATACTATTCAGCTGAGTAAGCAGATGGAGGCATCTATAAGTGGGGGCGGCCTTTCGACAAGCTCAGGGACCGCGAGCTCAGGGACCGCAACTGATAATGCTTTGTTGGAGGCGACTATCGAGCAGCGGAGTGCCCGCCTCTCCCCTATCCGTTTCTCCGATGCCGTCGATTTACGTGGCAATTTGAAGTATCTGGGCATTTTCTTTGGTTCTCTCCTTGTATTGATTGCGTTGATGGTGTTTCTCCCCGCTTTTGCGGTGCAGCCCACGCAGCGTATCGTCAACTATGAGCAGCATTTTGAGAAGCCCCTCCCCTATCAGGTCGAAATCGAGCAGGACGACATCGAGACCACCCAAGGCAAGGAGGTGCAGTTCAACATCCATGTCACGGGCGACCGCATCCCCGATGCCTTTTACGTGAAAAGCGAACTGGGGCAGCAGCTGATGACCAAAGGCTCGGCCAACGACTTCAGCTACACCTTCAAGAACCTCTTCAACGACTTGACCTTTAACGTGATTGGCGGCGAATACACCAGCCGTCCCCTGCACATCACGGTACACCCCAACCCTACCCTACTCTCCTACCGCTGCGAGTTGCGCTATCCTTCCTATATCCATCGCACCAACGAGACCTTGGATGCCAAAACGCGCATCATCGTTCCACAAGGCACCCATCTTACCTTCTCTTTCACCACTCGTGACACCGAGCAGATGACTGTCAGCCGCGACTCGCTGAACCTTGATTTAACGGCAAAAGACGACGTCTTTGAATACCAATTCGTGGCGGCACAGTCCACCAAGTTTGAGGTGCAGGTGCAGAACGCCTGGAACCAAACGATTGACCCCCTACCCTTCTCTGTCGACGTCATCCCTGACGCCTATCCCGACATCCGCGTGGAGTCGTTCGACGAGCAATTGTCCACCGATGTCTATTTTTCAGGCCTCGTCACCGACGACTATGGCTTCAGCAAACTGACCTTCAACTGCCTGGTGAAGGAACCCATCGAAAAGAAAATCGTCAAGCCCGTCGCTTTGGACTTGAAGCAAACCCGCACCTCCTTCTTCTACAGCTTCAACATGGACAGCTTGGGCATCATGCCCGGACAGAACATGGAGGTCTATTTCGAGGTATGGGACAACGACGGTTTCCATGGGCCCAAGTCGAAACGCTCGGAGATGTTCACCTATTACAAGCCCTCTGAGGCCGCTTTGGACAGCATCGCCGACCAACAATCAGAAGACATCATGGAACGGCTTCAGGAGAAGTCGCAAGAGGCCGACAAGCTGCAAGAGGAAATCGAGAAGATGTTGCAAGACCTCATCCAAAAGAAGGATTTGGACTGGTCGGATAAGGAGAAGATGAAAGACCTGCTGGAGAAACAGCAACAGATTCAGGAGGAGTGGAACAAGTTGCAGGAAGAGCAGGAGAAGTTGTCCGACTTCATGAAGGAACACGACATCGCCAACGAAGACCTCATCAAGAAGCAAGAGCAAATCAACAAGCTCTTTGACGAGGTGATTCCCGAAGAGTTGAGAAAGATGATGGAGCAGATCGACAAGATGCTGGAGGACATGCCCCGTGAGCAGATGCAACAGATGATGCAGGACATCAAGAAAAACAACCAGTCGATGCAGGATTTGCTCGACCGCAACCTCGCGTTGTTGGAACAACTCAAAATGGAGAAAGACCTCAACGAATTGGCGAACAAATTGGATAAGCTTGGAGAGGAGCTTCAGAAGCAAGATACTGAGAATCAGAACAAAGAAGCAGGGGAGGAGAACGACCAAAAATCGGCTGAGGAAGCCAAGGAGGAGTTCGACAAGATGATGGACGAACTCGACCAGTTGCTGGAGAAAAACCAAGACCTGCAACAGCCCTTCGACGTGCAAAAAGACGAGGAGATGCAACAAAGCATCAACCAAGACCTCGACAATGCCATGCAAAACGAGCAGTCGGGTGAGCAGCAACAGTCGCAACAGCAGAAGCAGAACGCCGGTCAGAAAATGCAGCAGATGGCCAACCAGATGATGATGCAGATGCAAATGCAAGGCATGCAACAGATGGCAGAGGACGCGCATTTGTTGCGTATCCTGCTTGAAAACGTGGTCCACGCCTCACACGAGCAAGAAGGCTTGCTGACGGAAATCAGCCACATGCGCCCTGACGACCCGTCATTGGTCGAGAAAATCATCCACCAAAAGGAGGTGGCCGACAACTTCAACATGGTCCGCGACTCCCTGCGCAGCATGGCCATGCGTCAGCCGATGATCATGAACTTCGTCTTCGACGAGCTGCATACCATCGAAAACCAGACCGAAAACTCGATGAAATACCTCAACGACTTGAAGCTCTCGCAGGCCACACGTCACCAACAGACCGCCATGATGTCGATGAACAACCTGGCGTTGATGTTGGCCGAGTCGTTGGAGAACATGGAAAACAGCATGCAAGCCATGGGCATGCCCATGCAGAGTTGCCAGTCGAAACCAGGCCAAGGGCAGCAAAGCATGCAGAGTATGCAACAATTGCAGCAACAACTGAGCGAACAGCTCAAGCAGATGCAGCAACAGATGGAACAAGGGCAGCAGATGCCCAACTCGATGAGTGAGCAATTTGCCCGCATGGCTGCCGAACAAGAGATGTTGCGCCAAGGTATGCAGCAGATGCTGAACGACATGAAGGAGAACGGACAGCTTGGCAACGACGGCCTCAATGAAATCATCAAGGACATGGAAAAGCTCGAAGAAGAGCTGGTGAACAAGAAAATCAACCGTCAGATGATCGAGCGCAGCCGAAAGATTGAATCCAGGATGCTGGAGTCGCAGAAGGCCCAGGAGAAGCGCGAACAAGAGGAGAAGCGCAAGTCGAACGAATACAAGGGAGGGCATATCGACCGCAAAATCGACGAGTTGCTCTATAAGGAAACGCTCAAGAAAAACCAAGAGTTTTTGCGCACCAACCCGATTGAATACGCACCTTATTATAAAGAGAAGATTAACGAGTATTACCTGAAGAAAAACACGCATTGAGATGATCAGATTCAGCACATTGGACGTGGAACTGCCGCCCATCGAACCACAACGCGTCAAGGCTTGGATTGAAGGTGTGGCGCAAAGTTATGGCAAGACGATAGGGGAGTTGTATTACTATTTCTGTAGCGACGAGAAGCTGTTGGAGATTAATAAAGAACGTCTCGGCCATGACTTCTACACCGACATTGTGACCTTCCCGTTGACCGACTGTGAGACGGTGCTTTCAAGCGAATTTTGCATCAGCCTTGACCGCATCAAGGAGAATGCGGAGACCTTTGGTCGCAGCTATGAGAGCGAGTTGCACCGAGTCATCATCCATGGCGTGTTGCATCTGATAGGCTTTGACGACTTGACGGATGAAGAGGAAAAAGAGATGCGTGAAAAAGAGGAAGAAGCGTTGAAGTTATTATTTAGTTAAATGAATATCAATTAATTAGCATAGATGTTTCCCGTGAAACACTGACAAAAGAATGTATTTTGAACCGTATGATATTATCGTTGTAGGGGCCGGTCACGCGGGATGCGAAGCAGCGGCAGCGGCAGCCAACATGGGCAGTAAAGTCTTGCTCATCACCATGGACTTGCGCCTGATGGCCTCTATGTCGTGCAACCCCGCCATGGGCGGCATCGCCAAGGGACAAATCGTGCGCGAAATCGATGCCATGGGCGGATACTCGGGTATCGTCTCCGACCGCACCATGATCCAATTCAGGATGCTCAACAAGTCGAAAGGACCCGCCATGTGGAGTCCACGATGCCAAAGCGACAAGATGATGTTCTCAGCCGAATGGCGCAGCCTATTGGAAAAAACGCCCAATGTCGACTTCTGGCAAGACACGGTCACGGGCTTGTTGGTAACCGGCGACCAAGTGAAGGGTGTCACCACAGCCATGGGTGGCAACATCGAGAGCAAGGCGGTCATACTCACTAACGGCACCTTCTTGAACGGTTTGATTCATATCGGCGAGCAGCACTTTTCGGGAGGCAGGATGGGCGAGGTGGCCAGTCACGGCATCAGCGAGCAACTGGAAGAACTCGGTTTTGAAGTAAAGCGGCTGAAGACCGGAACGCCCGTCCGCATCGATGGGCGAACCATCGATTTCAGCAAACTCATAGAACAAAAAGGCGACGAGGAAGTGGTCGGCTTTTCGTACACAGAGCCCTTCAAAATCCAAAAGCAAAGAAGCTGCTGGATTGCACATACTTCCTTAAAAGTACACGAAACGCTCCGAAAAGGCTTCAAGTATTCACCCATGTTCAACGGACGCATCCAAGGTGTGGGACCACGATATTGCCCCAGCATTGAGGACAAAATCGAGCGCTTTTCGGGCAAGGACAGCCATCAACTATTTGTGGAGCCCGAGGGTTGGACAACGGAGGAATACTACCTCAACGGCTTCAGCTCCTCTTTGCCAGACTATATCCAATATGAAGCCTTACGGCAAATCGAGGGTTTTGAAAACGCGAAAATCTTTCGCCCTGGGTACGCCATCGAATACGATTATTTCCCACCCGAACAACTGCATCATTCGTTGGAGACAAGGCGCATGCATGGCCTCTATTTCGCCGGACAGATCAACGGCACCACAGGCTATGAGGAAGCCGCTTGCCAAGGGATGATGGCAGGCATCAATGCAAGTTTGGCACTGAGAGACGACCAGCCACTGGTGCTGACAAGATATGAGGCATATATCGGCGTCCTTATCGACGACCTTATCACAAAAGGTGTGGACGAGCCTTATAGGATGTTCACCAGTAGAGCCGAACACAGGATTCTGCTAAGACAAGACAATGCCGATGCCCGCCTGACAGAAATGTCATATCGATTGGGATTGGCAAAAAAAGACCGCTACCAAAAATACATCGAGAAGAAGCAAAAAGTGGAGCAAATCAAGTCTTACTTGGGCGAAACCTACACCTATCCAGATGAAATCAACAGCCTGTTGGAACACAACGGAAGCACCAGCATCGAGCAAAAAACCAGGTTGTCGTATCTACTGTTGCGGCCACAAATCAGCCTGCAAGACATGATTGGGGTACTACCATCCCTGGAATCCTACCAGACCGACGACAGGTTCCTCAAGGAATGTCTGGAAGAGGCGGAAATACAAATCAAATACGAAAGCTATATTGAGAAAGAAGATGAACTTGCCGACAAGTTGAGACGGTTGGAGAACATCAAACTTCCAAAAGACTTCGATTTCCACCAACTGCAATCACTATCCTACGAATCGCGTGAGAAACTCAACCGATACCAACCCGAAACCTTGGGACAAGCCTCAAGAATCAGCGGAATCTCTCCAGCAGACATCAACGTCCTTGCCATTTATTTAGGTAGATAAAGAATTGTTTCACATGAAACACAGCATACCATGAACGACAAATGCCCCTGGTGCGGATCTGAAAACGCACAACTACATCTCGAACTTAAAGACCTGTTCTTAACCCAAGAACCCTTCAAGATTCTTGAATGCAAGGAATGCGGGTTGCTGTACACCACACCCAGGCCCAATAAAGATGAAATTGGAAGATACTACAAGTCGGAGGAATACTACAGCCACCAAGAAAACAAGGAAGGATTTATCCCTAAGGTCTACGAAAAAGTGAAATCCGTCAACCTTAAGAATAAATACGGAATAGCGACAGAAGGAAAAGAAAAGGGAAAGGCATTAGACATTGGATGTGGCGTTGGGGATTTCTTGCATACCATGGAACAACATGGCTGGGATTGCACGGGAGTAGAACCTTCAGAAGACGCAAAAGCCATTGCCAAAAAAAGAATCAAAGGGCAACTGCTTTCGAGCGAAGAACAAGAAAACCTTCTTGACAACTGCTTTGACGTTATAACGATGTGGCATGTGTTGGAGCATGTAGACGATATAAGCTGGCAAATACAACAACTCTACAGACTTTGCAAACCAGGTGGAAGAATTATAATAGCACTCCCAAACTACAAATCCTACGACGGACAATACTATAAAGCAGAATGGGCAGCCTATGATGTGCCGAGACATCTCAACCACTTTAACAAAGAAACCCTAAACAAAATCCTTGAGGAGAGTGGACTGAGACACGTAAAAACAGAAAAACTCGTGTGGGATGCCTATTACATTTCGTATATGAGCGAAAAATACCGCAAACACAGCATTCCACTGTTACGAGGAGCATTTCGTGGATTGGTTTCGAACTGTAAAGCCAGAAAAACGGGAGAATGGTCAAGTTTGGTATATGTTTTTGAACGGTAAAAACCGAAAATCGCAAATTTTGGCTGTTTTGGGCCGTTTAAGCGGTTATTAAGCCAAAATGAAACGGGGATTGAAGGAGCCAGAAAAAAGGTCAGAAATCAAATGTTTTGTAAAACGTTTTATATCAATAGAATAAGGTAATTGAAAGGAAAAAGCATAAAGAAAACAAAAAAAGAGGCTAAAAATGAAAACAAGAGAAAACCATAGGAAAGCCATTGGATGGATTTTACTCAGTGCCTCGGCATTGCTTATCCTTTTGTTGGGCGTGACCAACTGGACCTTGAAACAACCAGAGATGCAGGTCCGTCAATTGCAACGCTCGGTATTGAAAACGGAGAAGGAAGTCCAGGCCTTGACGAAAAACCACGCCGACTATAGCCAATATGCCAAAAAAGGGTACGGACTGTATGTATTCAATAACGACAGCTTGCTGCATTGGAACGACAATACCGTCAGTCCGAAACTCATCAAAAGGAAAGTTGCCATCGGCAGCGACACATTATGCAACCTTCTTTCGGGTGACTATTACATCAAGTCGTTCAAGGTGGGACAACGGGACTATTATGTCTTCAAACTCCTCAACGCCACCTATCCCATAGAAAACCACTATTTCAAAAACGGACTCTCGCCGTACCAAAACATCATCCACACCAATATTCGCTTTGATTACGAAGGCTATGAAATCCGATCTGACCAAGGAAAACTATTAGGACGTTGCCGTATCATGGCTCCAGCACAGCTGAAACCCTTTATCCGAAAAACCATCATACTGACAGGCATCGTTTTGGGAGCAATTGGCTTGGTCTTGCTCATCGTCAAACCAAGAATAAAAACAGGCAACCTCAAGTTTAAAGTGGAATATGCAATAGGGGTTATCTTCTTGGTTTCCATTGTGTTAACATACCTGTATTACGATTCAAACAGAAAACGGGAAAACCAAGAGATGGCGGCTTTGGCTGAACAACTCCTAAAAAAACAAGATGCGGCATTTGAAACCTCCTACAAAGCTTTTGCCGAACAAATCAAATCCGATTCCACCTTATTAGGCATGGCTTTCGCCGAGAGCAACGTGCTGGCCGACGTCATTCTGGGCTATTCCAAGGAGCTGCTGTTCGATTCCACGATGAAATCCTACATCACCAACCTGACCGTCTGCGAACCCAACGAAGAAATCAACATTCAACCCGAAGACTATGTGGCGAATTGCGATGATTATTTCCTTGAGAAACTCGCCAACAACACCCCGAAAAGGGTAGGGGAAGGGCTCTATTTTATGGACTATTATACCTTGGATCCCAACTATTTAGGAAAAATAAAAATCACCTCACCTGACAGTTTGCAGCAAAAGAACCTGTATTTCGAGTTCTATAAGCCCATAGCCCCTGAAGGATTCGGCTTGCCCCAACTCCTGAAAAAGAACGACAACTCGAAACCCTACGATTACTCTGTCGCCAACTACCGCGACAACCTACTGGTGTACAAATATGGCCGGTACGTCTATCCGAATTTCATGAACAGTCTGAAAATCAAAGACCATGATTTTTGCTACACCAAGCGATACAAACATTATGCTATCATTGAAAACGAAAGCAACGCTTTGGTTATCAGCACGCCGACAAAAGGATGGTCGGAAATCACAGCGCCATTTGCCTTGTTTTTCCTCGGATTGACTTTACCGTTATTACTCATCGTCTGGCTGATCAGGCCCAAAGAACACCGAAAATGGCGCGACAGGAACTTCCGCAACAGGCTTCAAACCGTGGTGTTTTCGACGCTGGGCATCTCCTTCCTTGCCATAGGACCAGTTTCGGTTATCTACATGCAGACCCTTTATAACCAAAAAACCATGACGTCGCACTTCGAGACCACACGAACCCTTTCCTTAGAGATGCGCAACGACCTCGATTTTGCCAACCTGATGAAAAACCAGTCGAGAGATGCATGGACCGACATATTGCAACACTATTCCACCATCTTCTTCACCGACTTGAACCTCTACCAACTCAATGGGCAACTGTTGGCCACTACCCGTCCCGAAATCAACGAGTTGAATCTGCAAGCACCGATAATGAACGCTGCGGCATATCAGGAAATGCACCGCAACAAGGAACTCTACTACACCCACGAAGAATACCTCGGCAAAGGCAAATACGAATCATCCTACATCCCTATCTCCGACAACACCGGAAACACTTTGGCCTACCTCAACACGCCCTATTTCTCCAGTGCCACCGACTTGCACAACGAAATCAAGAATTTCATCCTGACCTATTTGAATATCATCCTTTTGCTCCTGGGTATCACCTTATTCATCATCTTAAGGATGACAAGACGTTTGACGCAGCCTTTAGCCTTGATACAGAACAAATTAGGTGACATTAAAATCGACCAAAAGAATGAACCCATCGAGTGGAAAAACAACGACGAAATCGGAGCTTTGGTCAAGCAATACAACCAACTCATCGTGGAGTTGGAGAAGAGTGCAGCCGAGCTAAAACGAACCACAACGGAAACGGCTTGGCGCGGTGTAGCCCGACAGGTCGCCCATGAAATCAAAAACTCGCTGACTCCCATGCGTCTCAGTGTGCAGCTGCTGCAACGTAACATCGACAACGGAAAAGCAACACCCGAGCAAATCCAACGCACCACCAACACGCTGATCGAGCAGATTGACGCCTTATCGGACATCGCTTCATCCTTCTCGCGCTATGCAAAACTGCCCGAAAACCATCCGCAGCCATTGGATTTGGCGGAGTTGGTCGGCAATGTGGTACACCTTTATGATAATGCTGAGAACATCGAATTTCACTACGATTTCGACAAGACGAAAGACCACACCTACAACGGTGACAAGACCAACCTCAACAGTGCCGTCGGCAATCTCGTCAAAAACGCTGTGCAAGCCATTGGCAGCAAACCGAACGGCAAGATTGAGGTCACTCTACATTCTACCGAAAAAGCATTCATTATCAGCGTGAAAGACAATGGAAAAGGCATCAAAGAGGAAGACAAAGACCGCATTTTCTTGCCCAACTTCACTACCAAGTCAGGCGGCTCGGGCGTGGGGCTTTCGTTGACCTACAACATCGTGCAAGCTGCAGGAGGAAGGATTTCCTTTGAAAGCAAGGAAAACGTGGGCACGGAGTTCCTTATCGAATTGCCAAAGCAATTGTAATGTTTGTCAGCAAAAACGATTTGCCCGACCCTCCTTATTGTTTCGGAAGGTCGGGCAAATTACATGGAAACTCCTTATTGGATTTATTGGATAGTCAGGCTATGGCTGAATTCCAATCTGTCAGGACGAGCAGCAATATATTGAAGGAATTTTTCTTTGGAGCCCATGAAGCCAGGGAAACCCCCATCGCCATTGATTAAGGCAACCCTTCCATAATACACAGTATCGGGAAGTTCGGCTTCATTGTAAGTGACTTTGCCTTCTATTTTGGCCTCAAAAGGAGCATTTACGTTAATCTCCTTGGTCCAAGGCAAAGTGGGATCATTCACTTCAACCATAGTCCCATCGGCATCCTTATAGGAAAAGTTGTAATGGAAGC
>JAEEGH010009095.1_pt1 | contig 23270 bp, 17 predicted proteins | sample 9134181 | NCBI WGS metagenome assembly JAEEGH01 (sample SAMN16246544, study PRJNA631951) | gut metagenome | biome: gut microbiome; feature: rumen; material: DP-attached | host: Bos | place: Iran: Karaj | collected 2018-10
ATTAACTTTGCCGCGAAATCAAGTTAGCAAACTCGTGAGTGACTGATTTTGTCCGATGCAGCTGACTGAATTTCGGCCGACGTAGGCAGTCTTCAATAACCTTGCATTCTTGTACGTCATAGAGAATTGGATGTAATATGTTGGTGATTTTCTTTGTGCCAAATATAATCTTGGATATCTCAACTTGATAAACAGCAAGAAAATACTTTCCTGTTGGTATGTTGACACTCAAATTAGACTGCCTAACATCAAATCGGAATGTCTTGTCAGGATTGTCTGTTTGTTGTTCAAAGAATTGAAGAGCAGCTTGAATAATTGGATTATAGAGGTTAACAAAAACAATGTTACGTTTTTTGTATGCCACTTCCTGGTCAAAAGTAAGCTCGAACGATTGGTCGCCTTCAATAGAATTAGTAAACTGTTTGAAGTTGGAATATGTCTCATCACCAGAAGGCATATACTTAAATAAGAAATCGTGTAGCACACGTATATTGCTCTTTGGCATTTCAAACTTGTAGATACCATCACCCTGATCTGACAGGCGACAAGTTGTGAGGTGCTCCTTAATCAACATGTCTATATAACTCTTCAATTCAGACTCCGTAACGTAAGCATTGTTGTTAAGAATACGGTTTATTTCATTTCTGAAATAAGCGTCGTTTGTCAAAGTGTTGGTTAATCCTTCTTCAATCTTTTTGAGGTTTTCCCTTTCGTTGATATAAGCTTGGGCAATTTCATCAATCTTCTTTTGACGCTCTTCACGGCTAAGATTCTTGCAGAAAAATTCCTTTTCCATGCCGGAGTACATCTGTTGCAAACTCTGTCCTCGTTTCGAAGCGTCGCCCTCGATTTCAGGATCCAATATGGCCTCCATTTCGCCGATGGACTCATGGAAAATACCAATTCTTTCAAGCAGTCGCGTATAAATATCCTCTTGTATAGAGCCTTCAACAATCATATTGTAGATGTGTACGATAGGTGACTCCTGTCCAAAACGGTCAATACGACCAATACGTTGCTCTACTACCATTGGATTCCAAGGCAGGTCATAGTTGACCATTGTGTTGCAGAACTGCATGTCAAGGCCTTCACTACCAACTTCAGAAGATAACAAAACCTGAATGTTTGGATTTAATCTAAACTCATCCAGAACTTCTTGTCTATCCATAATATCGCCATGAATAATGACACTATTGTAGCGAGCCTTTTTTAATCGAATTGAGAGGTAATATAAGGTCTTCTTGAAGAGTCCAAAAACAATAAGTTTATTTTGGCCATTCTTAAAGACTTCTTTAATTACCCTTAACAACTCGTCGAACTTGGCGTCAGGCATAAGCTCGTATGCGTCATGTCCGGCAACAAGTTGGTCATAGTCATTTAGGTAAGCATATACACTACTTGCTATCTGACGTTTCTTTTGTACTAAACCCAAAGCACCGCCTTGTGTGAGTCTCTGTTCTCCATTCCAATCTGTGTATGAATTGTCGTCTATATAGTTCTCTATTACTGCATCAAATTCCTCCTGCTCATCCTTATAAAGTGGAACTATGCAAGGATAAGGATGACGTTCCGCCTGTGTCCAATCTGTTGTGACTTCACGTTTCCTTGTGCGTGAGAATACCTTATTCATTTGACTCATAGACATAATGTCATACTGTAACTGAGAGCGTAAAGTTAGGCTGTCATCCTCATTCATCATGCGTTCAATAATACGTTTGAACAAAGGAAATTCCTTAAAATGTTCGGCAACGATATAAGTTTCCGTGAAGATGCGCTCATTAATCTCTTGTCTGATGGTAATCTCAGATGCCATCAAGTCCTCTGCTATAACAGGTAGTTCCTTTTTTGTGGTTAGTTCACGTCAGGCTCTGCTAAATGGGGCGTTTTCACGTAATCCCTGCTCGAATATTGAATAGTTGGAATATCGCTGACTATCCAACAGATAAAGCAGATTGAAAAGATTGCGCTCGCTTATCATGATAGGAGTGGCAGTCAGAAAAACGACAGAATCTGCTGACTCCAAGAGTTTCTTGGCGCCCTTGTATGTTTGGGTGTCATCATTGCGCATCTTGTGTGCTTCATCACAGAGTATAAAATTGAACTTCTTGTTTTTCTCCTCTAGGTATCGTAATAATTCGTTTTTCTCTTCTGCGTTCTTTTCAAAACCCTTTTTCGAACGAATCTTGTCATAATTTATAATTGCTCGCACGCTTCCATCATGGTCTTCAAGCATCTGTAATAAATGATTGACACTCTCTACTATTGTAAAAGTCAGACCGAATTTGTCCTGCAACTCTGTTTTCCATTTCTTCTGTAGTGAGATGGGACAAATTACAAGTGCATTACGAAACTCGTTACGAGCCTTCATTTCAAGCATGATATGACCGGCCTCTATTGTTTTTCCGAGACCGACCTCATCTGCAACAAGGATTCGTTTGTTGTCAGAATTAAGAAACTTCAACAATGGTTTGAACTGATATGGCCTAAAAAGGGTCTTTGATGCCTTCAAAGAAGACACCGTACTGACGTTCGAGTTCTTGATTTTGAATGTGGTGTTAATCTTCGAGAACTCGGAGAACGAACCATAGATGTTGTTTCGGCAGCGTTCAAAAGGATTATTCATATTGCAGTCTGCCATCAAATTGCCCTCCAATTCATCCTGCTCATTACCATTGAAACTGACTCTATACAACTGTCTGCCACCTCGGCCACAGGGACCGATGGCTACAATGATACCCTTGTCTTTGGTGTCGATTTGTATGACTTTGTCACCTTTGTTATATAATGCCATAGTTATGTTCATTAATTAAATAAAAATTCCGTAAGATTTCAAGCCTTCAACAATTGTCTCAGATATTTCTTTACTTTCAACACACCTGTTGAAATATCTGTCCAAGCCAGGTATCTCGCAAGTATCTGGGAGGATGAAAGGTTGGTGTCTTAGAACATTTATCTCTTCATTTCGTTTATAGTCTGGTTGTAAGAAATTGCTTACAAGCATATCCACAGTATTGTATACCTCTATGTACTTGCTGTTAATAGTGGTTATCACTGTTCCAACGATGCATTCTGTTGGTACAACGAAGTGATTGCTCAACTTATATGGATTTACTTTGCTGTCATACTTCGTCTTCAAATCGGCATTGGCAATCTCTTGTACACTAATTTTACTTATACCACCTTCATTGTTAACAAGCAACACCACACCATTAAAGGCATAGATAGGTATTGATATTTCAACAACTGCACTAAGACTTTCTGACCTTGGTGTGTCTTCTGTTACAATTAGGCTGCCATCATCAAAGATGTTGAGTTTAAGAGGTGTTTGTTTTAAAGGCTCTGGCATTTCTTCAGCCTTTGTTGTGAAATTGTCAATTACAGGTAGTTCGTCTGATGTTTCAGCGACCTCATCTTGTTTTATTTCTTGAACATCCTCTTTTTCTTCAAATTCGGTTTCGTCTGCCTTATCTGCATCTTCCTCTTCTGAGTTCAATGCAGACAAATCCAATTTGTCAGAGTTTCCAACAAAGTCGTTTATTTCATTCTTTAAATCAACCATTACTTCAGCGGAAAAACCTGCTTTCATGGCATAGATATATGCAATGAGCATAGCTGCCAATTTGCCTGCATCATTTTCAGATTCTTCCGCAAGTGTATGAAGGACCTGTAATCCTTCCTTATCTTGACTACTAGCATATGATAAAAGCTCAACCAAACGGCGTTTGGTTTCTATGTTGGCGAATTTACTGTTTATCGTATCATGGAAATTAATAATTACATCCTTATGCTCGTTAGTTATAAACTTATCAATGGCAGCATAATAACGCAACAGGAAGTCATAGTAATATGATTTGGGATCTGAAACCAGTGCACTTAGGCAGTAAGCATAACCTATTAGCATGAGCCGATTCATAGGATTGGACTCTTTACGGATGCGCATATCAACCAAAAGAATCAGCTCTTGAACAAATGACTTGGGAAGCATTGACAATTCACTAATAGACTCGCTATTCCCTAAGATATGTTTTAAGTCATCCTCAACACTGGAAAAATTAGTAGCGTATTTATCCACGTCTTTGCGCACGCTGAACTGATATTTTCCCTCTTTTGTGATATTACATACCTCTGCATAGAAAACTTGTCCAGCTTTAAAGACTTTCCTTGTGTCTTCAATCCATTTGCCTGAAATGTCCTTTGGCGTAAGGACACCTTCTACCAAGGAATACCTTTTGTCCACGACACTGACAAAAAGCAAATTTTTTAGTTTGTCTGGTTGATTCTGCTCCTTTACATAAACTCGTACCTTATCCCCAATTTGTGGCTTGGGCAAATCTAATCCCTGGCCTAACTCTTCCGGATGTTTTGAGATGGCTCTCCAAAGCAAATATTGTTCAACAGCATCGCTATTCATGGTTGGTGGCGTGACATTGAACATTATTCCCAATTTTATTGGTAATGTCTCTAAGTGGTGAATTATTTTGATTGCATCCATAAACTCAGAGTCCATCTTGTAATTAGTCATGCACTGCTTGTAAGGAACAATGGTAAATCCTGTTGGATCAAGACGTATGATGCCAGTCTTACCAACACTCTTCATAAAATAGAAATCATTATCTGTATTGCAATCCAACACTGTGGCCTGTGCTGTTAGATTGCATAAGGGAATAGGATTGATGTTGGTAACATTTTCCCATGTGAAGATGCTACTTCCATCAATTACACCCACAAGGGCATCAATACCTGCCTTGATCATTGTGGGTTGCATGTCTTCTGAGCAGACGAAACTCAAAAAGCGGAAGAAGCGGGCTTTACAAGTTCGTGCATCCAGCTCATTGGCATATTTATCACAGGTGTGGATCATTACCTTCATTCCTACAAGAGCCAATACTTCATTGATGAGAAGTGTTTGAGTAGTGTCTATCTCATTAGAGCGGACATAACCTGAACGCATCTTTCTTACGTCGGCCTCAATGTAATAGTCGAGACGGGAAGCCAAGAATTCTATTTCAAATCTACCCACACCCTCATCAACATTGAGCAAAGCTTGAAAAAGTTGACTTGTTGACTCTAAATCCTGAGTAAAGTATTCAGGATAAAGACGCAATATGTCAATCATAACCTCAATGCGCTCCTCGCGGCGTATGGCAATACGTCCAGACTTTTGAATTGACGATACGATATCGCCAATATATTCATTTTGCTTACCTTTTCGTACAACATCTATTGCAAGGAGTAGTCGGTTGAACTTCAGAATTTGAGCAGTGGATTTTGTAATTGTCGTTGCTTTTGTCTCTTCACTGAATAAATCAAGGAAAGTTGACCCCTCCACCATCCATTCCTGCAGTTTTATCATCATTTTGCAAACGATGGTAAGTTCCTCTAGCTGATGCTTACGTATGCAAGTTTTAATAACATCTGTATCTAAAATATTCATGTAAGTGAACAACCACAGGTTGCTTTCACCATTATATTGTCCAACTAAATCACGCTGTAGTTTTGAGGAATGCTTCTCGTCCGCGTTAAAATAACAATCAAAGAACTGCTCTTTGTTTTCCTTTTCACCAATCTCTTCAAAAACCTTGTCTGCACTGTAAAAGAATTTTTCTATACGGTCGATTTTGGGGTTGAATAAAGATAAAATCAGTGTTTTGTTCTTTTTATTTATACCATGCACATAAACTTCAACTTTTGTGCCTGGCACTTTTTGTTCTTTTGGTAATTCTGCATATAGTCGATGCTTTAAACCATAGCCATCCCGCATCAGGTGATATTCTCTTGAGGTATTACTATGATAATCAACTTCAGTGCGTATATAAGAAAAACTATGAACAGTGTCTTCTTCATACAACTCATCAACCAGCGTTTCGCGATCTTGAGCTAAACGAGGTATTGCATGTTCATCAAGACCTTGATAAACACAGACTATCTGCTTTTTTATTTTTCCCCTTTCTGCAAATTCCACTTGGAAAGGATAAAGACGAATGTAACAAAGAATTCCGCAATACGACACTTCGTAGTATAGAAGTCCCTCCTTCTTAACAACCCGGATAACATCCAACTTAACCTTAGTAAGGTCTTCTTTTTTAGGTGTTTGTGATTGGTGAAGCTGCGTCTGTTTTATACCAAATGGTTTGCCGGGAGTAAAATACGTTTTGTATTCCTCAGGTGGTATTGTTATCTCTTTACGATTGAATTTAACATCGGTAATTCTTGCGGTTCCTGTTATAGGCAGATACGCAAAAAGATGCCCATAAAAGTTTTTGAATATTAAGACTGAACGAATAAGGTCTCTGTAAAATTCTGTATTTAGTGACGCGATACATTCGGCTGCATAAAATGATTTATTTAACAATTTTGCCAAATCACTCGCTTCGTTAATATTTATACTTTCTATATTTAGCTTCGGAGATGCCGATTTATAGTAACCTATCAATTTCAATTTGCTGAAATCGATATTATTTGGATCAAGATTTATTTTGTTGTCATTCATAAATAGCGGTCAAGAGACCATTTTAATTGTTAAACAATTGTATGCATTTTGTCAAAACTGTTGATTAATTTCAGTTCGTGACAATGCAAAAGCATATAAATGAGTCATCTTCCAATAAAAACATGAGCTAAGATATTTGGAGCAACTTCCTTTTAATAATCTCATGGAGATGGTAAGTTTTCCTACGTCCTTTCTGAAGGAGTAGGTCAAAAATTCTCGAGTCTTTCTTTTTTAGGTATATCCATGTTGTTTAGAATTGAGATTGCAAAATTAGTTTTTATTTGCGAACACCTTATTCTCGTTCGTTATATATTTGGAATTACACCTAATAACTCCTTAATATTTTGATTGAATTCAATTTGATATATTGATAAAGTGTTAAAATGCTATCTTGTATTTAAAATACAAATACCCCTCATTCTTTTGAGGCGAGTTGCTTCCTGAGGTCTTCAATCGTGCCGCTCATTACTCTGATGACGTCATCTTTTGATTGTATGACAGCGTCTGCTCTACGTAGATTGTCGTCCTTTGCCTCCATGGTGGCTTTTATGTTTTCCAGTTCTTTTCTAAGGGACTGGTTCTCTATGAGTAAGTTGTTGCTGAGAGAAACATTGCCAACATAGTTGTTGTTGCCGCTTACATTGTTTGAGGAGAAGGAATTGCCGAGGAGGAAGTAGTCAATCGGCATGTGGAAAAAGTTAGATAATGTTTCCAACTTGGATAAGCCAACGTCCTTCGTGCGCTTAAAATAGTTCATAGTTTGCTTGCTATTTTTGAATAGCAAGGTGATTAGATTCTGCTGCTGTTCCTTTGTGAGTCCTGCATAAAGGTTGTCTAATAGTTCGGTGTTGAGCATAATAGTTATATTTTGATTTTAGTTAATTTGATGAAATATTGCTCAAAATTTTAAGCAAATCATTTGCTATATCAAAATTTTGAGCTAATTTTGCATGCAAAAATACGAAAAATCTGTGAAACCACAAAAATAATTTGTATTATTTCATAAATATTTAAGCAAATGACCCAAAAAGATGTGGCTGCATATTACTGCAATTTATCAAGAGGAGACAAGGGAAGGTTTACTGCTTTTGTGAGTCTGCGTCTCGGTGGTTCGCCGCATTCCTGGCAGCACAGGTTGCTCTGTGTCGCACAGGACAAATCCATACGTCCCATATCACCAGTCATCGTAAGGGAATTGTGTTCTATTATTAGTCATGGTAGCTGGAAGTTGGATGATGAGGAGGTGCCAAGTCAGTTAGCCATGCCTTAAACTATCTATTCATATGATTAAAGAAAAATTTATCGATGCCATCAAATCACGTGTTGACATCTGCCAGCTTGTGATGGACTTGTCACCGGGAACGAAACTCCATGGTGCTGGACAGAACCGCAAGAAGTGCTGTTGCGTGTTCCATTCCGAGAAAACACCTTCTTTGATGCTCGACACATCTTTGAACATGTACAAGTGTTTCGGGTGTGACAAAGGTGGCGATGTCATCAGCTTCGTAGAGGATTATAAGGGGTTGGGGTTCGTCGATGCCGTCAAGTTCCTCTTGAGGCAGTACTGCCCCGATGTCAACACCTGTGACCTCGAAGCCAAGCTTACTCCTGAGGAAGAGGAACGCCAGTCGATGAGGGAGACCATGTACATTTATAATAAGTATGCCTTTGAGTTCTTCCGTGAACAATATGAGGCAGACAACGAGGAAGCCCATCAGTGCAGGCAATATGCGGAGAGATCTGCTGATAGACCCTCCCAAGGCCGTTGGGACAGCGAGTTTTGCAAGACCTTCGGACTGGGCTATAGTCCGAAATGGGGCAATCAGTTCCTAGAACACGCCAAGAAAAAAGGGCTGAAAACAGATATACTTCTAAAACTGGGATTGATAGCGGAGAACGAGGAGAAGAAGGGAAAATACTTCGACTTCTACCGTGGTCGGCTGATGATTCCACAGCGCGACAGGCAAGGCAACATCCTCACTTTCACTGCACGGTCACTTGACCCTCGTGCTACCACCAAGTACCTCAATGGCCGTGACTGTCTGATATACAAGAAAAGCAGCAGCATTTTCGGTATTGACGTGGCGATGAGGGCAGCCCGTCAATCAGGTAAGGTCTATCTTGTGGAAGGTGCGCCTGATGTGATGCGCCTACAGTCGATAGGTGTCCCCAATGTCGTAGCCTCGCTTGGAGGAGCCTGGTCTAGAGAACAACTGAAGGTCTTCAGTAACTTTGGTTGCACCCTCTGTTTCATTCCCGATTCTGACATTCCCAAGGACGGGGAACGGTTTGGGAAGGGCGAGCAGTTTGTATTCAAAAATGGCCGTCTTGCCACTGAAATGGGCTTTCAGGTCTCTGTCCGGGAAATCCCTGCCGTAAAAGGCAAGAAAGAGGATGCCGATTCCTACATCATTAATATGGAGCGTTGGGAGTCTTTGACGGAGAATGACTTCATTCTTTGGTATGCTGACAAGCATTATGATATGGATGGTACCAATGATGACCAGCTGAAGGTCATCTGTGATGTCTGCGACCTCCTTGTGCATGTGCAGAGTGATGTCATGCAGGCCTCCCTTCTCAGTGACCTAAAGGGCAAGTTCAAGAAAGCCGCCGTTTGGCGCACTGCCTTAGCCGATGCGGCACGTCGGTTGCAGGAGCAGAAGCACAGACAAGCCCTTCAGAAGTCCAACGAGTTGGAAGGCTACCGTTTTTACCGCCGTGGTCACCATTATTACGACATCGACCAGCAGGGACGGGAGCGTGAATGGACGAATTTCACCATCCGACCGTTGTTCCTTATTCCCGATGAGAAAAATCCCACTAGAATCTTTGAGTTGGAGAACGAGAGCGGCATCCGCAAGACCATCGAACTGAAGCAGATGGATGTTACCAAGCTTGACCGTTTCAAGGACCAAATAGAGGGCAAGGGCAATTTTCGTTTCTTCGAGAAGCAGGAAAAGTACGAGTTACTGAAAGCCTTCATTTATGAGAAGACCGAGGAAGCCCGGCGTGTGCCCCGGATGGGATGGAACAACATTGGCGAGAAGGGGTTCTATGCTTTCTGCAACGGTATTGTTTATGAGGGTCGTTGGCAACCGGTCGATGAATACGGCATCGTCCGTCTCGATACTGAGAACTTCTACTTGCCCGCCATGTCTAAGATACACCGGCATGGCTTGTTGTCTTTCGTCAACGAGCGCCGTTTCATGCATAGCCCCAAGCAGGAGGTTAGGCTCAATGAGTATTACCAACTGATTGTCGATTTGTATGGTGACAACGGCATCGTGGCTCTTTGCTTCTATATGGGAACGCTCTTCCGTGACATCATCACCGACAGCACACGCTCTTTTCCTTTGCTGAACATTTATGGCAAAAAAGGTACGGGAAAGACTGAGTTCGCCCTCTCCATCATCAACCTTTTTCAACGCTCCCCAGAAGTCAGCAATCTGGAGAGCACCACTTTTTATGCTATGGGCGACAAATGCGCAGAGGTCAGCAATATGGTCGTTCATTTCGACGAGTACAAAAATTCTTTGAGCCACAAGCATATCGACTTCCTGAAGGGAATCTATGACAATGCCGGTCGCACCAAGAGGTCTTCCGATGGCGAGCGCAGGGAGACTACCAATATAGACTGTGGCGTGATACTCACAGGTCAGGAAATGCCCACCGCCGATGTGGCCCTTTTCTCCCGTGTCCTCTTTCTGGAGTCTCAGCGTAGTGAGCGTACAAGAGAGGAGACAGACAAGTTCCACCAGCTTTTGAAGCTGCGCAACATGTGTCCAACGAACATCACCGTGTCGCTTGTCAGATACCGCAAGAACTTCGAAGCCCGATGGCACAAGGCTTGGGAACGTGCCCTTGGAGAGATTAAGGGCGAGGTGGATTACAATGTCATCGGTGAGCGTTTCATCAACAACTGGGCTATGATGCTGGGAACATACTACTGTTTGGAGCCAGAGCTGAATACCAACGGCTTTCCCGTTGATGCCAAAAGGGTTCACGACATCTGCATACAGGGACTTACATACCAGCATTCACTCTGCAACAGCACGGACGAGATAGCTGTTTTCTGGTCGCTGTTCTCCAAATCCCGCCAGTTGGGTGACATCAAAGAGGGTCAGGATTACAAGATCAGTTTCGTCCACACATTGAAGGTCTGTCAAAAGAAAGCTCCATCCAAGACCCTTGATTTCGGAAATGGTGCACATATATTATATATTAGGGAGAAAATCTGCCTGTCGAAAATCAACATACAAGCCAAGCGAGAAGGCAAAGTTCTTATTCCCGACGAGTCGCTGCTCAGCTACCTTGCTTCCACTTCCGAGTACCTTGGCAAGACCAACTCGCCTTTGAAGTTCTATGTCTATGATGAGACAGGAACCCCCATAAGGAAAAGCAATGAAAAAGGCGAATATGAGTTGTTCTATGACCAGGAGCGAGTCCTTGCCTTTGACTACGAGGCCATCTGCACCAATTATGACATTGACCTACGCACTATGAAGGAGCGAGTCAACCGTACTCCCAATAACAATCAGACAAACTTATTTTCACAAGATGAATCCACAGAGTAATAATTTCCCCTTGTTCTTCACGCTGGAGCGTGTTGACAACGGCTATATCCTCGCCGCCAAAGAAGAGACGGGCAGCCTGGCACAGGAAGCGGAGTACCGCAAGGAGGTAGTTACTGAGGACAAGATTCATGCCCGTATCGGTCAGCTCCTCCATCCAGACGCATTGATGAAGGAGCACCCTGTCGTGTTCCGTGTCGAGGCAATCAGCGAGAACACTTATAAGACCGATGAAAACATTCAAGTGGAGGGCTTGATGGAGGCTAAGCTTGCCTTTGCCCACTTCAAATCCAAGGGGCTGCCAGCCGACACCATACTGGCCTTGCTTATCGAGGACACCAAGATGATAGAGGTCTATGGTCTTGAAGCCGAGAGAATGGCAGCCCGCAACAACATCAAGGTAATCCGCTCCAGTGGCATCCCTATGCTCCGCTTTCCCAACTCGAAGGATGGTCAGAAGCATCTTGCCTCTTTAGGCACCAGGATGACGCTGATGAATGTGACCCAAGAGCAAATTCTCCAATGGTATGCCAGTCACCAGGTGGAGATGGAAAACAAGTCTGGCAAGTAGAAATGAAACACATATATTAAACACTAATCGCATGAAAGCAAGAATAATAGCTGTTGGGAACCACAAAGGCGGGGTCGGAAAAAGCTCGACTGTTGCCAACCTTGGAGGTATTCTCGCCCGTCGGGGTTACAAGGTGCTGCTTGTCGACCTTGACGCTCAGGCCAACCTTACCACTTCACTAACAGAACCAACAGATGGTGCCACCATCTATGAAGCGATGACAGGCAAAGTCAGCAAGCTTCCTGTCGTAGTTGTCACAGGAAATCTCCACCTCGTACCATCCTCCCTGACACTTGCCATGGTTGATGTGGAACTCTCCACCGCCATTGCACGGGAGCACATTCTCTCAGAGTGCCTGGTGAATGCAGGAATCAGTAACCAATATGACTTCATACTCCTCGACTGTCCTCCGTCATTGGGTTTGATGACCCTCAATGCATTCACTGTGGCCACCGACATCATCATTCCTTTGGTTTCAGAGGTGCTGCCTTTCAAGGGACTCACTATGATAAAAGATTTTATAGCCATGGTACAGCATCGATTGAATCCTTCAGTCCGAATCATGGGTATTCTCATCACCCGTTGGGAATCCAGCAACCTCTCCAGAGGCATTGAGGCGAACCTCCGTCAAGCTTTGGGCGATATGGTGTTCCGGACTAAAATCCGCAAGAATGTCAGGCTCGCCGAGGCACCCTTGGAAAAAACAGACATCGTAGGTTATGACCCAAGGAGCAACGGAGCGATTGATTACCAGGCTTTTGTCGACGAGTTTCTTGAACGCATACAATCAAACCAATAAGACTTTTCGCCATGAACAACGATAGTTTGGATGCCCTTTTCACTGGCCTGACTGGAACTCCCCAGGAGTCAACACCCTCCAAGGCTGCTTCCCGTTCACGAAGGAAAGCAAGGAAGAACAAACCAAGTGTCGATAAGGAAGAGCGGTTCTGTACCATCGTCTCTTCTGACCTCTTGCACAAGATACGTCTCATCGCCAACCATGAGGGGCTGCAGATTAAGGATGTGGTCAATGCCGCCTTTGAGAAAGCCGTCAAGAGCTATGAACGCAAGCATGGAGTCATTGAAGGTGAAGTCAGGAGAAACGTTGGCAATCTTTTTTGAAATTACTGTTTCATGTTTATTAAAACGTACAAAAACAAAAGATGCTTTACTTTTATCTCGGTTTATGACATAGTTCGATGTTAAGCATTTTGATTTAGGCAGTGGATTGTTGTGAAACACTCTGCTGCTTTTTTGTTCTCACTTCCCAACTCTTTTCAAATCTTTGGTTCTAACGCATTGTCATATTAGAACCAAATTCTTTTTATCCCCCAAAATAAAGCGGTCTCTGCTTCATATTTTATGAAGTAGGAAGTGAAAGGATATACATTTGCATTGGCTTTTCGCCAAGGAATAAAAAACAATACGTGACCGCAATGAGTACATTTGTAATTTTCATCATAGTGCTGACCCTGGGCTACGTGCTCTACTATGCAGCAATGATAACCTTTGACCTGACAGCCAAAAAGAAGTCTGAAGCTGCCTCGGAGGAGACCATCGACGCTGATGGAGAATATGACGAAGAGGACGAGTTCGCTCCCCGGAATGTCAGCGAGAACATCGCCAGTGGTGGCTTCAGCATCTCCGACCCTGACACCTCTGACGTAGAAGAGGCACCAGAGGAAATCTCCGAGGCCGATGAACAATCATCAGAGGAAGATATGGCTCAGCATATTGAGGAGCCTGAAGACGCTTCGGAGACAGAAAATACCACCGATGGTGACGTGGAAGATGGCTCAGACATCGTGGAACCCGATGGGGAGCATCCGTCAGAAGATGATAATCCTTCTGCCGACGGTGACCAGCCAGAAATTGTCCCCATTGACGAAAAGCCAGAAACACCAAACGATTCAGACGGCGAAGACTCCATCATCACAATAGTGAACTATTCGGAGGAGGAGCCTGCCGACAAACAGGAGGACGAGCCGTTCGACGAAGACAAGGCTTTTGACAAGACTCTCTTCACTCCGAAGTATGACGTGACTGAGATTGTTGCTCCCCCAGTGTCCCAGAAGATTCTGAGTCATGCCATCGAGACCAACGCCGCCATGTTCTCCATTGTGACCAAGGCCAACTGTGCAATGGATGCCCAGACTCTCAGCGAGGCCATGCGTCAGGGAAGCAACAACAAATATGGTATAGAGACCACCGATGAAGTGCAAAAGTATTGACCCCATGAAAGCAAGGCTTTTCTGTTCCCTCTTGTCGGCATTGGCCTGGCTCTCGGCTTCGGCCAAGAGCGGCTCCGTGGACTATTCACAGGGAGCGGACGGACTTGCGGATGCCACGGCATTCGTTGGCACGATGATGATATACACCATCGACGTGCTCTATGCCGTCGCCGCCATCGTGGTCATCGTCTCTGCCTTGCAGATATACATCAAGATGAACAGCCACGAGGGCGACGTGACCAAGAGCATCCTCTATCTCATGGGCGGCATCCTGTTCATGATAGGAGCCATGATTGTCGCACCGGCCTTCTTCGGCTACCAGAGCATGAACTTCATTTTCTGAATATTGTATTCGCGAACAACAATAGGAGTTAATTCACGGATTGTCTAACAAAAACCAAAAAGGACCAATGAGCAAGATTTTCAAAAGTGCCATTACCTCTACGGTGAAAAGGGCAAAGGGGGTGGGAACACGCATCAAGACAGCCTTGCTGCTTGCGTGTGCCGTTCTCCTGAACCCCATGGGAGCTTTCGCCCAGTCGCTGGCCAACACCGGCTATGAGGCGGGAACCAACGCCATGGAGGAAGTGGCCACGCAGATTGCCGCATACATCCCTTACGTGGTGAACCTCTGTTACGCCCTTGCCGGCGTCGTGGCCATTGTAGGTGCCATCAGCGTCTACATCGCCATGAACAACGAGGAGCAGGATGTTAAGAAGAAGATCATGATGGTCGTGGGTGCCTGCATCTTCCTGATTGCAGCCGCCAATGCCCTGCCTCTCTTCTTCGGTATCACCAACTAACCCTTCGGCACAATGGCACAGGAAACGAAATCATACACGGACTACGCGATGTTCAAGGGGCTTCAGCGTCCCTTGGAGTTCATGGGCTTGCAGGGTCGCTACATCACCTGGGCGGCCATCACTGCAGCCGTTGGCATCCTTGGCTTTATGCTTGTCTATGTCTTCGCCGGTTTCATCATCGGCCTGGCCTTCGCTGTCATCTCCATCAGTTCCGGCGTGGGTCTCATCTTGGTGAAACAGCGTCGCGGTCTTCATTCCAAAAAGGCTGACAAGGGTATCTTCATCTATGCTGCACTGACGAAGTTATAATGTGCCGTAGCCGCTGTAACCTTTCCGACGGGGGTGGTCGGATCAATCCGGTCGCCCCCGTTTCTCTAACCCAACGAAACAACCCATGGCAATATATGTAATTTTAACCATTGTCGCCATCGTCATTGGTATGGTCATTTCCATCACCACCTTCGGTACAGGCGGCAAAAGAGCGAGGATATTCAAGGACATCTACTTCTCCATCGAGGACGTGGATGGGATTGGTGTGCTCTACACCAAGACAGGTGAATATTCAGCCATCCTTGTCATGGAGAATCCCGTGCAGAAGTTCTGTGCCGACATCGACAGTTACTATGACTTCTCCAATCTCATGGCAGCAGTCATGGCCACCCTTGGCGATGGCTATTCCGTCCACAAGCAGGACATTTTCTGCAAGAAGACATTCCTGGGAGAGGATGATGGCAATCGTGAGTTCCTTTCCGAGAGGTACTTCCGCTATTTCGAGGGGCGTGAATACACCGACTGCACGACCTATCTCACCATCACGCAGGAAAACAAGAAAAGCCGTCTTTTCAGTTTCGACAACAGGAAGTGGAATGAGTTCCTTGTCAAGATCAACAAGGTCAGGGACCAGCTCCGTGACCGTGGTGTCAACTCTGTTTTCCTGGACAAAGAGGCAATCAAGGAATATGCTGACCGCTTCCTTGCACAGAATTTTACCGACAGGCATGTGTCGCTGAACAATTTCAACGTCAAGGATGATAACATAGGTATTGGGATGAGGAAGTTCAAGGTCTTCAGCCTTGTCGATGTTGACAGCATCATCTTGCCATCCCTTGTCAGGCCATATGCCAATATCGAGGTCAACAACATCTCCATGCCCGTGGACTTGATGTCGCTTATCGGCGGCATCCCCGGTGTGCAGTCCGTGGTCTTCAACCAGGTCATCTTCATCCCCAACCAGAAGCAGGAGATGAACAAGCTCGCCAAGAAGAAGAACCGCCATGCCTCGATGCCTAACCCCAGCAACCAGATTGCCGTGGAGGACATCAAAAAGGTGGAGGAACTGATTGCGAGGGAGAACAAGCAGCTTGTCTATTGCCATTTCAACCTCATTGTTACGACCGATGCCGACGCAGACCTTCAGAAATGCACCAACCATCTGGAGAACGCCTTTGGTCGTATCGGCATCCACATCAGCCAGCGTGCCTACAACCAGTTGGAGTTGTTCGTCAACTCCTTCCCGGGCAATTGCTATGGCCTGAGCCCTGAGTATGACCGCTTCCTCACTTTGAGTGATGCGGCCAGTTGCTTGATGTACAAGGAGCGGATGACCAAGAGTGAGGACACCCCGTTGAAGGTCTATTACACCGACCGTCAGGGTGTGCCGGTTGCCATCGACATCAGCGGCAAGGAAGGCAAGGAGAAGTTGACAGACAACTCGAACTTTTTCTGTCTTGGCCCAAGCGGCAGTGGCAAGTCTTTCTCGATGAATAGCATGCTGCGCCAGCTATGGGAGCAGGATACTGATGTAGTCATCGTGGATACGGGCGATTCCTATAAGGGACTCTGCGAGTATGTCGGAGGCAAGTATGTCAGTTATACAGAGGAGAACCCCATCACCATGAATCCCTTCCGCATCCAGCGTGAGGAGCTGAACGTGGAGAAGATAGGTTTCCTGAAGAATCTCATCATGCTCATCTGGAAAGGCAGTGGCGGTTCCGTCAGCAAGACCGAGGACCAGCTCATTGAGCAGGTCATCACGGAGTACTATGATGCCTATTTTCATGGCTTCAACGGTTACAATGCCTCGCAAAGGGATGCCTTGCACAAGAGGTTCCTCATCGATGCCATCACCCAGGGCAGTTTGACAGACACCAATGAGGATGTCGAGAGGGATATAGACAACCGCATCAAGGTGATGGAAAGGCGCAGGAAAGCCCTCAAGGTCAAGGAGCTTTCGTTCAACTCTTTCTTTGAGTACAGCACCCAGCGCATTCCCTATATCTGTAGTGAGAACAGGATTGTGGGTGTGGACATATCCAACTATAACTATAGCCTGGGGAACTTCTACCGTGGTGGCAAGTATGAGCGCACCTTGAATGAGAACATCGACACGACGCTCTTTGAGGAGACCTTCATCATCTTCGAGATTGACAACATCAAGAACGACACGACCCTTTTCCCTTTAGTGACGCTCATCATCATGGATGTGTTCATCCAGAAAATGCGTATTAAAAAGAATCGAAAGGTGCTGGTCATCGAAGAGGCGTGGAAAGCCGTCGCTTCTCCCATGATGGCCGAGTACATCAAGTATCTTTACAAGACCGCCCGGAAGTTTTGGGCAATGGTCGGCGTGGTCACGCAGGAGTTGGAGGACATCATCGGCAGTCCCATTGTCAAGGAGGCCATCATCAACAATTCCGATATCATCATGCTACTCGACCAGGGCAAGTTCAAGGAACGCTTTGATGACATCAAGGCCGTCCTTGGACTGACTGATGTGGAGTGTCGGAAGATCTTTACCATCAACCGCCTGGAGAACAAGGAAGGACGTGCATTCTTCCGTGAGGTTTTCATCCGTCGCGGCCTTGTTAGTGATGTCTTCGGTGTCGAGGAACCGAGGGAATGCTATATGACCTACACGACAGAACGGGCCGAGAAGGAAGCCCTGAAGCTCTACAAGCAAGAGCTGCGGTGTGACCACCAGCACGCTATCGAGGCATACTGCCGTGACTGGGAACTCTCTGGTATCAGCAAGTCTTTGGCCTTTGCCCAAAAGGTGAACCAGTCAGGGCATGTGCTTAACTTCAAACCAAAAGGGAAAAAATGAAGAGTATGAAAGTCATCTTCGCATTGCTACTGACCTTGGCAGTTCTTCCTGCCAGGGCACAGTACTATAGTATCAATGTCGATTATGGTACGATGGCAGCGATGTCGGAGGCATTCACCACCGAGGCGGCCATGGAAGCCCTTCATAATGAGAACCTGCAGAAGATTCATGACAGCTACAAGGCTGCCGAATTGGCCAGTGCCGGAATCTTCTCCTCCAAGTACCTTGACCGCAAGGCGCTCACCAGTCTCAACCTGTGGGATGACCGCAGGGAGAACTATTACTACAACCGCATCTGCAAGATTGTCTCGCGGCGCATCATTCCCAAGATGGTCATCTGTGCTCAGCTGATGGTGGAAGACCCTTCAACCGCCCTCTATTGGGGCAGCTATCTACTGAAGACCACGGAGGATGTGAAGTCCCTGTGCCAGCAGTTCGAGAATATCGTGACCAACAGCACCCTCAGTTTCAACGACATCGCCTTTCTGGAGATTTCCGAGAACCTGAAGGCCATCTTCAACCTCGCCAACCTTGGGGGCATCGACTGGAAGGAACTTTTGGAGCACCTTGGGGATGACATCGAGGGCGCCTTTACCGAGGACAATCTCAAAGATGACCTTGACAACCTCATCAACAAAGGTGTCAGTCTTGCCCAGGCTGGTTTCAGCAACGGTGTTGACCAACTCCTTCAAGGCACCAACTTCGGCGGCACGTTCATGGAGAAGCTGGGCAGTGTCATCACCCTCGCCGACAATATCAAAAGCATGTACGACCAGTACAAGGACTTGTCGGCCACCCAGGTCATCACCGCCGTCATCGGACAGGACAACATCAACAGCCTGTTCAAGCTCAGCGACTACAACCTGACACGGTGGATTGACGACTATGCTTCAGCCGCCCAGGGCAGCTACTACACTCAGCGGGTGTATATCTATCGCAGTGATGCCGGTTCGGAAATCCTCTGCAACTATTACCCACCCATGGATGAGAACAGCATCCTCTATGGTGCGGAGTGGTATCGCATCAACACCACCGACCCGTATTTCACCCCCAGTACTGCACAGTACGAAGCAGCCTTGCACAATTCTGAGGGTTATGCAGGATGGAGCCGTGACAGGGTGAGCCAGCTCAATGCGGGCAATGACGGCAACACCTACACCATGAACCAGTCCTGTCTCTCCTACACTTTGAGAAAGAGCAAGAGCGGACAGTACGGCAAGGCTTATGCCTACAGCATACAGGTCACGAAGTCATGGAATGTCAAGGAGGAAATCTATGAGGAGGTCTTTGACAGCTACAGCATGGACTGGAACACTTTCATGGCACAGATGAATGCCCGTCTTGCCCAGTACAATGCCAACGGCGACCATCAGGAAATTGGCAGTCCGGAAGACCTGGATGAGTATATCGCCACCCATCCTTCGGAGTCCAACTACACCTACTACATCGGTTACGATGAACGAAGCTACTACCAAGCAGCCAATGCCCAGAGAGTGGCCGATGCGTCATCCGCCACCTTCAGCATCACCTGCCATGAAGGCGGTTTGTTGGGCAAGGGAAGCACCACCTACAAATGTGGAGACTGTGGTGGCAGTCCCAGCAGCCACACCAAGCAATGCTCGATGTATACGACATTGAGCCAAAGCTCTTCTTTCGACACCAGCGGCCTACAGTCCCAGCTCACTCAGTTGCAGCAGGAAACCGCCAGTCTTCAAGGACAGATTGACGTGCTCAACAAGGAGAACAGTGACATTCTCCGTCAGATGTCACAGGCAGCCACCACCGAGGAGTACTACCAGCTTCAGGCCACCTACAATGCCAACAAAGAGAAAATCAAGGAACTCCAGGTGCAGTTGGATGCAGTGAACCAGAAAATCACTGAGACGAAGAACGCCATCGCAGAGGCAGAGGAAGGAGAGAGTGCGGAGACCGATGACTACAACCGCATTCCCCAACTGATGAAGTCCATGGAGGATGCCTACGGCATCAACTGGACGGACAACGGCTCATGGACGGGCTACACCTTCATCCGCAACGGCACTGTCGGCAGTGTCAAGGGAACTGTCACTTTCAAGGCCACCGTCTCCATTGCCCGAAAGCCGAAGTATTTCCTGGGAATCAAGATTCACCGTGCCATAGTCCAGATAGACTGGGAACTGATAAGTACCTGGAGTGACACCTCCGTTGCCGAGGTCATGGAACTCGACCCGTCGAAGAGCGACGAGGAGAACGCTGCCATCGTCAATGGAAGGATGAGCGAGCTGGCACAGGAACACCCTTCCTGCACAGTCACCGTGGAATACGCCAAGCAGCCTGGCATCGAGACCGAGGACACCGAGGGTGTACGGCATCTTCTGTTGGCCAGCGACCGATTGGAGATTGCCCGTGGTATCGAGGCACGTCTGGCGAGAATCTACACCGACCTTGTCATGATAGAGAAGTTCCTCCATTACAAGCATACCGTCAAGGACTGGATCCATGACCTCATACCCAAGCTCAACGCTGACAAAGACCGCAAGATGAACATCGCCGAGCAGAGCCGCCGACGATGGATGCACAACGGAGGCAGCAGCTACTATGCAGACGAAGACAACGAACAACCATAATGAAAATACCAGAAATATGAGTAATACGGACAATACAAGTAATACAACCAAAGGCCGGATGATGATAGGGTTTATGATGATGCTTATGTGCGTGTTTTTTATGGGACAGGCCGAGGCGCAGATTGTCCCAAGAGACATCCCCACCATAGAGGCATACATCAACGACCACAAGACCCAGCGCAGTATCCTCCTTGCCCGAGCCACGTTGGAGGAGAGCAACGCCCTCCTGCACAAGGCCAGCAAAGTCACGAACCGTGAGTACCGTGACATCAACATCGAGTTGGACAAATATACCCGTGCCTTCGACATCATCGACTTGGTGTACAGCACGGTCAGCACTGGCTTCAATGTCTATCGCACCTACGACAACGTGTCGGAGAAAATAGGCAAGTACAGGGGGATGCTTGAAGAGTACAACGACAAGATACTCAGTCGTGGACGCATCGAGAGTGCCGACACCCTGCTTCTTGCCGTCAACAGGAGAGCCATCGTCAACCTGGCCGGGGAGTGCCAGAACCTCTATTCTGCCGTCTGTGTCCTCGCCGCCTACGCCAGCGGAAAGGTCTGCTGCATCACGGCGTCCCTGATGCTGATGATTGACAACATCAACAAGTCGCTTGACCGCATCAAGGACATCGTGAACAGTGCCTATTACCAGACCTGGAAATTCATCAAGGCACGGACGAGCTACTGGAAGTCCGAGGTCTATCGCTCCAAGACAGTCAGGCAGATGGCCACTGAGGCCCTTGACCGATGGATGAGGGCCGGAAACATACTGGATTATTAACGAATAAGGATCAATGAAAATGAGATACTTTTTATGTGTGTTCATATTGGGATTTGCTTTTGTCGTTCAGTCTGAAGCCCAGTCCATGACCTTCAATCATGACGAATCCAAGCAGGGTCAGATACAGGTCATGGAACTGGGTGCCGGCGCTTTGACTCCCGAGGTGTATTATTCTGTCACCCACAGCAAGTACAAAGACGGGGCAAAGGCAGCAACCTCCGTCAAGAACACTTTGCGCATCGCAGCCAATACCTCTTCCATTCCGCAGGTGGAGTATGCCGACAGCATACAGGCCGACTTGGAGAGCCGTGCCAAGGTCGAGGCAGCCAACATGGCCGACCGTCAGGTGGACCTGGCATGGGTCACGGAGGGCAGCAAGATTGAGGGCAAGCTTCTTGCCTTCAAGAACAACATCAATGCCCTCCAAGGAAAGGCAAAGAATGACGAGATAACGGGATGGACGGAGTTGGGCCAGATGTTCGACTTTGCCATCAAGACCATACACCAGGCTTATATGCCCAACAGCGAGCGTCAGAAGCAGTACCTCGCCATCTATGAGGAGATTGTCAAGAGCAACGACAACCTCCTGCTGAGGGTGCGCTTCCTGACCACCAAGAACCAGGCCGACCACCTCGTGCAAGCCATGTCGCGCTTTCAGCACCGTGTCGGCGAGAATGCCACAGCTGGCTACAACCGTTGGCGTGATGCCGCCAATGAGGGCAGCGGACGGCACGTATCAAACCCCAATCATTAAAAAGACAGTCAGATGGACAACGACAGCACAGCAGTAGATTTCGGTATCAACCTCCTTGAAGAGGAGATTGATGATGTGATATTCAGAACGAATGAGTTCCTGACCGATGCCACGTTCACTGGCGGTCAGGGGCCGTTCTGGTGGATTCTCCAGATGTCGATGGCCTTGGCCGGACTCTTCGCCATCATCGTCTGTGCGCACATGGCATACAAGATGATGGTCAGGCACGAGCCGTTGGATGTGATGAAGCTCTTCAAGCCTTTGGTGGTGAGCATCGTCCTCTGTTGGTGGTACCCACCTTCAGACACGGGCATTGCCGGAGGCAGCAGCACCTGGTGCGCCCTCGACTTCCTCAGTTACATCCCCAACGCCATCGGCAGCTACACCCATGACCTCTATGAGGCAGAGGCGGCGCAGGTGGAGGACAGAATGCAGGACGTGCAGCAGCTCATGTACCAGTTGGGCGATGAAGCCGCTGACCCCATGTCCACCATCAAGGCGGCGAGCAACGCCGTCAGTGCCTTGCTCACGCAGAGCAGCGTGCAGGATGTCACCGATGCCGACGCTGCCGCCGAGGATGAGAAGAACATTGTCAAGGCGGAGATGACCAGTACGACCGCCGGACTGGTGATGCTGGCTGACAAGATCATCATGCTGATAGCGTTGATTACCTTCCGAATTGGATGGTGGGGAACGATATACTGTCAGCAGATACTCTTGGGTATGCTCACCATCTTCGGGCCGATACAGTGGGCTTTCTCTCTGTTGCCGAAATGGGAGGGAGCCTGGGCGAAATGGATTATCCGCTACCTCACCGTCCATTTCTACGGAGCCATGCTCTACTTCGTGGGCTTCTACGTCCTCCTTCTCTTTGATATAGTCATCAACATACAGTACAACGACCTCGCAGCGGTCACGGCTACCGACGAGACGGTGGTCAATTACTTGCAGAACGCTTTCTTCTCGGCGGGCTATCTGATGGCTGCCAGCGTGGTGGCCTTGAAGTGCCTGAACCTCGTGCCCGACCTTGCCGCATGGATGATTCCTGAGGGCGACACCGCCTTCTCCACCCGTAGCTTCGGCGAGGGCATCGCCACCTCCATGCGTCAGTCCGCAGGCCGTTTGGTGGGTATCTAACATCAACAATAAGAACCAATGGTAATCAAGAATTTAGAAAACAAGATCAAGCTCGTGCTGATACTGTGCAGCCTCTTTCTCGTCGGCTGTGTGGTCATCTCCCTCGGCAGCATCTGGGCGGCCAAGGGGATGGTCAATGACGCGCAGAAGAAGGTGTACGTCCTCGACGGCAACGTGCCGATTCTCGTCAACCGCAGCACGATGGAAGAGACCCTTG
>JAEEGH010009096.1_pt1 | contig 23267 bp, 15 predicted proteins | sample 9134181 | NCBI WGS metagenome assembly JAEEGH01 (sample SAMN16246544, study PRJNA631951) | gut metagenome | biome: gut microbiome; feature: rumen; material: DP-attached | host: Bos | place: Iran: Karaj | collected 2018-10
GTGAAATGAACACCGCTTACATATCCTTCAGATACACAGAAGGAAACAACTCCAGAAAGCTGGTTCATACCAACGATACCACCTACGTAGTCATTGGCCTTAACAACACCCTTGAAGCTGCAGTCTCTAATAGTTCCGCTGTTCTCACCTGCGATACCACCAACAATTACAGCGTCATTACTTGGCATAACACTACCTGAAACATTCAGGTTCTGGATAATAGCACCCTTATCTACATGAATGAACATTCCTGCATAGGAAAGACCGTCTGTTATGCTCATTTCAGAAATTGTGTGACCATTTCCTTCAAATAATCCGGCAAATGAAGGAATTCCCTCAAAGTCTTTTCCAATAAGAGAAATATCGTTCATAAGAATGATCTTCTTATTGTTAGACCATGTGTTATAACTGCAGTTATGAACGAACTGCATAAAATCATCTGCTGAATTGATTCTTACTTCCTCTATCTCTACAGGGACCTGAGCCTCTACCTCTTCCTGAATGTCAGCATCAACATCAACCGCATTCTCCTGAGCAGCCTCCTGTGTTCCGGTCGTAAGAGTTTCAATTTCCGGAGCCTGATCGGCCTCAGTAGCTTCAGTTGTCTGCGCAGCTTCAGTAGTCTGTGCAGTCTCAGCAGTCTGAGCAGTCTCAGTAGCTTCAGTTACTTCAGTTACTTCATTTGTTTCATTTTCAGCAAAGCTTATAAGTCCTGTTGTTGTAAACAGGGTAAGTGCCAAAAGGGTGGCAAGTAGTCTCTTTTTCATATCAAACGCCCTCCCCTTCTGCAACATCCAAAACTTCATTTTCATTAAACTCCGAATTTTCATCTAACATCTTTACATCGCCGTTCTCAATGTAGGCACTTACATTACCTTTAACCACAGCGTGAACAACACCGTTAACTGTACCATCAATACGTCCGCGAACAACACCGTCGATACGCATAGCTCCGGCAATCTGCTTGGTCTGAAGCGGCATGTTCATAACAAACGCAGTAAGCTCGATAACCTTATCACCTACAAGAAGGATCTGAGGAAGAACAAACATGGTTACAATGATGGAAATGATTGTTCCTCTTCCAAGACACTTTCCAATACCGTAGATAACAGCGTCAGATGTCATCTTACCAATAAGGATACCTGCAACAGCCATCATTGTTCCTGATGTAATGATGGTCGGGAATGAAAGATTCATGGTTTCAATAATAGCTTCTTTCTTACGTGTAGTACCACGAAGCTCTGTATATCTGCCTGCTATAACGATCGCATAGTCAATATTGGCACCCATCTGGATTGAACTAACAATAAGGTAGCCAAGGAAGAACAGATTGTCATGAAATATTGCAGGGAATGAGAAATTGATCCAGATACATCCCTGAATAACCGCGATAAGAAGTACAGGCATTCCGGCTGATTTAAATGTAAACAGCAGAACAACAAGTACGGCAAGAATTGAAATAATAGATGTGACCACGCTGTCTCTTGCATAGCACTTCTTAAGGTCATATTCGCTGACAGACTCACCTACAACGTAAATGCTCTTCTCGTCATAATATTTTCCTGTTATCTTGTGGAGCTCATCAATAAATGCAAAGGTCTCATCAGACTCCTCTGGAAGTGTAAGATAAACAAGAATTCTGGAATAGTCCTCGCCCTGAAGCTGTTTCTTGGCGAAGTTCATCATCCTGTTGGCGTCCTCAAGCTTCTTCATAAGCTCGTCATCAAGAGTTACATAGCCCTCTTCTACTTCCTGATATACGAACATGAACATATCAATAAGAGGAACCCTATAATTAGCAAGACCATTTATAGCTTTCGCATAGTCTTTGTCATTAACTGCATATGCAGCATAAACAAGCTCAGCAACCTCGTAATCAATGTCAAGAAGCTCTGAGAACTGACGGGGTGAAAGCTTATCTGTAAGTGTATAGCCATTAAGAGCTTCAGTATTTGCAAGACCTGTTACTGATGAAACCTCATCGTAATTCAAAAGATCTTCTATAAGCTTCTTCTCAGTTTCATAGTCACCAGACGGAAATACAAGTGCAACCATGTTGTCTGAAGGGAAGTTCTCATCCTGAAGGTTCTGCGCCTCCATAACTTCATTGGTAAGAGGCGGTGTTATCTTTGAATATCCGTATACGTAAGGTGTATGAGCAGATACTCTGCTGGCAATAATGATCACAATAACAAAAAGGGGAGCGATCACATATCTTGATGCATATGCGAACTTACCTACAAACGGGATCTTAGGCACAAAGTTTCTGTGTTGAGTCATCTCCATTGCCTTGGCAAAGAGCATGATGATTCCAGGCATCAGCGTGAAAACTGATAGCAAGCTCAGCATAATAGACTTGATAAGTACGATACCCATGTCTACACCGATACCAAACTGCATGAAAAGCATGGCAATAAGACCACCGATTGTTGTCAGTGAGCTTCCTGTAATCTCAGGTATTGATTTTGATAGTGCTAAGATAGTTGCTTCTCTGTAAGGAAGGTTCTCATGTTCTTCCTTATATCTGTTAAGGAAAATAACCGCATAGTCAACCGACAGAGCAAGCTGAAGAACGATAGTTACGGAATTGGATACAAAAGAGATTGTTCCAAATAAGAAGTTCGTTCCCATCTGTATAAGAGCCGCGCATCCAAATGTAAGGAGCAGAACCGGTACCTCGGCATAAGCCTGCGACGTTAAAAGAAGAACGGCTATAACGATAAATACAACTAAAACGGAAATTACGTCCATCTCCTTGGCAATAAGCTCTGACTGTGTATCACCGAGGGTTGTGGACAAATAGCAGTCATAAGGCTCAAAGAATTCCTTTATCTCTTCAAGCTTATCAAGACAGGCCTGTTCTTTCTCATCATAATCAAAGGTTATGTTAAAAAGAGCAGATCCATTATTGTAGTGTTCCTTGTCCTCTTCCATTTCTACAGAGAACACACCTTCAATGTCTTCTACCTGTTCCTTGATCGCCTCAGCCTGTTCAAAGGAAATATTAGCAACCATCATCTTGCAGGAGCCATATGTTGTGAACTGCTCCTCCATGATATCAAGTCCCTGTCTTGTCTCAGACGTTCCCGGAAGGTACTGGGCAAGTTCATTTTCAACTCCTACCCAGCCGCTTGAAAAAACCGAGAAAATACACAATATTGCGTAAATAAGGAAGAACAGGTTGCGCTTATCGACAATGAAAGCGCAGATTTTCAGCATAAAACTGCTTCCCGATTTTTCGTTGTTTTCCATTTCTTTAACTCCAATAATTCTAAAAAAACCATAAAAAAATTATAAAATGCAGCTTAAGTATTATAACTGCTTAAGCTGCATTTTACTATTGTACAAAATATACAAATATATACGTCTAAAATGACCATTATTCAGTTTCTGCAATTTCCGCTGCAAGCAGATAAATCAGAGGCGAGTTCCAATAAATGGTTATCTCGTTTGTTGAATAACTCTGTGAATTATCCGCATAACACTTAGCGCTTGGATAGTTCTTTAGTACATTTGCTACGTATGCATCATTAAGACCGCTATTAGGTCCACCTACAAGCATGCCCGGAACTGTTACACCAAGAGCCTGAGAAGGTCTGTGGTGCGGATGGTCTGAATAAAGTGTTCCGAAGCCTGTAAAGAAGCAATAACCTGTTGAGTTGTTACCAAACAGATAATTGAGCTGCATATCGGCAACGTTCTTATTATAGTTATCCAGAAGCCCCTTCATCATAAGAAGGTATGATCCGTTGTTTGCAATTGTCAGGTTACTTCCCCAAGGATATGCTCCAACGATTGAGGAACCATAGCCATATTTAGCTGAATTTGAGATGATCTCTTTTGCCATCTTCTCTGCTTCTGCCTTAACAGCTGAAAGTGTATCTGCATCAGTGTCTTTTGCTGTAAGGTAAGCATATCCGCCGTATCCTGCAACACCCTGCCATCCAAGTGAGTAACCATTATCTGGAAGCTCATTCTTTAATGACTCCTCATATGCCTTATCTCCAGTTGTCTTAAAGAGCTCAGCATAAGCCCAGAATCTCTCATCAACATCATACACATCTTCATATTCGCCGGTTGAAATGTCCGAAGGATTCTTGTAGCCTACCGGGTCACGTGGTGTCTTATCAATGTACTGTGCTGCCTTCTTGGCTGCATCGAGACACTTATCAGCATAATCCTTGTCTACGCCAGCATAAACGCGGGAAGCCATAGCCATAACAGCTGCAAAGTCTGCAGTAGAAGTTGTTGTAACAGGCATGATGATAAGCTCATCAGTCTCGTTCTCGGGCATTATCTCTCCGGGAAAGTTGCGGCAAGTAACCTTGTGATATACACCGCCGTCTTCTCTTTGCATCTTAAAGAGCCAGTCAAGCTCATACTTAGCTTCGTCAAGAACATCAGGAATTCCGTTTCCACTCTCGGGAATACCTACCGCATCATCAAATACATCTGGATAATTCTCATAAGCAAGAAGAAGGTCAGCTACAGACTTAGCACCTGCTACTGAATATCTTCCATAGTCTCCTGCATCATGCCATCCGCCAGATACATCAAGTTTCTTTGAATTATCCTCATAAAGCACTGCCATATCGCTGTGGCATACAGGGTGAGCGAACTCTCCTGCCAGGTCTTTTGTAAGCTCAGTTCCGCATCTCTGATAATAGAGCATCTTGATTGATGCCTTGAATGCGTCGTTATAAACATCCTTACCAATCTTAAAGGAAGGAGAAACAGCGCTTCCTGCCTCAACGTGATATGTTCCCTCATCCTTCACATCAGAGAAGTTAAAGATTGCTTCCTTGTCTCCTGTGTCAGGATCATCTACGTTACTTGTAATCTTCTTTTCAAAAACAGACTCTCCGGTTGCTTCGTTAATGAGCTTAGCTGTCTGATTAAGAGCTGAGCCAATGAGTGTTGCGCTCTTATACGCTCCCGGAAGGTATCCTATCTGGTTTACTGCAATGTCAGGTATTTCCATCTGTCCGCTGCCTGCAACCCTTTCTGAGTCATCCTCAAGTGTAAGAACAAAGTTATCAAGATAAACGTGATGTTCAGGTGCACCCTTTTCCATACTTCCAGTCACACCCATGTTGATACAGAATCTCGGTGCTGGATCACTTGTCTCTTCCATTTTAAATGTGTACTCGTAGTGCTGTTTGTCAGCGCCCGTCTCAACATTTTCCTGGTAATAAGCGTGATAATCGCCTCCATTAAGCTGTAATCTGATTTCAAGTGTTTTATCAACATCTGAATGTCCGTCAAAAGAGATCTTGTAAACGCAGCCTTCATCCAGAGAAATTCCGTCATGATAAATCTGAACACCATGTGCTACAGTACCAACACTCTGGATATCAACATCAAGCTCACCATCAGCTGTAACAGAAAGCTCACACATTCCGTCCTGGCAGAAAGTCAGCCATGGGTCTACCCCTTCAGAAAAGTCTCCGTTACTTAACATGTTTTCTCCTGTAACCATAGACTTCTTTTCTTCAGGTTCTGCTTCCTTTACATCTTCGGCAGGTGCCTGCTCATTTCCATCACCTGCAGTCTCTTCTACAGACGCCTGATTGTCTGCGGCCTCCTGTGTAGCCACTTCATTTGCAGTTGTATCTCCTGCGCTTTCACCGCAACCAGCAGCTGATAATACAATCATTGCAGAAAGAGCTACCGGCAATATCTTTTTAATAAATCTGTTCCTCATAACAACTCCTCCTCAGTTTGAAATCCAGCTTTTACTTCAAATCATATTCAAGCTTAACAGTTATGGAAGCTGTCTTATTTCTAGAACTTGTATCAAACGCTCCATCATAGGTATAACTGCTTGTTCCTGAATTTGTTGCTGTTATCTGGAACACACCAAGATTTGAATTGCGGAGCTTACCGATGTTCGCCCCTGAATTCTTGGCCATAATGTTGATCCTCTCTCTGGCATTGGCGGTTGCCTGCTCAATAAGAGATAACTTAAGATCATCAAGACCTGTGTAATAATACTCAGGTGCCTGTGATGTAAACTCTACACCGGTTTCAAGAAGGCTTGAAATATCTCTGGATATCTTTTCAACCTTATCAATATCACTTGAAGTAACATTTACAGTCTGTTCAAGGCTGTATCCTTCGTGCTCTCTTCCGATGTAGTTACCATTATCATCGTAAATATCTCTGTAAGTCTTCCAGATATCTACTGAATTAAAGATAATCTCATCCTCGGTAATACCGTTGTCTAAAAGATATTTTTTAACAACTTCGCTGTCTTTTTTTATCTTGTCGTAAGCCATTGCTGAAGTATAATCAACAGCTGAAAAAGATCCTCTCCATATAATAAGGTCTGATTCAAAGTTTACATTGGCACTTCCTGTTGCAGATATAGTATGAACGCTCTCCGACCTGAAATGTGAAAGTCCAAATGCAAGTACTGTACAGCTCGCAACAATACTTATTCCGATAATAAGGGCTGTAAGCCATCCGCTTTTTGGCTTGTTGTTTTCCATAGCACTTTCCTCCTTTTTAAGACTTAGTTCTTAAAACTGTGTACCGGAGCAGGAATTCTTCCGCCCCTGTTTACAAAATCATCGCAGGAGAACTGATTTACCGGCATGATTGGCGCATATCCCAAAAGTCCGCCAAATTCAACCTGCTCGCCAACGCCTTTTCCTATTACAGGTATCAGTCTCACAGCGGTTGTTTTCTGATTAATCATTCCAATAGCCATCTCATCCGCAATGATTCCGGCAATTGTTGTATCTTTTGTATCTCCCGGGATTGCAATCATATCAAGTCCCACTGAACATACGCAGGTCATAGCCTCAAGCTTCTCAAGCGTCAATGCCCCACACTCAACTGCATCGATCATTCCCTGATCTTCACTTACAGGAATAAACGCTCCGGAAAGACCACCTACGTATGAGGATGCCATAACTCCGCCCTTTTTGACCTGATCATTTAAAAGAGCTAATGCAGCTGTTGTACCTGGTGCTCCAGCGTGCTCAACTCCAATCTCATGAAGGATATCAGCAACGCTGTCACCGATTGCTGGCGTAGGTGCCAGAGAAAGGTCTACTATTCCAAAAGGAATTCCAAGTCTCCTGGATGCTTCTCCAGCAACAAGCTGACCTACACGTGTAACCTTAAAAGCAGTCTTCTTAATGGTCTCGCAAAGGACCTCGAAGTTCTCTCCCCTTACCTTTTCAAGAGCGGTCTTAACAACACCGGGACCACTTACACCAACATTTATTATCTTGTCAGCTTCAGTAACGCCATGGAAAGCACCTGCCATAAACGGATTGTCATCAGGAGCATTGCAGAATATAACGAGCTTCGCGCATCCAAGGGAATCTTTCTCTTTTGTTGCCTCAGCAGTCTTTTTCACAATGCTTCCCATGAGCCTTACAGCATCCATGTTGATTCCGGTCTTGGTAGAACCCACATTAACTGACGAACATACCACATCAGTAACTGCAAGCGCCTGAGGAATGGATTCGATAAGAAGCCTCTCTGCCTGTGTCATGCCCTTGCTAACAAGAGCTGAATATCCGCCTATAAAGTTAACTCCAACATCTTTGGCCGCTTTATCCAAAGTCCTTGCTATCTTTACAAAGTCATCTGAACAAGTACATGCGGCAGCACCAATAAGGGCTATTGGTGTAACGGATATTCTCTTATTTACGATAGGGATACCGAATTCTCTTGAAATCTGTTCTCCCGTCTTCACAAGGTCTTTTGCCGTGCTATAAATCTTGTTGTAAATATTGTCGCAGAGTTTATCAAGGTCACTGTTTATGCAGTCCAAAAGGCTTATACCCAGAGTGATGGTTCTTACATCCAGGTTTTCCTTCTCAATCATTTCATTGGTCTCAACGACCTCGTTGATGTTTATCATGTCAAAACTCCTTTCACACTCTATGCATGGAGTCGAATATCTCTTCTCTCTGGCACTTGATCACAACGCCTATGTCTTTTCCAAGTCCCTCAAGATCATCTGCTACTGTGTTGAAATCTTTTGAAGTTTTGGACATGTCAACAATCATCATCATATTAAAGTATCCACTAACGATTGTCTGTGAGATATCAAGAATGTTGATATCAGAATCCGCAAGATATGTACATACCTTGGCTATGATGCCCACTGTGTCTTTTCCTACTACTGTAATGATAGTTTTATTCATAATATCCTCCTTGGAAATAGTGTTTAAAACTCCAAAACCGGGCTAAGCTGTGACCTTTCTGCAACCATGATCGGGAAGTCGTTGCCGTGGAAAGGATTGTCCCCCATTTCTATCTCAACCCTTACTGTCTCATATGCAAGCTCAGGAAGGTTGTTCTCCTTTGACAGATGACCAAGGAAAATTCCCTTCATTTTTTCATTCAAAAGACTGCACAGAAGCTCTCCGCTCTTTTCATTGGAAAGATGGCCTCTGTCCCCCAGGATCCTTGTCTTTAGTCTGTAGGGATATGGACCTGTCTGAAGCATCCTCACATCGTGATTGGCCTCAAGGAGCAGCGCATCACATCCTGACAGGGCTTTGATCGTATATTCATCGTAGCAGCCAAGGTCAGTTGCTACGCCAATCTTTTTATCTCCGCAATAAACTCTGTAGCCACAGGGTTCAAGTGCATCGTGGGAAATGTGCATTGGATTTATGATCATGTCTCCCACAACAACCGCTTCATCAACTTTGACCGGAATGAATTCACAGTCTGCCATCTCATTCTTTTTGTCTGAATACCTTATTCCTTCTATTGTTCCTTTAGTCGCATATACCGGAATCTGATATTTCTTAAGTATTGTCCGGATTGCTGATATATGATCCACATGCTCGTGTGTGACGAAAATTGCACTGATATCGTTAAGTGTCAGGTCGAGGCCGCAAAGCCCTTCCTCAATTCTTTTTTTGCTGATGCCTGCGTCCACAAGGATGTGTGTGTTATCTGATCCAATGTAGGTACAGTTTCCGCTGCTTCCGCTGGCAATACTGGTAAAACGCATTAAATAATCTCCAAATCTCTTTTAATAAGGCTTATCTGCATATTAAGCAAATAAGCCCTGTTTGTAAACCTATTTATTTCCAATATACTTCTATTTTGTCGCCCTCTTTGATTGGCTGCATATAGTCAGGAGTCGAACCGTTCAAGGTTGTAACGATGCTCCTTCCGTTTGGCTTGGAAAGATCGAAGTCAATCGCATCAAAGATGTCAACAAAGATATAATCTGCTTTGCCGTGAAGAGTTACTGCCTCATTATTCACAATTACATGAAGGTCATGGGCAAGGATATTTCTTACAACAGGCTCTGATTGAGCGGAATCTGATTTCTCATAAGTTCCATCATCGTCAGGAAGGTCATCAAAGGAAAGCTGTCCGTCCTTGTCAGCCTTGAGTCTTACTTCGTTGTCAATATTCTCATAGGACTCTTCGTTAGCCTGTGAGATAGCAACCGCATCTGCATTTGGGAAATCCTTGTAATAGTCCATGATCATGTCTTCCTGATCCTTGAACTCAACCTTGAAATTCTCATAAACAGGTGTGCTTAAATCACCACGCTCATTATTGACGATTATTACAGTATCCTCAGTTATAGTGATATCCATAAGTTCAGCTATCTGAGCTGCTGTATTATAGTCAAGTATTTTGACTTCATCGCCGGCATTTATGCTGTAATAACCTGTCTGTGCCTGGCCGTTGACTGTAGCATATCTGGAAGCTTCAACATTCTTGCCGTTTACGTTGACATTAAACTTGGTCTTGAACTCAGGAATGCTGTCAACAGAAGCCTTTCCGGGAGCACCGGCAGTTGAAGGTGTTACCTGAATGATATCATTGGCATGGATCTTGGAATGGATGTCAGCAGGCTTGCCATTAAGCTGAATAATAGCTGCCTCTCCGGGTTCTCCCCTTGAAGTCCTCTCCTTGCCATTTACTGTATAGCGAAGTTCTGCGCCTCTCTTTGGGAAAAGATCTTCATTCGGGAACGCAGCCTGCATGGCAGCATCCACAATCTGGAGTTTGCCATTATCGTAAATCTTGGTCTGAGTACCGTTAAAAGATACAAAGATGAAGTTATTGGCCTCTTCATAGAAGCTGATGCAGATACCAAGAGGTGTTACAAGAAGTGAATCCCTCTCAATTCCATCGTTGTTAAGGAAAGTAATGTTCTTCATTACTTCCTCGCCTCTAAGGGCAACACGCTCCTCAGGAATCTCCATATCCTTGGCAATTGCCCTGACGTATCCCGGAACGCATCCGCCGCCGCCAACAACAAAGACAGCGCTTACAGCCTTGTCTCCGTTTAATCTCTTTATCTCGTCAGTGGCCTTCTGGGCCATCTCATCTACCTTGGGCTTAATGATCTTAGCAATTTCTTTAGATGAAATTGTCTTCTTAAGTCCCATGATATCAATGTAATCAACCTTGTCATTGTGGCTTGCAGATATCTTGATCTCATCTGCCGTGTTGAAGTCTACAAGGCAGTGCTGAGCAATTATCTCAGTAATATCATCACCCGCAATAGGAAGCATTCCATATGCAGTAATTGAGCCGTCATCTGTAACACAGATATCGGAAGTTCCGGCTCCTACATCCACAAGGGCCAGGTTCAGCATTCTGAATCTGTCAGGAATTGCAACCATCATAGCGGCAATAGGCTCGAGAGTAAGATTGGCAACGTTAAGAGAAGCTCTCTCACAGGCCTTATAAAGTCCATCCACGCAGTCATCCGGAAGGAATGTGGCAATGAGTTCAACGCTTACTCTGCCTGCATTATGTCCCTCAAGATTGGCAATCTGATATCCATCCAGATAATAATGCATAACGGAATAACCAACCAGATAGAACTTAAGCTCTGAAGTGTTCTGCTCAAGGAATTCCTTATAAGCCTTCTCCACTGCAGCTGAATCCAGGTTGTAAATATCCTCATCAGTAATGGTATGTCCATCCTGATACTCATATTCATAATTAGTGCGAACGGTCCTGAGTACACGTCCGGCAGCCGCTATACAAACGTCTGTCAAGTGGATGTCTGTCTGCTGTTCGAGCTTGGCAGTGACCTTTCTGATGGTTGCACCAACCTTGCCGATGTCATGGATCTGTCCATCAAGCATGGCCCTGGTCTCATGCTTCTCAACAGCCTGAGCAATGACATTAAACTGACCCTCGCTCATGTACCCAACTGTTCCAACAACACTTCTGGTACCAATGTCCAGTCCGTAAACTACCTTCTGTTGAGCCTGTTCTAAACTTGCCATTTTGTCTTCCAACCCCCAAGTTTATTGTCTATCTGTTTAGCGGCATCTTCCATACTGCCGCTGTTATCAACTATGAAGTCCGAATTTTCCCTGAAAGTCTTATCATCAAGCTGCAGGGAAAAGATATCTGAGATCTTCTCGTCCGAATATCCCCGGGACGCTTTTAATCTCTTTCGTCTTGTTTCCTCATCTGCGTAGACGTACCACAGTTCGTCCACCACGTCCTTGTATCCATTTTCTATCAAAAGAGCTGCTTCCACGAATACAAAATCAAGCTCACCCTTTTGTCGCTCGCTGTCTAATATATTAATAATAAATGTATTTACTGCAGGATGCAAAATATTATTGACCTTCTGCAACAGTTTTTCATCATTGAAGATTCTTGCTGACATTTTCTTTTTGTCAATCTCGCCATCTTCTCCAAGAATCTCTTTTCCAAGGAGACCTACGATATCATCATAAGCAGGATAGCCCTTCTTCTTGATATCATTGGCCACATCATCGGAGTAGATGATCTTTGCCCTGTAATTATCTCCAATATACTGAAGAACTGTGCTCTTACCTGCACCAATACCGCCGGTAATCCCAATAATATTCGTTTTGCCATGTTCAAGCTTATTTTGCTTCATACCAGTCACTTCCCACATGGCAGTCAACCTCAAGCGGAACAGACAGGTCAGCTGCTCTTTCCATTTCATCTACAAGAATTTCTGAAACCTTAAGCTCTTCATCAGGAGCAGTCTCAATAAGAAGCTCATCGTGGATCTGCAGTATAAGCCTTGATTTAAGAGTCTCTTTCTTAATTCGGAAAAAGACATTTATCATAGCGATCTTCATTATGTCTGCCGCAGTTCCCTGGATAGGCGCATTCATGGCAACTCTCTCGCCAAACTGACGCACCATATAGTTCGATGCCTTTAGCTCTGGTATAGGTCTTCTCCTACCGTATAAAGTTGTGCTGTAGCCCTTATTCTTGGCATCCTGGATCACACTGTTCTGGTAGTTGCGAACCCCGGGATATGTCTCAAAATACTGCTCCATATACTCTTTTGCCTCAGAAACTGATATGGAAAGGTCCTGAGACAGGCCAAAAGAGCTTATTCCATAAACAATGCCGAAATTGACAGCCTTAGCATTGCGTCTCTGAAGTGGCGTAACCTCATCAAAAGGAACATTAAATACCTTGGAAGCTGTTATAGCATGAATATCATCACCTTCATGATAAGCGCTTATAAGTCCCTGATCTTCGGACATATGCGCCAGAATCCTGAGCTCAATCTGTGAGTAATCCGCATCTGCAAACACATAATCATCCTTTGGTACAAAGACCTTTCGGATGAGCCTGCCAAGTTCAGTCCTCATTGGAATGTTCTGAAGATTGGGCTCCGTTGAACTGATACGGCCTGTAGCTGTTATCGTCTGGTTAAAGCTCGTGTGTATCCTGTTGTCATCCTCTATGTAGGCTGCCAATCCGTCTGCATATGTAGACTTAAGCTTGGCAAGTCCTCTGTATTCCAAAATATCAGCAACAATTTTGTGCTCAGGAGCCAGCTTTTCAAGAACCTCTGCTGCTGTTGAATATCCTGACTTGGTCTTCTTCTCAGCAGGCAGTCCCAGCTTTTCAAAAAGGATTTCTCCCAGCTGCTTGGGTGAGTTGATATTAAACTCGCATCCTGCAGCCTCATATATAGCTTTTTCAAGCTCTCCAATCCTTACAAGGAGTCTGTCACCATATTCCTTAAGAGCATCCTTTTTAGCAATTATGCCTTCTTTCTCCATGGCATAAAGAATATATGAAAGGGGCATTTCTATGTTGTAAAAGAGCTCTTCCATGCCCAGTTTAACAAGCTTCTTGCGAATGATCGGAGCTGCCATAAAGCACATAACAGCCACCTTGCCTGCATAATCAGAAAGAGCCTTTTCATCTACCAGTGACGGCTTCTCCTTGCCAAATACCTCGCTCCACTTGGGAAGAGGAATTCCAAGGTATTCTCCGCTTACATCCGATGGCAGATAATCGTTCTTAATAGGATTTATCAGATATGCACCGATAAGCACATCAAAACATCTTGGTTTAGATTTATAAGAGTCCTCTCCCTCTATATAGCCTTCTGTTCTTTCACTTATTTCAGCTGGGGTAAAGAACTTAAAACTCTCCTTCATGTCAAAGCTGCAAAGACTACTATTCCGGCTAAGCTCAGACAGCTTTTTGCCAAGGTAGTCTGCAGTTATAAAATTTTTCACAGGAATATAAAAAGCCTTAGTCTCATCAAAACATACTGCAAGTCCAATTGCCTGAAGCTGACTCTTGGCATTATCAGGCCTCTCAGTAACAAAGAAATATGAAACAAGGTTAGAAGACATAGCGTCCTTGAATATTTTCTCAACTTCTGAAAGATCTGAGGTAACTACAAGTTCGTGCTTAAACTTTGGAAGTTCCGTAACACTCCCAGATGGAGAAAGCTTCACGAGATTCTCTTCAATCCTGCTTATAAGCTCATCACCAATCTCAAATTCTCCGCCTATCAGTTCTTTAAACCGATCTATCTGCCAGGCTACATCACCTGTAACGTCTCCCTTTTCTTCGTTAAAAGAGACTTCAAGTGTGGTATAGCTGCCGGATGAGATCAGCTCTTTTAACTTAAAGAATGCTCCGTAGAGGCCACTAATGTGGTTGCCCTCGGGATCAGTAAAATCAGGGATAGCGTAAAATGCATCTCTTATTAACTTGTTGCCATCAATTATCAGCTTGTTATCTGACATATACTCCCCTATTAAAGCGCTATTGCCAGTAAAAGACATATTGCAAAAAGCGCTGCGACTGCAATTTCAAGGATATAGCTAAGAAGCACCAGAGATTTTCTGGCATGCATCTTCTTTCTGGCATCCGATAGCTCTTTGTCCAGTTCTTTAGTGAGGTTGAAGGTATTACCATCCTCAAGTCTTTGCATGCCGACTCTTACAAGGAACTGGATTGTGAGTTCCTCTTTGCACTCAGGGCACTTGTCTACGTGCTCGAGAAATGACGCCAACTCCTGGTTGTCCAGGTCGTCGTCAAGAAACTCAGGTATTAACTTAACCATTTGTTTGCAGTTCATCATACGCTGTCTTCTTCTACATGTTGTATGAAAAAAAGGTAAATTTACAACTAATTCTACAACATATAGGATACTACAAAACCTGTTATTTTACAATGAGAATGCTCCCCGATAATGCAGTAAATGTATTACCGAGGAGCTGTGTATAGGGAAAATATATTAAGTTATCTGAACAACCATCTAAGCACGCTTACAACTGTCTTTACTACCTGTCTTACTACTCTTACAATAGGTACAATTACAGGTAAAGGCTTAGGTGTAGGAGGAACAACCTCAGGCTCATCTGTTGGATCATCTGTTGGATCATCAGTTGGGTCTTCTGTTCCCGGTTCAACAGCAGGATCATCTGTAGGATCATCTGTTGGATTATCAATTACAGGCTCATCACCTGGCTCTTCTGTGCCGGGTTCAACTGTTCCAGGCTCTTCTGTTCCGGGCTCTGTTGTGCCAGGTTCTTCTGTGCCGGGCTCTGTTGTTCCAGGCTGCTCTGTTCCAGGCTCCTCTGTACCAGGTTCCTCTGTTCCCGGATTTTCAGGCTCATCGATCTCGATAAGACTGATATCGTCAATGTAAACATCGTGCTTCTCAGTAATTCTTATGCCATCTACTGATCCCATTGTGATGTTGAATCTTGTGTTGGTATCTGTAGGGCTGTCCATTGTGAAGTCAGCTGTGAAGGTCTTCCACTCATCACCGATCTGAACAGATCCGGTCTTTGAGTAATTAGTCCACTCGCCTTCAAACTCCTGCATTGCATAGGATATTACTCTGTCAATTGATGACCTTGCTTTGAAGGAAAGTCTGTAGCTCTTTCCCTGCTCAAGAGTAACACCATCCTGATTGAGCTGAACATACCATGAATTGCCGGCATCATCTGCCATTGTATCCTCAATGGTGATTGCAAATACATTGTCATCAAATTTCATATTATCTACAACATAGGTTGCTTTTACTGTGTCATAGATATATGGTGTGAAGCCTGAAAGGCCTGCATTAAAGGAGCCGTTCTTTATAAGAGCTGACTCACAAAAGAACACGTTGTCAAGGTAGTAAGTTCCAGCCTGGCTGAATGTGATGGTTACATTAGACTCATCTCTTGTTCTGTCAAGATCAAATCCAAGCTTCTTTGAGAACTTAGCATCTGAATCTGTAAGCTCAGGTGTAAAGCTCTTACCTGCAACATCAACTGTAAGTCCGTCCTGTGCTCCGCCATCAGTTCTTGCATTGAATGAGAGCTCATACTCGCCCTGTCCGATAGGAGAAAGAGCACTCTGCTTAACTGTAATAACTCTTCCTTCAGGAACGTTAACCTTAAGTTCTCTCTTTCCGGAAGCATTTGTTACAGATACATACTGAGCATCTTCTTCACTAATCTCCCAGTAACCAAGTCTCTTCTCACCCTGATCAAATGATCCGTTGTAAACATAGTTTCCATCTGGTCTGATAACCTTAGAGTTATCCTCAGGGATCTCATCACCTGACTTATGTGTAAGCTTAACATTTGAAATAGTTACAGGTGCTGTTGAGCCCTGATTTCCAAGGTTGAACTCAAGTGAACCGTTAAGATCATTCTTGTCGTTCATTGTAAATGTGTAGCTATAGCTCTGCTTTGTAGTTCCAACATTTAATGTTGTGTCCTGCAAGATTCTTGTCCAACCTCTGTCAGGGCTTTCAACATCAACAATAATTGTTCTGTCTTCGTCAGCTACTGCATCAAAGGTGAGCTCATACTCCCATCCTTTGTACATAGGAATTCCTTCCTGTTTGAGCTGAACGCTGTGATTCTGTGAACCTGCAGCATCAGGAACAAGCCTGATCTCGTTATCCTTTATCTCATATGTTGTGCCTTTTGCATCGTTCTCAAGGTGAAGCTTCCAGTTGTCTTTTTTGGCATCTGCAGCGCCATCAAGATGGATATCTTTTGAGAAATCGCCATTGATTACATAGTTTCCGTTTTCATCAGCTTCTCTGGCCTTTACCTCTTCCTTCTCAGGGCGCTTGCACTCAGCCTCAAGTCTCTCATACTCCTTTGCTGACTTCTGATATACACGTACATAATCAACCTCATAAGTCTGGTTGTTCATATCAGCATATACGTCGTCGTTTGGATATCCAACCCAGCTTCCGCCTACTGCAAGGTTAAGGATGATATAGAAATCCTGATCAAAAGGTGCAGGATATGTTATCTGGTTGTCATCATCTGTTCCTGTATACCAGTCGCTTGTTGAGTAAACTTCCTCATCATCAACATACCATGTGATCTTACCCGGATCCCAGTCTACACGGTATACATGGAATTCATCAGCAAATGTTCCCTCTGAAAGAGTCTTGCTTCCCTGGTTCTCCTTGTGGCCTGAACCTGAGCTGTAGCCGTAGTGGATTGTGTGGTAGGACTTGTCTGTCTCCTGTCCCTTGACCTCCATGATGTCGATCTCACCACATTTTGGCCACTGTCCATAATTGTTCTCATCTGTTGCCATAAGCCAGAATGCAGGAAGATATCCCTGACCTGTAGGAACCTTGGCTCTTGCCTCAAAACGTCCGTATGTGAAATCCTCTTTTCCCTGAGTTGTAATACGTCCGGATGTGATATCACGCTTTCCGCTTGCACTGCCAGCGCTGCCTGAAGTATCCCCGCCACCTTCAATAAGAGCCTTTGTTCCGCCGTACCAATCCCAGTCAGTATAGTCAAGAACACTGAGCTCAACAGCTCTGTCAACATTTGATGAAGCAGTCATCTTAACAGTGTATTTATGTCCCTGCTCAAGAGTGATTCCCTGCTGCTGATACTGGAAGCTCCAGTTAGCATCACCAACATTAACGATATCCATTACTGCGCCGTCGTCAGTTACATAAGCCTGACCGCCGCTGCCGGTGTTGTCGCCTCCGAAGAAGTACTGGAAGCCATCAACAAGATTAAATTGATTCTCCGGATCTGTAATATCAGTAACTGTAACGCTCTTAATAAGAACTTTTGCAGGAACTGATGTGCCTTCGAATCCATCCCCAATCAGACCAAAATTGATCTGAAGAGCTTTTGTAGATGCCGTCTCTTTTGTATACTCGAAATCAAAAGATACATCTGTTAACTTAAGTGTCTCTGGTTCTGATTCTTCATTGTTTTCTTCATTTGTGTTTTCCCCCTCTGTATTTGGCTCTGTAACATGTGGCTTAATTACAAGATGTCCGTCAGTAACTTCGATATTGCCCTCATCAAGAGCTGTGTATCTCTGAAGCTCTGCATTAACCCATCCCGGTTCGTGCTGCTCAACATTCCATGCACTTGTGTCAAGTCCCTCCCCGTCAAACTCATCGGACCATACAAGGCTGTATCCGTCATTTTCAGCTGTGCTGCTGTTGTCACCGGTTTCTGCGAATGCATTTACTGGCAAAAGACTTGTTGCCATCACTGCAGACATAGCAGCAACCAGGGACTTTCTAACCCAAAACTTTCCCATAAAACTTTTCTCTCCTTACCCTAAATCTAAAATAAATATAAACTATGGTAACTAAGTACATATGATAATCAGTTTAAAGACATATCTATACCATATGAAATGAAAAAATAACATATTCATGACCTAAATTTATTTTATGTATTCATAAATATGTTATTCTGTGATATAGTATTCAAAGCCAGTCATAGACTGCATGTAAACGCATACATTTTTCTAAAAAAGTCGAGGATATATAAATGGAAAAGCTTTTTAATTTAGATAGATTAGACGGTGACATGATACACAGAAATCAAAACGATGAGCTGATGTTCTACCGTCAGGTGGCTTCCGGTGATATCGAAGCAATAAATGAAAACTGCTCCCAGCACAGGTTCCTGGATACTGAGGGTGTTGGAATCCTATCCAGAGACCCTGTCCTTAATCTCAAATATCACTTCATCGTTACAGCTGCTCTTGTATCAAGAATTTGTACAGAAAACGGTATGGAGATGGAGATGTCTTTTCGCCTTAGTGACTACTACATTCAAAAGCTTGACTATCTCTTTTCCGAAAAAGAAATTGAAGAATGCCACAACAAAATGGTAATGGATTATACAAAGCGCATGAATATGCTAAAACAGAATGCCGCGCTCTCCCGTCCAATTTCCGAGTGTATTAACTATATCTATGCACACATAAAGGAAAGGATCACAATCGAAGATCTTGCAAGTGCCTGCGGAAATTCTACCAGCTACATTTCAAGACTCTTCAAACAGGAAATGAACATGTCTGCCAGCGACTATATCAGGCAGGTCAAGATAGACAAAGCCAAAAATCTTCTTCGCTTTAGTGAATACTCAATGGTTGAGATTTCTTCATATCTCGCGTTCTCATCCCAGAGCCATTTCATCAAGCTCTTTAAAGAAGAAACCGGCATGACACCAAAAAGGTACCGCAGTATGTACTACGGTACCCATTGGAAAGGAAATGATGATGAATTTATGGAATAACTTATACCTCTTCGCCCTTTAATTCCTTGATCTTTGTAAGGATCTGCTTCTCATTGAATGTAAAGAAGATTACTGCTCCGATGAGGCATGTTATAAGTGCAACGATTGCTGTTGTTCTGTAGCTCTGCTTGGTCTGTGCAACAGTGATTGATGTGAATGTTACAAGTGCAATAGCCTGTCCCATCTTGAAAGCAAAGGTTCTAGCTGCAAAGAACATTCCTGATCTGTCCTCGCCTGTCTCAAGTCTTGTAAGCTCAGCTACGTCAGCTACACATGCCTGAGGAAGGATTCCAAGGATTGCCATTGGAACTGCTGCTGTTATAGCAACGATGAATCCCCAGTGTACACCCACTCCGCAAATTGAAGTGATGAAGAATACTACGCAGTAAGCAAAGAATCCGGTGATGATAAGGCTCTTTTTACCAATCTTCTTTGCGAGAATATTTACAACAGGATAAAGACAAACGCTGATACCTGTCATTGTGGCTGTAAGTGTAAAGGTCATGGTGTCAGGTATTTCCATGAGCTGAGTCTCGTAAAATGCAAGACCTGTCTGGAAAAGAGTCAGCGCAAAGAAATAAATAACATCACTGTAAACGAAACGTCTGAACTGTCCGTTTGAGAAAGTCTTGATCAGAGAGCTGAAAGGCTTGGTCTCTGAAGGCTTTGAATCGATGTAATCCCTCTCCTTGATGTAGAATGCAGGGAAAAGCATTGCGATACATGCAATTGTTGCCATGATTGCAACTGCTATTCTGATTGATCCTGCCTGTCCAAATGATCCCTGAAGTGCGCCTGCTACGTTAGGAAGCAGGAAAGAAATACTCTGTCCAACGATAAATGTGAATGAAATATAAGTTGAAACGTTGATCCTGTGCTGCTGTGTATCACCAAGCTCCGCGATAAGTGCGTTGTAAGGTGTGCAGAACATTGTCATAAAGAGGTAGAATACCATAAGCAGTATGAAAAGAGCTGTGTCATTAAGCGCAATGTTTGATGTCTGAGGTACTGTGAAAAGACCTATGCAGCAAAGAGAGAAAGGAACTGCCATTGCTCTCATGAAAGGAATTCTTCTTCCGCCCTTGTAGTTTGATCTGTCAGACCATCCAGCAATAAGAGGGTCTGTAATAGCATCAAAGATACGTCCTGCTGCAAGTACAAGTCCGAAAAGTGTCAGTTTGAAAAGAATAGGATTCTGTGTGATTCCCTGAGCGAAAAGACCTGTGTTAGGATTCTGCTCTGATGGGCTTCCTGTGTAATAATATACCATCCAGTTGGAAACGATACCTGACAAAAGGCTCCATCCAAACTGTCCGATCGCAAATATCCACAAAAGTGAATTGGTAATTGGTTTAAGCTGTTTTTTCTCTCCCATTATCTGTTTGCCTCCTTAAGCTTTACAGCAAGCTCTACTACTTTCTTCGCCCCATCATAGATGCCTGCTTTTTTGTTCTCTACAATGCTCTCACACATCTCATCCAGAAGCGATGTCTCAAGGAACTGGTCAAGCATCTGAATTGTGTGTGGAATGTCTCTGCACTCCAGTGTTCCGTCTCCTATCTCAGCTGAGTGGATAGCCCCCCACATCTCGTGCTTACCAACTCTCTTGATAAAGAGCTTTGGAACAGGATAAAATGCAAGTTCACTTGGTTTTGTAACAAGCACATCACAGCTTCTCATAAGGATGTTTGTTGTATAAACTGCCTTGAAGATGTCTGCATGGTAGAATCCGTGGATTCCTGTGATCTCCTCGTTCTCATCAAGTGCTTTCTCTGAGAACTTAAGTGTATCCTCCCAATTGTCCATGTGCTCTGTAGCAAGTTCTTTCATACCGGGTATTTCTTTTACAAGCTCATCCCAGACATTTCTGTAGTCTCCCACATTTACATACAGAGCTGCCTGTCCTTTTTTGATAAATGGGATGAGATGCTTAATGATCTCAGCAAAGATTTCCTTCTGTGCTCCGGCTCCGCCGATTGTCAAAAGAAATCTCATAGCCTTGCCATTCTTTTTCCTGTTTATACGTGCTTCGCAGTCCTTCTCGATGTTCTCAACAAGCTCGTAGTCTATGTAGTGGCCTGTGTAAACAAGTGACTCCTTAGGCATTGGCTTGCAAACATTCTTCTTATCCATTCCGTTTAAGATTCTGTATCCCATGTATGCGTTCTTACACTGTATTGTGTGAACAGAACCCTCTGAAAGGTGAAGTGCCATTGGCCAGTTGTCTGGAATTGCATTTACAACGTTCTTCATACCTGCGTGGATAGCTGCCTGTGCAGGCCATACATGTGTTGCAATAACTGGTACGTCTTTAGGAATGTTTCTATATACTGGAGCCATAAGCTCTGCGTTCTTCTGATCTGCTGAATTATATGTTAAAGCTCTGAAGCCTTCGTAGTTGGTTGGCTCCCAAACAAACTTGTTGAAGATCGGGTTCTTGGAGAGTCTTGATCCAAGTGAGTAGAGATCGTTCTGAGCTCCGATTACCTTTGTACAGGTTGTCTCCTTGAATGAATTAAGGTCAAGCCAGTAAGGTGTGTATCCAAGATGTCTTGCGTATGATGCCATAGCCATTGAAATTCTATAGTGGCCAAAGCCCATTCTGATATTTCCAACAATGATTCCCTTATCTGTATCTACAGTTCCTTCATTTGAAGAAATCTTAGCAGTTACATCTATATTCTTAACTCCCAGGATAGGTCCGATAACATTATTATCTGAAACACGTATCTTATAATCTACATTTGAATCATCACCATATTTCTTGATGAATTTCTTCTTGGACTTAAGGGCTTTTCTGTATGCCTTGTCACTGATCACGTTACCAAAAATCACTTTAGATCTGTCTGTCATTTTCCTTCCGTTTCTGCCTTCCCAGGCTGATAATTACAACTATTTCCTCTTAGCGTTTCGGAAACCTGATTTATATTCTCGGTTTCGCCTTAGTTATACTATCAAAACCTGCGCAATAACGCAAGAAACGCATTTGACAAAGTTGGTTCCCTTTTTTTGTGCAATTTGCCCTTAGTGGAATTTATACGACAGAAACAATTGAAAGCCCCCTGTTCTTTGCAAGGTCAATGAATTCATTCCCGCATTTCACAACAGGCTTTGACAACTTATCAGGATTAACAAAGATAATTTCCCCGGTCTTGCCACTATTTAGCATTACTCTGTTGGCAATAAATGTATTTACAATATTCCCAAGGAAAGTCATGATGGCATTTGGTTCATACTTATATACACCGTCATTCTCGAACTGCTCAATAACGGTAAACGGACACATTGGTCCCCTGTACTTTCTTTTTGAAGTGAGATTGTCATAAACATTTGCAATTGTAACTATCGACGAAATCTCATCAATCTTTTCGCCGCGAAGGTGAAGAGGAAATCCTGATCCATCTCTGAGCTCGTGATGCATCAGAATGCTGTTCTTAATATGATTATCGATATTTTTATTCTTAACAAGCTGATATCCCTTTACGACATGCTCATTCATGGCACGCTGCTCGTACTCTGTCAGCTCCTCAGTCTTATTTAACAATTCCGATGGAATCAGCATTTTGCCAATATCATGTAAAAGGCCTGCAGCCGTAGCTATATGCACCTTCTCTTCCGGCATCCTCATCCATGTAGCAAGGGTATTACAAATAAGGGATACATTAAGGCTGTGCATGAACACAGCATCAGAATTATCCCTGAGGTTATGGAGCATATCAAAAATGCCTGCTGTACCACCAGCTTCCACAAAGAGGCTGTAAACAGGTTCTGTAAGTTTATCAATATCCAAAGGAATCGCATCATTAGCAAGCATTCTGAAAGACTCTTCAAGCTCTTCCGCGTTTTCCTCAATATGCTGTTTGAATCTGATGAATTCTTCTGAGTTCTTTACTCTCTCAGCGTATGACAGATTATCCTTTAAAGGATCCTTCTTTTCTACGACCTCTTTTTTCTCTTCTTCTACAAAGATGTTATAGAGGGAAAAAGACCTTATCCTGTCAATATCCTTGGCATCAAGAACAGAACCCTTAGATATGACCAGCCTGTCATCCAGGGTGTATACGTTTTCAGATACGACCATTCCCGGTTCAAGTTTGTTAACAGAGACAAGTTTCATAAATCCACCTATAGAATAAAAGCCTCTGACCAGCTCCGACTCTGTGCATAGGCTTTTTATACCCATATCATCATATATATAATATCATAATATCGTGTGGATTAGGTGTCCTTAATGAATTTAAGAAATAAAAAAGCTCCTGAAATAATTTCAGGAGCGCTGCCGGCAGTGGGACTTGAACCCACACGTGGTTACCCACAACAGATTTTGAGTCTGCATCGTCTGCCATTCCGACATGCCGGCTTACCTTTCTGCTTTGCTGTGAGATACAGCTTATTTAGTTTATCACAGCAAAATGCTATATTCAAGGATTAATTTGAAAGATTCTTATCCCTGAACAGATACCAGGCAAGTACATGGTGAGA
>JAEEGH010009098.1_pt1 | contig 23264 bp, 19 predicted proteins | sample 9134181 | NCBI WGS metagenome assembly JAEEGH01 (sample SAMN16246544, study PRJNA631951) | gut metagenome | biome: gut microbiome; feature: rumen; material: DP-attached | host: Bos | place: Iran: Karaj | collected 2018-10
CTTACGATCGGGCTGCTATAATCTATGATTTCGTTCACGGCAACCCTCTGTGTTCCGTTCAGCTGATAGGTCTTTCCTCCGGGAATACGAAAGAATGTTGAAATAATCCTGTTGATGTTCGGCCCGTATACACCGGTCACGGTTAAGGTGCCTGCTGTGCTTCCGCTCATTTCAGTTCTCCTTTAATGACCAGGATCTTACGTTCTTCTATCATTTCTCCATTCGCATATACTCTCGTAGTATAGATGCCTTCTTCCGGCAGTACAAGATTCCGCAGGTCAAAATTAAACTGCAGAACGGTCGGTTGGTTCTGATTTGCTTTCTTCTGAGGCATTTGGATAGATATGACACCCGTATCGTTGATGACGTTTCCGCTCCCGGTAACGAACTGCATCTGGACCGTATTCGGCTCTGCTTCTTTCAGTCCTGCAATGGCGCACGAGATCGCGAATGAATAGTTCCCGGGAATCGCGACCGGAGCTAATACATTCAGTGGATTAATGATGTTTGATTTCTGTCCCTGCGGAGTCGGTTCTGTCTGGATGTTGTCACAGTAGGTGAATGAAGTTACAAAGGCTGACATGGTTCTCCCCTTCCTTATTGTTCATTCTGTTATTTTTATACCACGATTGGTTACAAAACGTCAATTATAATCTTGTAATATCTTTGTTAATCTTTCTGAAGAAAGAAGGTGAATCCGTATGAAAATCCCTGAGCCTGTCAAGCTCCCGTCCGGCGCCTGGTTCATCCGCCTGCGCCTCGGCGGCGAGTCCATCCCGATCAGCGCCCTCACCAAAACCGAGTGCATCCAGCAGGCCCAGCTCGCCAAGGCCGAGTATGCCGCCGGCCGCCGCCGTATGCGCTACGGCGACTTCACGCTCGGCGAATGCCTGGACATCTACATCAAGCGCTACGATCCCGTGCTCTCCCCCTCCACCGCCGCCAACTACCGCTCCATGCGGAAGACCCGCTTCCGGGATTACATGGACATCCCGGTCCGTGAGATCAAGGACTGGCAGGCCATGGTCAACAAGGAGCTGAAGAATGTCGGCGAGAAGACGGTGCGCAACGCCTGGGGCCTCGTCTCCGCCGCCCTGCGTGATTCCGATCAGCCAGTCCCGCAGGTGAAGCTGCCGAAGGTCCCGGTCAATGAGATGCCCTACCTCGAGCCGTAGGAGATCCCGCTCTTCCTTGCCGTCATCGAAGGCGATCCGGCGGAGATCGAGATCCTGCTGGAACTCCACTCCCTGCGCCGCAGCGAGATGATGGCGGTCGTCCAGAACAACCGCATCGATCTCAAACGCAACCTGATCACTGTCTCCGGCGCCATCGTTCCCGGCAGGGACAACAAGCTCGTATCCAAGAAAACAAACAAGTCCCGGGCTTCCACCCGGGAGATCCCCATTATGATCCCGCGCCTCGCCGCTCTGGTCAAACCCTACCTCGACAAAGGCGAGCCGATCCCGGTCCACGGAAACACCATGATCCTGAAGCATGTGCACGCTGCGTGCAAACGCGCCGGCGTGACCGACGTCACCAACCACGGCCTGCGCCACACGTTCGCTGTCCTCGGATATTCTGTCGGGATCCCGGAGCGTGCGCTCATGGAGCTCGGCGGCTGGGATGATCCGGACACCATGCACAAGATCTACATCCGCGTCGCCCAGCGCGACAGGGAACGCGCCCGGAACAAAATGGCGGAGTTCTATTCTTCTCCCGTTCAGACGAAGGAGGAACGGTACCGCAAGGCGCTCGAGGATCTCGCGCAGCTGCGCGCTTCCTGCTCGGATCTGGAGGATCTGCAGCCGGTCTTCAGCGCCCTGGAATCCCTCCCCGATCCGGACGGCGTTCTGAAAAACGTCAATGAAAATGTCAGCAACGTCCAAAATTCCGCATAAACACTGGACTTTTTGCGCCTCCGTAATGGGTGCGAATCCCTTATCGCGTGCCAAAGACCCGACACCATATGATGTCGGGTCTTTTGTTGTGTCTCTATTCTCTATCTCAGCATTTTGGCAATGAGCTTTTTTATGCTCTCCGTATAGGAATTCAGTTCTTTGTTGGCATGGCCTTCGAGGCTTCTGCAAACCTTCATAAGCTCTTCAACCGCCGCAATCAGATTGGTGAATGAGGGGCTTTCTTTCCGTTTCTTCTCTGTGCCGCCGGTCTTGATCGGCACCCCTTCCGTGATCGTTACAAACGAATTGCTCTTCAGATCAAAGCAGGTACCGCTGTAGGGAGCAAAGGCCCGGTATCCCGGCATGCTGTTCAAAAGAGCTGTGAAAGCTTCCGCTGATTCCGGTTCTCCGTGATTAACAAAGATCAGGGACGGTTTCTTCTCAAACCCATCCAGCCAGCGCAGCAGTCCATTTTTATCGGCATGACCGCTTATTCCGGGAAGCGTATCGATCTCCGCGTCAACATGGATCGTCTCATTGAACAGCTTTACTTCCTCGATCCCATCCACCAGAAGCCTTCCCAGTGTTCCGACCGCCTGGTATCCCACGAAAAGCACTATGCTTTCCGGCCGCCAGAGGTTGTGTTTCAGATGATGCCTGACACGGCCGGCATCGCACATGCCGCTCGCCGAGATGATTACTTTCGGTGTCTGGTCAGCATTGATTGCCTGAGATTCTTCCTGCGTGACAGCGATCTTCAGGCCGGGAAAAACAAGCGGATTGATGCCGGCCTTTACCATCTCCTGCATTTTATCATCCACATAATCGGTATCGCACTGGAGAAAAACGCTCGTCGCTTCAATAGCAAGGGGGCTGTCGACATATACCGGGAAATCCCCGTGCCCCTTTACCATCTCTTTCAGCTTGATCTCCCGTATAAAATACAGGATCTCCTGCGTTCTGCCGACGGCAAAGGACGGGATGATCATATTTCCTCCCCGGTCGAGGACTTTCTGGATCCGGACTGCCAGTTCCTGTATGTAGTCGACTTTTTCCTCTGCATGCAGTCTGTCACCGTATGTAGATTCCATCACCAGATAGTCTGCATCGGGAACATGACTGGGATTGCGCAGGATCGGCTGATCCGCGTTCCCAATATCTCCGCTGAAACAGATCTTTCTGCTTTCTTCTCCCTCCTGCAGCCAGATCTCAATCGCCGCAGAGCCCAGCAGATGCCCCACATCGGTAAGCCGAATCGTCATATTGTCATTAAGCTGGATCTTTTCCCCGTACTTGCAGGGGCGAAACTGTTTCAAAATTCCTTCCGCGTCCTCCATCGTATAAAGAGGTTCGACTTCGTCCGCTCTGCTGCGTTTTGCCTTTCTGTTTTTCCATTCCGCCTCAGACTCCTGAATGTTGGCACAGTCACGCAGCATGATCTCGCACAGATTTTCAGTCGCTTCGCTGGTATATACCAGACCACGAAATCCCTGTTTATATAAAAACGGAAGCAGGCCGGAATGATCGATATGCGCGTGTGTGAGCAAAACAAAATCCAGGTTGGCAGCAGCACAGGGGATAGGCTGATTGACGAACAGGTCTTTTCCCTGCTCCATACCATAATCGATCAGGCCTTTCCTGTCTCCGACTTCAAGAAGTGTGCAGCTCCCTGTCACTTCATGTGCAGCGCCGAGAAATGTAATTTTCATTTTTCTTCCTCCCTCTTTGTGAATCGGGATCTTGTTCCAGTATAGCGTACTTTGCAAAAATCCGCAACGAAAATGACTGCGTGTTTTTTTCATTTCCGGAACAGACAGTCTGTAATCTTGTCCTGTTTTTCCTGTTGAACCTTGCTTTTCCTCGCTTATATGATATACTAAATATCTCCAAGGCAGACTGTATGCAGCACATATTCTGCTGTCAGGAAAACACTCGTTCACAGGAGGCGGCCATGCTTCTCGCGATAGATATCGGAAACACGTATATTACCATTGGATGCATGAATGACGATCAGATCTGTTTTGACGCCCGCATTGCCACCGATCGCGCCAGAACCTCCGATCAGTACGGTGTTGAGATCAAAAATATGCTGGAAGCGTACGGCGTGCAGCTTGCCGAAATCAGTGACTGCATTATCTCATCTGTTGTCCCTCCGGTGTTCAATTCCGTGCTCACAGGTGTTTACAAAATCACCGGCCAAATGCCGATTGTCGTGAAACCCGGCCTCAGGACCGGGTTGAATATCTGCGTAGATTCACCCTCACAGGTTGGCGCCGACAGAATCGTCATTGCTGTGGCTGCTCTTTCAAAGTACAAAGCGCCTCTTGTTCTGATCGATATGGATACAGCGACGACCATCGAGGTCGTAGAGCCGGAAAACCGCTATGTAGGCGGTGTTATTATTCCGGGCGTCCGCATTTCTCTGGATGCTCTGACAAGCCGGACCGCACAGCTTCCCGGTATCAGCCTTGATCGACCCGGCAAAGTGATCGCAAAAAATACTGTCGCCTGCATGCGCAGCGGTATCATGTATGGGACCGCTGCCATGCTGGACGGTATGATCGATCTTATTTTTAAAGAAATGGGCCATGATGCCACTATCATCGCCACCGGCGGCCTTGCCCAGTTTATGATACCCTTGTGCAGGCACAACATTATCCTGGAAAAGGATCTCCTTCTCCAAGGGCTGAATGTGATCTATAAACTGAATAAATAAAGATCCTTCTTTGGGAAAAACAGCCGTCGAGGAAACCTCGACGGCTGTTTTTGTTTTTTACGGAACCGATCCTGGTTCTTTTTCTCATTTTTGCCAGATCGATCAAATTATGTTAACCATTTCTGCTCGCAGCTTTTTCGAGCTGGGGCATCACACGCACAAGCGCCAGTATTACAACGATCTGCGCAATGGTAAGCACCACAGCCTGCACAAGCCTTGTTGCGAGAAGCGGTACATAAGGCGAGCCATACAGTAGAGAGATCCACAGCGTGTTAAGAAAAAGGCTCAGGATGAATTGATTAATACCGACTGCCACTAGCACACGCGGAACCGTGCGAACCTTCTTTAAAAGCAGGCCAAATACAGCTCCCGTGAGAAAAGCAGTAAGCGTGAAACCCGGGAAATACGGTCCGATTGGGAACAGAAGCGCACCGATAAAATCACCCAGCGCTCCGACCACGGCTCCGCCGAGGGGGCCATAGAGCATGGCCCCAATCACGACAGGCACGAAACTGAAGCCAATTTTGACGTTCCACGCATTGATTGAAAGAAAACGGTTCAAAACAATCTCGAGTGCGGTCAGAAGGCTCAGTGTTAAAAGTGTACGTAAAGAAAAGCGAGTCATCGGTTCAGACAGCAGTCAACATGCCTCAACAAAGACGGTTTGCAGTCAGATCAGAGGGCATTTGTCTTCGTGACGAGCTTGGAGAGGTCAACATACTCGGCAGGAGCCGCGTCGATGGTCTCGTCAGTCTGCGCCTCAAAGTGACGGTAGGCCGAAAGACCGGAACCGGCCGGGATCAGCTTGCCGATGATGACGTTCTCCTTTAGGCCGACGAGTTTGTCGACCTTGCCTTTGATAGCCGCGTCGGTCAGAACACGCGTGGTCTCCTGGAATGACGCCGCAGAGAGGAAGCTGTCCGTCGCGAGCGAAGCTTTGGTGATACCCATGAGCAGCTGCGTCCAGGTGGCCTTCACAATGCCCTCTTCCCCTGCTTCGATGCGCTTGTCGATCGCGCGGTTTGCCGCCTTGACGAGAGAGATATCGACGGTGGAGCCGGAGAGAAGATCCGTGCTGCCAGATTCTTCCACGCGCACTTTACGCATCATCTGACGTACGATGACTTCGATGTGCTTATCGTTGATATCGACGCCCTGCTGACGGTAGACCTTCTGTACCTCACTGGTGATATAGCTCCGCACTCCCTGGCGGCCGAATTCATCGTCGTCGATACCGCGGATCCGCAGCACATCGTGGGGATTCAGCGCGCCGTTGGTGAGCTCCTGTCCCTTATCGACATGAGCGCCCGAATGCAGTTTGATGCCCGCGTTATGCGGAACCATGTAAACGCGTGTCTCGCCTTCTTCCTCGTTCACGACAGTGAGCGAATACATGACGCCTTTCTTTGTCTCCTCCACAGTCAGTGTTCCGGAGATCTCCGATAGCACCGCCATGCGTTTCGGACGCCGCGCTTCAAACAGTTCTTCGACACGCGGAAGACCCTGCGTGATATCATCGCCGGCGACGCCGCCCGTATGGAACGTACGCATCGTCAACTGAGTGCCGGGCTCGCCGATAGACTGCGCCGCAATGACACCCACCGCTTCGCCCATATTCACCGGCTGTCCGATCGCAAGGTTGATGCCGTAGCACTTTGCGCATACACCCGTACGGGCCGAGCATGTCATGACGCTGCGGATATATGCCTTATGGATACCGTGCGATTCAAGGACTGCCGCATCATCCGGCATAAGCATGTGGTCGGTGTCGAAGAGGACTTCTCCTGTTTCCGGATCCGTGATCGGCTGAGCCGGGAAACGGCCATGAATGGCAGTGGCAAAGTCCTTGACCAGCTGTCCGCGATCATATTCGGCGGCAGCCCACACACCCTCCGTGGTACCGCAGTCATCCTCACGGATGATCACATCCTGGCAGACATCAACCATACGGCGTGTCAGATAACCGGAGTCGGCTGTACGCAGCGCTGTATCGGCCATACCTTTTCGGGCACCTCGTGTGGAAATGAAGTATTCCAGCACGCTCAGGCCTTCACGGAAGTTGGACTTGATAGGGATCTCAATCGTTTTACCAGATGTATTCGCCATCAGGCCGCGCATACCGGCCAGCTGACGAATCTGGTTCATCGAACCACGCGCGCCAGAGTTTGCCATCATATAGATGGGGTTATACTCGTCGAGCGTTCCCTGCAGTGCGTCGGTCACGCGCTTTGTCGTTTCCTCCCACTCTGAGACAACAAGACGGTAACGCTCGTCGTCGGTGATGAAACCGCGCTTGTACTGGCGCTCGATGTTCACCACTTCCTGCTCCGTTGCCGCTATCATCTCCTTCTTGGTGCTCGGAACCGTCATATCTGCAACCGAAATCGTAATCGCGCCTTTGGTGGAGTATTTGTAGCCCATGGCCTTAATACTGTCGAGTACCTCAGCGGAGATCGTAAATCCGTATTTCTGGATGCATCGGTCAATGATATCGCCAAGTTGCTTCTTGCCTACCTGGAAGTTGATCTCATAATCAAACGCGTGCGCATCGTCGCTGCGGTCGACGTATCCAAGATCCTGCGGGATTGCCTGGTTGAAGATGATGCGGCCGACTGTGGTATCGATCACACGGCTGCGCTCCTCACCGTCGAAGGTTTTCGTCACACGAACGCGGATCGGCGCATGCAGGCCGATATAGCCCTCATTATAGGCCATAACGGCTTCGTCGGCGTCACGATAGACACGAAGCGGACGATACGATGCCGGCACTTTTTTCTCTTTAACAGCTTCGAGGTTCTTCTTATAAAGTTCGTCGCCGTCAACGATCTCGTCCACAGTCAGATCGGTGTCGCCCGGGTCAGTGATCAGCATACGCTCAGCTCCCGGTTCCCCGTTTCCGATACGAATCATCGTAAGATAATAAGAACCAAGGATCATATCCTGGGTCGGTACTGTAACCGGGTGACCGTCCTGCGGACGCAGCAGGTTATTCGCCGAGAGCATCAGAATGCGTGCTTCTGCCTGAGCTTCCGCCGACAGCGGCACATGGATAGCCATCTGGTCGCCGTCAAAGTCGGCATTGTAGGCAGTGCAGACCAGGGGATGCAGACGCAGCGCACGGCCTTCCACAAGGATCGGCTCGAAAGCCTGGATACCAAGACGGTGCAGCGTCGGCGCACGGTTCAGAAGCACCGGATGCTCCTTGATCACATACTCCAATGCGTCCCAGACCTCGGTTCGCTGCTTGTCGACCATCTTCTTTGCGGACTTTATGTTGTTTGCAACGCCGTCTTCCACCAGCTTTTTCATCACAAACGGGCGGAACAGTTCGATCGCCATTTCCTTTGGCACACCGCACTGGTAGATCTTCAGATCGGGACCGACGACGATAACGCTTCGGCCGGAATAGTCGACGCGCTTGCCGAGCAGATTCTGACGGAACCGGCCCTGTTTGCCCTTAAGCATATCACTCAGAGACTTCAAAGCGCGCGAGTTGGCTCCCGTGACCGCGCGGCCTCGACGTCCGTTATCGATCAGCGCATCGACCGCTTCCTGCAGCATCCGCTTCTCATTGCGCACGATAATGTCCGGCGCGTTCAGCTGCTGAAGCCGCTTCAAGCGGTTATTGCGGTTGATCACACGGCGGTAGAGATCATTCAAGTCCGACGTGGCGAACCGGCCACCGTCGAGCTGGACCATCGGGCGAATCTCGGGCGGAATCACCGGCAGGATCGTAATGATCATCCATTCCGGGCGGTTTCCGCTCGTGCGGAATGCTTCCACCACCTCAAGCCGCTTGAGGAGCTTTGCCTTCTTCTGGCCATTGGATCTCTGCAGCTCTTCACGCAGCTGAGAAGCCAGTTCGTCGCAGTCGATCTGCGCCAGCAGCTTCTGGATCGCTTCGGCGCCGATGCCTGCCTCGAAATCGTCCTCATACTTTTCGCGCATATCGCGATACTCTTTTTCTGTCAGGATCTGGCACCGCTGCAGCGGTGTGAAGCCTGGGTCGATCACGATATAGTTGGCAAAATACAGTACTTTTTCCAGCATCCGCGGCGTCAGATCAAGCATCAGGCCAATACGGCTCGGGATACCCTTGAAATACCAGATATGGCTTACCGGAGCAGCCAGTTCGATGTGGCCCATACGCTCACGGCGTACCTTGCTGCGTGTTACTTCCACACCGCAGCGGTCGCAGATCTTGCCTTTATAGCGAATTTTCTTATACTTGCCGCAATGGCACTCCCAGTCTTTCGTCGGCCCAAAGATGCGCTCGCAGAACAGGCCGTCGCGTTCGGGTTTCAATGTCCTGTAGTTGATCGTTTCCGGCTTCTTTACTTCGCCGTACGACCACTCCAGAATCTTTTCCGGGGACGCGATTCCGATCTGAATCGCGTCAAACGGTGTATAACTCATGCGTCGTCCTCCCCCTCGTCTTCATCATCATAGTCGTCAAAACCGAGATCCGCACCCAGCTCTTCGACCGGCACATCATCGATCGAGTATCCTTCCGCGGCAAAATCGTCATCGCTGTCCTGATACAATTCCTCGCGCACCACATCGGCATCTTCCGGCGGAAGCGTGGAGGCATCGATGATGTAATCCTCGTCCTCGTCATCCTTCAGTTCGATTTCCGCGCCGTCTTCGTCCAGCACACGCACATCCAGGCACAGGCTCTGCAGTTCCTTGATCAGCACTTTAAAGCTCTCCGGAACACCGGGCTGAGGGATATTGCTGCCCTTGACGATCGCTTCATACGTCTTTACTCGGCCGGTCACGTCGTCAGATTTCACAGTCAGGATCTCCTGCAGCGTATAAGCAGCGCCGTAAGCTTCCAGCGCCCAGACTTCCATTTCGCCGAAGCGCTGACCGCCGAACTGTGCCTTGCCGCCCAGAGGCTGCTGTGTAACAAGGCTGTACGGACCCGTCGACCGTGCATGGATCTTATCATCTACCAGGTGGTGAAGCTTCAGGAAGTACACCCATCCGACCGTAACGTCGTTATCGAACTTTTCGCCTGTACGGCCGTCGTACATTTCGCTCTTGCCGTCTTCACGCAGACCTGCCTGACGCAGGGTGTCGCGGATCGTCGTCTCGTTTGCGCCGTTAAAGATCGGCGTAGCGACTTTCCAGCCCAGAGCCTGCGCCGCATAACCAAGGTGGACCTCCAGTACCTGTCCGATATTCATACGGGAAGGAACGCCCAGCGGATTCAGCACGATATCCAACGGTGTGCCGTCTGGCAGATACGGCATGTCTTCCCGCGGAAGAATGCGGGAAACAACGCCTTTGTTGCCGTGGCGGCCAGCCATTTTGTCGCCCACCGAGATCTTGCGCTTCTGCGCGATGTAGACACGCACCACTTCATTCACGCCGGGATTCATCTCATCGCCCGCTTCGCGGGTAAACACCTTGACGTCGACAATGATGCCGCTCTCGCCGTGCGGAACTTTGAGCGACGTATCACGCACTTCACGCGCCTTTTCACCGAAGATCGCACGCAGCAGACGCTCTTCTGCAGTAAGATCGGTCTCCCCCTTCGGCGTGACTTTTCCTACCAGAATATCGCCGGCAGTGACTTCGGCACCGATCATGATGATGCCGCGCTCGTCGAGATACTTCAGTGCGTCTTCACCGACACCGGGAATGTCGCGTGTGATCTCCTCTGGTCCGAGCTTGGTATCTCGTGCGTCACATTCATACTCTTCCACATGGATGGATGTAAACACATCTTCCATGACCAGACGCTCATTCAGAAGGATAGCGTCTTCGTAGTTGTAGCCTTCCCAGTTCATATAACCGACCAGGATGTTTTTGCCGAGTGAAATCTCACCATCTGCCGTACTCGGTCCGTCAGCTATCACATCACCCTTCAACACGCGGTCACCGACAGAGACGATCGGGCGCTGGTTGATGCAGGTGCCCTGGTTGGAACGGGCAAACTTGATGAGCTTGTGGTTTTTGTTTTCTCCGCTGTCATAACGGATAGCGATGTGCGTGGCATCAACATCAGTGACAATGCCGTCATCCTCGGCGAGAACACAGACGCCGGAGTCGACTGCGCACTTATGCTCTATGCCGGTGGCTACGATCGGCGCCTGGGTGGTCATCAGAGGAACGGCCTGACGCTGCATATTGGCGCCCATCAGAGCACGGTTGGCGTCGTCATTTTCCAGGAACGGGATCATGGCCGTGGCGATGGAGACCATCATCTTGGGACTGACATCGATAAAGTCCACTTCTTCACGGTTCACGGAGATCGTGTCGTTCCTGTGGCGGCAGGTAATACGCCTGTTAAGCAGGCATCCGTTCTCGTCGACCGGCTCGGAAGCCTGTGCAACGATATACTGGTCTTCCTGATCAGCCGTCATATAGATGATCTCGTCAGTCAGACGGCAGGTCCCTTTCTCAACTCTGCGGAAGGGTGCCACCAGGAACCCGTACTCATTGGCGCGGGCATAGGAAGCGAGATAACTGATCAGACCGATGTTCGGGCCTTCAGGCGTCTCGATCGGACACAGACGGCCATAGTGGCTGTAGTGAACGTCACGCACGTCAAAGCTGGCTCTCTCACGGGAAAGACCGCCGGGGCCGAGGGCAGACATACGGCGCTTATGCGTCAGCTCGGAAAGCGGGTTCGTCTGATCCATAAACTGGCTCAGCGGCGAAGATCCGAAGAACTCTTTGATAGCCGCCGTGACCGGACGGATATTGATCAGGCTCTGCGGCGTAACGATATCGAGATCCTGCAGTGTCATGCGTTCGCGGATCACGCGCTCCATGCGGCTGAACCCAATGCGGAATTGGTTCTGCAGCAGTTCACCAACACAGCGGACGCGGCGGTTGCCGAGGTGATCGATATCGTCGGCTTCGCCCATGCCATGGGCCAGGCAGTTAAGATAGTTGACGGAAGCAAAAATATCATCGGCCACGATGTGCTTTGGTACCAGCACGTCTACATTTTGGCGGATGGCGTCTTTCAGCGCGTCCGTGTTTTCACCATACTGCTCGATGAGCTGGCGCAGCACGATGGCACGGACCTTTTCCTTCACGCCGACTTCCTGCGGATCGAAATCGACCAGCTTGCGCATATCGACCATGCCGTTGGAGAAAACACGCACCTTTTTCCCGTCGACGACTACATCTACTGCTACAACACCGGCGTCGGCAATAGCCATAGCCTTATCCTTGCTCAGCACTTCGCCGGCTTCTGCGAGAAGCTCACCGGTATCAGGATCGGTCACAGGCACAGCCAGCTCGTATCCGGAAATGCGCGGATAAAGTGAAAGCTTCTTGTTGAACTTATAGCGGCCGACATTTGAGATCTCATACCGACGGCGGTCATAAAACAGACCGTCGAGCAAGGTCTCCGACGACTCGACCGTGGGAGGGTCGCCCGGGCGCAGCTTGCGGTAGATTTCGAGAAGGCTATCGTCGCGGGACGTCGCACCGTCTCTGTCAAGCGTGGTAATAATGCGCTCGTCTTCTCCGTAGATCTCACGGATGCGCTCATTGGTGACTGCGCCGACAGAAGTCTCGTTTACACAGCTGAGCCATGTCTCTGGTCTGTTCTCATCAAAGGCGCCCATCGCCTTCAGAAACAGTGTGATCGGAAGCTTTCTGTTTTTGTCAATACGGACAAAGAACATATCGTTCCCGTCAGTCTCATACTCGAGCCACGCGCCGTGATACGGGATGACTGTAGCGGCGTAGATATTGAGCATGGACTTGTCAAGATCCTTATCGAAATAAACGCCGGGGGAACGGACGATCTGCGACACGACAACACGTTCGGCACCATTGATGATAAAAGTACCGCCTTCGGTCATGACGGGGAAATCTCCCATGAAGATCTCCTGTTCCTTGATCTCCTCCGTCTCCTTGTTGCGCAGACGCACACGAACCTTCAGGGGCTTGGCGTATGTGGCGTCACGCGCCTTGCACTCTTCTTCCGAGTACTTGGGAGCATCGTTCATGGAATAGTCGATAAAGCTCAGTTCGAGATTTCCGGAGTAGTCCGTGACGGAATCCACATCGCGGAAGACTTCCTTCAGGCCCGTATTGAGGAACCATTCATAGGAACTCTTCTGGATCTCGAGCAGGTTCGGCATATCCATGACTTCCTGCGTGCGGGCAAAACTCTTGCGCAAAGTCTTCCCGTAGAGAACATCTGTTGGCATTGGCATACTCTCCTCATGTTGCAAACGCCCGGGTGCGTTGAAACTTTCGTTTCCTCAGGCGTTGATTTTCCTGGCTGCTGATGCTATACTGAAAGCGTAATGATAGTGGGGTAGTATCCTCTTCTTACGCACATAAAGCAAGATATTTTACCATTATTGCAAAGCAAAGTCAAGCTTTTTCTTATGAGATTTCAGGTGGGGGCTCATGCTCCTGCCATTCTTTTTATCCGAAAGGACAACCGGTTTTATGGATTGGATCGTTATAATCGCGGTACTGCTGCTGGAAGCAGTACTCGCGCTATGGCTGCTGTATTCCAGCCGGGTGCTTATAAATACAAAGACCTGGGTGATCGCAGTCTTTCTTCTTGTCCTTGCATTGGGTACCCGTGCCGCTGTTTTTGATTATGAGACGCTGGATTATCAGAATTTTCTGGCACGCTGGGTTGATTTCTTTCGTGAGTACGGCAATTTCAAAGCTCTGCGCTATTCTGTTGGTAACTATAATATCCCGTATCTTTATTTCCTCGCTTTCTTCTCGGTCCTCAAGGTCAATGATCTTTTTCTTATCAAACTGCTCAGCACACTGACGGATATCCTCCTTGCCTGGGGTGCACTGTTGCTCTGCAGTCTGGTCTGTGACCGGCCGGGCCGAAAGCTCGCCTGTTTCTTCACGGTCCTGCTGCTGCCCTCGGTATTTCTTAACAGCGCAGTGTGGGGCCAGTGCGACAGTATGTATGTCGCTCCCCTGCTGATCGGGATCTACTGTGCGCTGAAGGATCGACCGTGGACATCAATGATCCTGGCTGCCATCGCTTTCGGATTCAAGCTTCAGGCAGTGTTTCTGCTGCCTATTTACGGTGTCTTCCTTCTGACGGGAAGGATCAAGCCGAAGCATATTCTCGCTTTCCCCGCAACGTACCTTGTACTGGTGCTTCCGGCTGTGGGTTTTGGACGGCCGTTCTGGGAGACCATCACACTCTACTTTTCACAGACAGGAAGTATCGGCAGCGGTCTGAACTACAACTCCCCTTCCATTTTCTCTGTATTTGTGAATATTCAGAATAAAGAGGCAGCCGCAACCACAGCCATCATCTTCGCCTTTGTCTTTATGCTGAATGTTCTTGCCGTTTCCTGGGCAAAGCGCGAAAGCCTTACCGACCGCGCCATTATGGCACTGACTCTGTTGCTTGCCATTGGCATTCCTTTTCTTCTGCCCCACATGCACGAGCGTTACTTTTACGGAGCTGATATCGTATCGGTAGTGCTGGCGTTCACGGCACCCGCCTTCTTTGCCGTTCCCCTCTTTGTCCAGTTTGCCTCTCTGCTCGGATATCACGCCTATCTGAAAATGCGCTATCTGCTGCTGATGAATTACGGCGCTGCCGCGCTCGTCGTGGCTTTTGCGCTCACAGTGCTCTGCTTTCTCTCTTCTCTGCAGGATCCTCCGAAGAAAAATCACCGGCGTAAACCGGTGAGAAACACCCCTGCAGCAAAGCCCAAAAAACAGAAAAAACCTTCTTGACAAGAAATGCCATTCTGTGTATAATTGCTTTTGCCTTTAAGGGCATATGCGAGAGTGCTGGAATAGGTAGACAGGCACGTTTGAGGTGCGTGTGTCAACCGACGTGTGAGTTCAAGTCTCATCTCTCGCACCAAACCCCGGGAGCCAAGCGGTTCCCGGGGTTCTTTTGTAAAACTGCGAAAGGAGTTTTCTTATGAGACCGCTGGAAGGAATCCGTGTTGTTGAGCTTGGCACTCACGTTGCCGCTCCCATTACCGCAAGGCTGATGGCCGACTGGGGTGCGGATGTCATCAAGGTAGAGCCGCCGAAGGGTGAGGCTTACCGCACTGTCGGCATCTCCTGGAAGATGCCGAACAAGGAGGATAACAATCCCATTCTGCAGACCGGAAACGCCAACAAACGCAGCATCAGCCTGAATCTGAAAGACCCTGCCGGCAAAGAAGCATTTCTGAAGCTTCTGGATACCGCCGATGTGTTTGTCACCAACACGCGTGCACAGGCGTTGGAACGTCTCGGTCTGGATTACACGACTCTGAAGGAGCGATGCCCCCGTCTGGTATACTGTCTCTGCACAGCTTTCGGCCTGACCGGCCCGGATCGCGACGGACCCGGTTTTGACACCGCTTCTTACTGGGGCCGCGGCGGCATGCCGGCTGAGTGGACCGTAGCAGAGAATATCCCTGCCCGTCCTCATCCCGGCTTTGGTGACAGCACCGTCGCCTCCGCCATGTCGGCGGCCATTCTTGCCTGCCTGTTCCGTCGGGAAAAGACCGGCGAGGGTGATTTCGTCACCGCTTCTCTCTACGGAACCGCATTATGGTATAACTTCCACGGGCTTGTAGAAGCGCAGTATCCCGGACACGATGTTCCTCTGAGCCGGTACGGTGCTGTTCGCCCGCTGACTCCCGTATACAAGTCTCAGGACGGGAAAGCATTCTTTATCATCGAGCAGTTCTATGAAGAAAAAGCCGTTCAGTTCTGGACCGATCTCGGCATGCCGGATCTGGCTGAAGATCCCGCCGTTATTACCTACGCCGGTTACAACGCCGACAAGAAAAAAGTGATCGATCTTCTGGACGACCGGTTCGCGCAGATCCCATATGAGAAGATCGATGAAGTATGCAGCAAGCTGAACATGGTGCACGCCGTTTTCTGTACGCCAAAGGAAGCGTTGGCTGACCCGCAGGCCTGGGAGAACAACTATCTGCGGAAGGTCAATCTGGAAAACGGCGATGAATTGATCCTGCCCTGCACGCCTGTCCAGTTTGGCAGTTTTCCTGAAGCCGATTTCAATCTTGCGCCGCATCTCGGTGCCAACACCAGAGAAGTTCTGCTGTCGCTCGGTTATTCCGATGAGCAGATCACTGAGTTGGCCGCCTCCGGCGCTGTTAATACGCACGGAAACTGATTTTGCCGGAGAACAGCAGAAAAACCAATGAGGTATGGAGCATGAGGCTGTTTATTGCCGTTCTTCTTTCACCGGAGATCTGTGAAGCGCTCTCAGATGTGCAGGATCGGCTCTATCGCCGCGGCGTACGTGGCAACTATACGAATACGGAAAACCTTCATCTGACGCTAGCCTTTATCGGCGATTATTCCGACCCGCATGCCGTATTGGAAGCAATGGCCTCTGTTCCGTTCGTCCCTTTTCCACTGGCACTGGAGGGCATCGGCTGCTTCCGTGATCTCTGGTGGGCGGGCATCCGAAAAAGTGACGCGCTTGAAACTTATGTCCGTCGTCTGCGGCATGCTCTTTCGGAAGCAGATATCCCTTTCGACAAAAAACGCTTCTCCCCGCATATCACGCTGATCCGTAAAGCGGTCGGAAGACTGCCCGGAATCAGTATCCCGACAGAAGAGATGCAGGTGGAACGTATTTCGCTGATGCGTTCAGAGCGCGGAAAGCAGGGCATGGTCTATACAGAAATCGATTCAGTATTATGAATATATATCTGCCCGGTCTATCAAAGACCGGGCAGGTTTTGTTTTTCTTACGATCTGTTTTTCCCGTCGGGCGACCTTTTCTGAAGCTTTCTCTTTCTCCCGTCCGGTGTCACGATATATGTGTTTTCGAGCACCTGTTCAGCACCGCGGCGCCACTCGGCAATGTATTCTCTGCGCAGCTCGTCGCGCTCAGCCAGTTCCTCTGCTGTGAGCTCCCTCTCTTTTGCGATCCGGGCAAGCTCATTGATACGGTTCAGCTTCTCCTTGATCATGTCTGCTCCTGCGTCATCTCGCGCACGATCATAGCCAGGTCCATTTCGCCAAACTGGCCGACGCGTTCCGGGTACTTTTCCTTATACTCCAGGAGAAGATTCTTCAGCATGGTTTGCTGAACGAAGCTTCCGTCGCCGGTCAGAACACAAAACAGCTCACGGCTCGTCATTTCCGTCAGTGGTTTCATCTCATTGCTCCCATCATTATCTCACATAAGGACTTCCGTGGCTGTTTTTTCCAGCGGAAGCGCTTTCCGATATCGCTCAAGAAATGCCGCAAATCCGGCGGTCTCCGCTTCGTCAGCCATCAGCGTGCTTGTAGCAGCGGAGGCAAACACCTTATTGTCAAGGTAATCTTCCAGCGATTCTCCGTCATCCTTCCACAGCATAAATGCTGCGAGCAGAGCCATGCCATACGGGCCGCCTTCGCCCGCCGTCTCCATAACAGAGACCGGAGCTCCGACTGCCGCTGAAAGCATCCGCTGCCCTACTCCAGGCGTTTTGAAAAAGCCGCCGTGACCGTAGAGCTTATCGATAGCAACATGCTCGGTCTTTGTCAGAATATCGAGCCCGATCTTCAGCGTTGCAAGAGATGACAGCAGCTGTGTGCGCATGAAATTCGCCAGCGTGAAGCGGCTGTCTGGCATCCGGGCAAAGACGGGACGTCCTTCGTCCAGGTCGGTAACTCCTTCGCCGGAGAAGTAATTGAAGTTCATCAGACCGCCGCACTCGGCATCTCCCTCCAGAGCCTTGCGGAACAGCAGTGTGAACAGCTCACTTTTATTCCGCGGCGCACCGATCGTATCGGCAAACTCCGAAAACAGATTTACCCAGGCGTTGATGTCGCTGGTGCAGTTGTTGCAGTGCACCATGGCCACCGGAGCGCCGGCAGGCGTCGTTACCATATCGATCTCGCGATGGACTCCCAGAGCTTTTTCCGTGACGATCATGGCAAAATCGGAGGTTCCGGCCGAAACGTTGCCCGTACGCGCACGGACAGAATTCGTTGCCGCCATGCCGGTGCCTGCGTCGCCCTCACAGGGAGCGACGGGAATGCCTGCCTGCAGTACGCCGGAGGGATCGAGAAATCTGGCGCCGGCTTCCGTCAGTGTCCCTGCAGGCTCACCCGCCACAAGCACCTTCGGCAGGACGGTACGCAGATCAAGCCCTGTCAGGGCGGTGAACTTCTGTACCATGCCTTCATCATAGTCGAGCTTCTCGCTGTCGACAGGGAACATGCCGGATGCTTCGCCGATACCCATCACATTCTCGCCGGTCAGAACAAAATGCACATACCCGGCCAGCGTTGTGAGACTGGCGATGTCCTTCACATGTTCTTCTCCGTTCAAAATAGCCTGATACAGATGAGCGATGCTCCAGCGCTGCGGGATATTGAAACCGAAAAGGTCCGTCAGCTTCTCTGCCGCTTCCCCGGTGATCGTATTGCGCCAGGTGCGGAATTCAGCCAGCTGCTTTCCGTCTTTATCAAACGGCAGGTAGCCGTGCATCATAGCCGACACGCCGATCGCTCCGACTGTTGTTAGTTCCACATTAAATTTATCTTTTACATCAGCAATCAAAGCAGCAAAGCATGCCTGAATCCCGGTACGAACCTCTTCCAAAGAATACGTCCATATGCCGTTTATCAGCTTGTTTTCCCATTCATAATCGCCGGAAGCGATGGGAAGATGATTCTTGTCGATCAGGACCGCTTTGATGCGGGTGGAGCCGAGCTCAAGGCCCAACGCTGTTTTGTTCAGTTCCATAAATCGTCATTTCCTCCCCGATTTTTATTAGTTTTCTAAAGATGATTATACAAAAAATCAGACGTCATTACAAGCAGATTTAAACAAATAAACATACGTTTATATCACCGAGAATAAAGCAAAAACAACATTTTGATAATTCTTTTTTTCTTTACAAAAGGGAAAAAACACGATACATTATTAATAATTCATTCTAAATGTTTTCTCTTGAGAGGAGCCTTGTTTTCATGCCTTCCTTTTTAGATCTTCTCAAAGAAAAAAACAACTTCATTTTCATCGGTGAGACCGGCAGCGGGAAGAGCGAAATCGCGCTGAACGTCGCCACGATGCTGACGCTGCGGGAAGGGTACACGGTACACTTGTTCGATTTGGATCAGACAAAAGCCATGTTCCGATCCCGCGACGCAGAGAATGACATGGTAGCGCGCGGAGTAACCGTGCACTATATGCCGCAGCTGCTGGATACACCAGTATTGGTACCCGGGATCATCCCCCATCTCATCAGAAAAGACAGCCTCAGTGTGCTGGATGTAGGCGGAAATGAAAACGCCGCGCGCATGGTCGGATGCCTGTCAGACTATCTGACCGGGGAATCTACGGCTGCATTCTATATTCTGAATCCCTATCGCCCGTGGTCCGGAAGCATTGAAAACATCCGTGACACGATGATCACCGTTCTCAACGCCTGCCATATCGAGACAGTATATTTCGCGGCGAATCCCACCATCGGTCCAGACACAACTGCAAAAGACTTTCAGAATGGTCTGGATCGTTTGCTGCAGGATATCCCGACGGAGGAACTGACCGGAGTGTTCGTGCGGGAAGATCTGATAGAGGATCTTGAACAACTTCCCGGACTTTGTTATCTTCCCCTTCAGCCTTATCTCGTATACCCCTGGCAGCGGAAGTGGTGAACCGCTTCCCTGCGCGGATATATGGATATATTAATAACGTTCAAAGGAGAGAGAACAGAATGCCAAAACTTGTCATCAACGCCAACTTCTGCAAGGCCTGCGGCTATTGCGTGATGTTCTGTCCGAAAAAGATCCTGAAGCCGGGTGAAGAGATCAATGCTGCCGGCTATCCTTTTGTGGTACAGACGGATCCGGAGAGCTGCATCGGCTGTGCGATCTGCTGCACGATGTGCCCGGAAGGGGCCATCGAGCTCTACAAGTAAGGGGGCAGAAAAATGAGCAACAAAGTATTTATGAAAGGCTGCGAGGCGATCGCGGAAGCCGCGGTCCGCGCCGGATGCCGGTTTTATGCCGGCTATCCCATCACCCCGCAGAATGAGATCCCCGAGTATATGGCGAGGCGTCTGCCTCAGGTGGGCGGCATGTTCGTGCAGGGTGAGAGTGAGATCGCCTCCGTCACGATGGTTTACGGCGCCGGCGCCGGCGGCACACGTTCGATGACTTCCTCCTCCAGCGTCGGCATCAGTTTGAAAAGCGAAGGCATTTCATACTGTGCCGGAGCGCAGGTCCCGATGGTATATGTAAATATGCAGCGCGGCGGTCCCGGTGTAGGTACCATTCAGGCCGCACAGCAGGATTATTTCCAGGCGACCAAAGCCAGCGGTAACGGCGGCTTCAAAATGATCGTTCTCGCACCGGCGACAGTGCAGGAAGCGGTCGACATGACATATGAGGCGTTTTCACTTGCGGAACGCGACCGCAACCCGGTCCTGATCCTGGCGGATGGTGTGATCGGCACGATCATGGAGCCGGTCGTACTGCCGGAGATGATGAGTGAAGAAGAAGTGGCTGCCCACAAGCAGGCCCAGCGCGAATGGGCCATCGTCGGCCACAGCCGTGATGAAAAGAGAGGATTCCTTGACCCCGGTTACTGGTCGACGCTGATGCAGGAAGAGCATTGCAAAAACCTCGACGCCATGTACCGCGGCTGGGAAGAGAACGATGTGCAGGTGGAAGAACTGTATCTGGAAGACGCTGAAGTGGTGATCGTGGCATACGGCACCTCAGCCCGCATTGCCAAAAGCGCTATTGAGAGAATGCGTGCACAGGGCCGCCAGGTCGGCATGATCCGTCCGAAGACGGTCTCTCCCTTCCCCAAAAAGTCGTTCGACAAGATCAACTACAACATCTGCAAATGTGTGCTTGATGTGGAGATGAGCATTCCCGCTCAGATGATCTACGACGTTGAGCTGGCTGTCCGGGATCGCTGTCCGATCGACAGCTGCCTGCGCAGCGGCGGCAACCTGGTAGAACGCGATGACATCGTAAGCAAAGTACAGGAAATCCTGAACGGAGGTGCCGACTGATGGAAGCTGTCTATACGAGAACCAAGACCCTGAACGGGAACCTTCTGGGTTTCTGCCCGGGCTGTATGCACGGCACCGCCTTCAAACTGATCGGTGAAGTGCTGGAAGAGATGGGGATTGACAACAAAACGACATGCATTTTGGCAATCGGCTGTTGCGGTCTCGCCCAGGAAGTGGTAAGCTATGACTTAGCCACTGCTCCGCACGGGCGTGCCGGCGCCGTCGCGACCGGTCTGAAACGTTCGAACCCGGATACGGTCGTCTTTACCTATCAGGGCGACGGCGATCTTGCGTCCATCGGCCTCGCGGAAACGCTGCATGCGGCCAACCGTGGAGAAAACATCACTGTAATCTTTATCAACAACGGCATCTACGGCATGACAGGCGGGCAGATGGCACCGACAACGCTGGTCGGCATGAAAGCCACTACCGCTCCCGGCGGCCGTGATCCCAAGCTCCACGGATATCCGCTGCATATGTGTGAGATCATCAACCAGCTGACGGCGCCCGTGTATATTGAACGTGTCTCCTGCAACAACCCGGCCAATGTGCGGAAGACCAAAAAGGCTATCCGCAAGGGATTCCAGAATCAGCTGGACGGCAAAGGCTATTCCTTTATCGAGATCGTTACCAGTTGTCCGACGAACTGGGGCCTCAGCCCGGAGAAGAGTCTGCAGTATCTGGAAGAGAAGATGTTCGCCGAATATCCGCTCGGCGTCATCCGAGACAACTGAGGAGGTGCCGGGATGGAACTGAATCTTATGGTTGCCGGATTTGGCGGCCAGGGCGTTATGGTGATCGGCAAACTGCTCAGTGAGTCGATCTGTGAATCCACGGACTATCATGTCACCTTCTTCCCTTCCTACGGAGCCCAGCAGCGCGGCGGAACGGCAAACTGCTATGTCGTCATATCAGACGAGGAAGTCGGTTCGCCGAAACCCAATCTTGTTGATCAGCTGATCGTGATGAATGACGTCTCAATGGTGACTTTTGCCAAGAACGTCCGCTCCGGCGGCGTGATCTTCACCAACAGCACGCTGGTAAAAAGCGGCGCCGGCCGGGACGACGTGACAGTCGTCCCGATCCCGGTGACCGATATGGCTATAGAACTCGGAAGCCTGAAGGTCCTCAATATCATCATGCTCGGCGCTTACATTGGCTATACAGAGCTTGTAGCTGAGGACCTGGTGCTGGACTGCATCCTGCATGTTCTCGGCAAGAAGCCGGAGTTTATCGAAATGAACAAGACCGCTTTCTCCCGCGGGCTGGATGCCGGAAAAGCAGCCAAAGCAGCGCAGAGTTAGTCTCTGAAGTACGATCCGTTTTATCAGCAAGGTCTTTCCCCTGTCCTGGACTGCAGGGTTAAGCATAGTAGAAAAGAGAATAATCAGGAGGTTCAATTATGGAAAAAAAGCAATCCACCTTCAGCATCGCCCTCGGTCTGGCATGCGTCTGGATGGGCACTCACTTCGGACCCGGTGTCGCTTCCGGCACCCAGCTGATGACCTACTGGGTCAAGTACGGTCTCTGGGGAACCCTGTTCAGCGTGTTCGCCATGTGCCTTCTCGGCTACTGCCTGTACTGCTCGATGGAGTTTTCCCGTATTTATAAAACATACAACTACGGTTCCTGGATTCAGGGCGTATTCGGTGTTTCCTGGGTAAAATATCTGTTCGATATTTCTTTCATTATCACTATGATGACTGCAGCCGGCGGTTCTCTGAACGCTATTGCCACCCTGCTGCTGAACCAGTTCGGGCTGAACTACTGGCTCGGTGTTGCGCTGATCGTGATCCTGGCCGCTCTGCTGTGCGCCTTTGGAGCCAAGCTGGTTTCCAAAGCATCCACCTATATGATGTATCTTGTCATTGCAGTGCTTGCCATGATCATCATCGTGACCGCGTCAACCGGCAAACTGAGCCTCTCGCAGGCGATCGCCAATCAAGCCAGCAACCCCGGCATCACCCTGAACCCGCTGAAAGCCTTCTGGAGCGCCATCGTCTACGCTGCTTTCCAGGCCACCGTTATCGCTAACATCTCCTCGGTCGCCATGCAGCTTCCGAACCGCTCCACTTCCAGGAAGGCTGCCATCATCGGTATCTGCGGCAACGCTCTCATGCTCGTCGCGCTGAGCCTCTACCTGCTGAGCGCCACTTCTCTCACTGACTATAATGTGATGGATCTCAGCGCCAATCCCCTTCCTTTCTATGGTATCATGCACCACCTCAATTTTGAATGGGCTAAAGTCGTTTATGTTCTCACCGTTTTTGTGGCTGTGCTTTCCACCGTTGTCGGCTTCTGTTTCGGCGGTCTTGCCCGCTTCTCCAAAATCTACCGAACGGAAGACGAGAAGACCCCCGGCAAGGACGCCTGTCTTGTCGCTGTGCTGCTGATTCTATGTGCATTCGCATCCAAATTCGGCATTGTCAAGCTGGTCTCCACCGGCTACACGATTCTTGGTTATGTCAACCTGCCAATCCTGATCCTCCCTGCACTGTTCCTGGCCGGACGCAAGATCAAGAAGAGCTATCTGGCAGAGCATGGCATTGTCGATCCCGGCGTAGACGAGTGATTCCTCTTTTTATAGTGCGTTCTCCTCTCTGGGAGAACGCACTGTCTTCCCTGACGGCTGTTTTCTGAAGTGTGTTTTCAAGCAACAATTGTTTTGAGGAGATAACTTACCAC
>JAEEGH010009099.1_pt1 | contig 23263 bp, 16 predicted proteins | sample 9134181 | NCBI WGS metagenome assembly JAEEGH01 (sample SAMN16246544, study PRJNA631951) | gut metagenome | biome: gut microbiome; feature: rumen; material: DP-attached | host: Bos | place: Iran: Karaj | collected 2018-10
GAGGAGCTGGTCCACCAGGGTAGTCTTACCGTGGTCAACGTGGGCGATAATGGCGACGTTTCTGATTTTAGATGTATCCATAATGGCTCTTTTGATTGACGTTTATTTTTGGGCGCAAATTTAGAAATTCTGAGCGATTATGGCAATGTTTGGGGCTCAAGTTTACTATATTTGGGGTACTATGGCAAAAGAAATCGATAATTTTGATGATGAAGAAATGGATGAAGCCGCCCTTCAGATGTTCGATTCTGAAGAAAGCCTCAGCCAGGCTCCCCAAGTCCGCGACTACAGCGACCGCCGCATCCTGATCTGGGAAGAAGACGATTCCCACCGCGATGCCTGCCTCGAAGTGCTGACGGACCTTCTGGTGGGTGCGACCATCAAGGCGGTCAAGACCGAAGCCGAAGCCCAGGAACAGCTCGAAAACGACGACTGGGATACTTTTGTCGTGGATTTCTACACCGAAGGCGTTTCTTCGAGCGACTTTATCAAGAGTGCGAACAATTATCCGGGTTCCATTCTGGTTGCCCTGAACATGGGTCCCCTGACTCTTCCCGAAGAACGCGATCCGATGCGTACGGAACTTCTGCGCAGGCTGTTCGATGTCGAACGCGCCAATACGCAGATTCACGCCTAATTCAACTCACCGGGGGTGGGTTTTCCGAGACTCCAGGCCGTAGAATCCCTACGGCTTTTCCATTGCTCGATATTCAGCTGGGTGCTGATGCCGTTTTTAGAGTTTGCGCTTGGAACCACTTGCGCATGTAATGAATCTGTATCGGGAGCATAGTATAGAGAATCAAGCGATTCTCCGTCACATTTTAGGACAATGCTTCCCTTCGAGTTGGTGATATCGTTCCAGCTTTCCGTGTTGATATGGAGGGGCGGAGTGATGTCCTTGGTGGCGTCTCCCAAGACCAGTACCTGACGAGGGGCGATTTCGCTGGTGGTCAGGGGCAGGTAGCGGATGGCGCTGTTACTGGTCGCCCCAATAGCGCAATCATCTAAAATAAGTGTGTCCGTACTTCCGTTGTAGATCTCGATAAACTCGTATTGAGTCGTATCTGTTTTTGCTGCACTGGTGTAAAATTCCGTAATCAGCAAATCGTCAACCCTCGGCTTGCGGTAGCCCGCCTTCAGGGGTATCGTGATTTCGATGCGGCGTTCCTCGGCGGCCTTGATGGCAAGCGCGACCTGGCTACGGAGCGAGTTCAGCGTGAGTTCGGGGACGGGGCTGTCTTCAGTAAGCGTGAATTTGTCCGTAACGCTGTAGATGGCCATTCCTTCTTGGTTGAGGAGCAGGATTTCCATCTCGTATTCGCAACCGAGCTTGAGCATGTCGCTCTTGAAGATTGCGCCGTCGATAGTCATTTCCATGGGGAATTCGTACAGGTCGGTCGACGATTTCAGCTTCATCGAGCCTCCTGTGATTCCCGCGTCGTTCTTGAGCCCGAGCGGAATTTCCACAAAAACGAATCCCACGACCGGGTGCATCTGGATCGCCAGGCTCACCGCGGTTCCTGCAGTGAGACTGGTTTCCAGTTCGCCCATCTGCATCAAGGCGCCGTTCGCGTAGATTTTCGCCTTGAAGTTCCAGCTGTCGCTCGGGAAAAGTTCCAGACTGAAGTTCGGGTTGTCGGCGGAATGCACGTAGTGCAGCGTGTCGGTGCCGTAGCAGTCCAGCACGAGGCTGTCCAGGAGCGGCGGGATGCTGTATTGCAGGTGAAGCGAAACATTGGCGGTGTTCCCTTCGGCCGTAGCGCTTGCGGCGGTGCCGGATTCGGTGGAGTGGTTGCCGCAGTTCCAGAGGGTGCACACGCACAGGAACAGGGTGGCGATGGTGATGTATTTTTTCAGAATAGGACTCATTTTACCTCCGTTGGTTGAGATGTCCTACTCTATACACGTAAGTTTCAAAAAAATCGTATGGTTTTTAGCCCTGTTTTTCGTTCAAAACAGTGTAAAATAATTTTTAAACGATGTGAACGCCTCTTTTCCTCGGCTCAGTCTGCTCCGCACGCTCGCATGGCCTCGGTCTTCGACCGACGAATGCTCGCTTAGCGGCCAGCCCTTCGCCTCTGCAAACCGCTTCTAAGCTCTAGACATCCTACTTAAGTATCAATCAACTCCGAATTCTGAAATCCGAATTCCGAATTAACCTAAGCTCTACCAACTAAGTTCTACCAACTCCGAACTTTCTACAGTTTCAGGGCTTTCTGCCCGTTTTGCTTGCGGTTGCCTTGCAGCTTGGTGGCGCAAGCCTTGTCTTGCCGGAGAATTTTCACGAGTGCGCTCGGGGTGAGCCCGAAAGCGGCCGCCGCTGCCTTGGTGTCGCCGTTCTTGGTAGCCATGATGTCGAACACGTGCGCGACGAACAGCGGAAAAAGGGCGTTGCTCGGTTGCAGGTGCCCGTTGCTTCCCGGAAATGGCATTTCGGGGTTGGCTGGGGTTTCGCGGACTTGCAGCGCGAGCGCCATCTGCATCCGGTGCAGTGCATGCACCTTGTTTTCGTGTGCGGACCTTCCTTCGCAGGATTTGATTTCTAAATTGAAATCTCGTAAGGTGAGCAAAACTCCGGTGTTGGTCTTGTTGCGGTGCTGTCCGCCCGGGCCAGATCCCTGGAATCCCTTGAGGCTACAGGCGCGGAGGAGCTCGTCCAAAGTCATTTTCAGGTAGGTATCGCGATGCATGTACTGAAAAATACAATTGTTGCGGCGGTTGCGGTTGGTGCCGCAGTCTTCTTTAATGCTTGTGCAGGCTCTTCCGGGGCCAAAGACTCGAATAATCCGCGTAAGGAATCTTTCGCAGATGCCGCTCTGGGTGAATCGGCCGAAGTCAAGGACGCCAAGGTGCAGCACCGCGAAAACGACAAGCAGGCGATGCTCGAAACCATGTTCCGCAATTTTATGGCGGCTATCCGCGAGGACACTCCTGCCGAAGTCCTCTATTCCATGCTGACCGATTCTTCAGAGTACTGGCTCGACACGCTGGAAAATCACGCCCGCGTCTACAGGCCCGAAGATCTGGATACATGCCAGTTCTACGAAGTCTATTCCATTCTGCTTTACCGCCTCTACGAGCGCGAACATCTGTGGCAGGTTCCCGAAGACCGCATGCTTTGGTTGTATCTTTCCAAGGCGGGAGTTATCCATAACTTCACCAAGCTGGACCTGGGACCCCTCAAGATCAAGAATGACCGTGGAAGCATCGGCCTTGCCAAGAGCCCCGAAGTCCCGATCATGATTTTCGAATGGGACGACAACGACTGGAAACTTGACTTGACCGAAACCGTGCCGCTCATTACGAAGGGTGTCGAGGCGACCGCCGTCAAGAAAAGCTGGAGCAACAAGAAACTCGCCCTGTACTGGCTGGACCGCGAATACCACCTGCAGTATTCCCGTCTTGACGACTCCCTCTGCGAGCCGATCGGCTTCTAAAATAAGTTGTTGCGAGTGAAGCGATTTCCTATGAAATTTTTTAAAGCGATAGTTCTTGTACTGGTCTCCGTAGCCTGTGTCTGGGCAGCCCCGGTCAAAAAGGCGGGGAAGGCTTCCGGATATACGGCGGGCGCAGCGAAGGTTCTCGGAGCGGTGGAGTCGGCGGCTCCTTTCAGCGGTGACCGTCTCTTTGCGACGCTAGATTCCGTCGGTGGAACGGGAACCTGGATGGAATGGGACGTGAACGGCGTGAAGGATCCTTCGCTGATGAGTGTGCTCGATCCGATGCTCAAGGGCGCGAATAAGCCCGAGATGGTCTGGGTCATTACGGAACGCTCGAAGCCTTTGGCGGCGGTTCTTCTGCCCAAGGGGGCTGGTGAAGTGATTCTGTTCTACGAACTGCCTTCGCTTGATGCCAAGCCGATCCCGCTCTCGATCAATCCGGTGCTTTCGCCCGATGTGGTTCTGCGTGATTATAAACAAATTAACGAAACGGAGTTCGTACACCGCGACAGGGATAACTTGAAGGTTCGCCTTCTGAATGGCGGCATGCGTTTTACCTACGAAAAGAAAGGCGAAGAGCCCCTGCGAGTCGATCCGGGGTACGCCTCGATGTCTTTTACCGAAAAGGAAACGGTGTTGCGTGAATACGAGGACTACTTCAAGTACGAATATTCGCTGATGCTGCGCGCCTTTGTGCAGTCGACCCGAAGCATTTTCAACTGGCAACCTTGGCACTGGTACATGCCCGAATGGAATGCGAAGTGCCTGATGAGCCGCAAGGAACTCGACGCCATCTTGAAACAGGGATATTTCCCGCCTCTGTTGACCCTTTTCAAGACGAAAACGGCGGCTGGAGAAACTGTTGAATTCAAGACGGATGGAAGGGGCTATTCCGAGCTCCTGATCAGCCGCTAAATCGATAATTTGCTATTTTAAAAAGGTGAAGTCCTTTTTAGCATTCCTTGTCCTGGCGCTTGTCGTCGTTTCGCCTTCTTTTGCCCGCGTCGTGGAAGATTCACGTTCGCGATTTATCCTGGAAGATGTAGTCCTTGAATCGACAGTCCATGCTTGCGATTCGCTGGATTCCCGTGGTGGAAAGTTCGTGCCCGAAGGGGCCGCTTATTTGGACGGCAACTTGATGCCTTTCCGTTATTACCGCGTGGCGCTTCCGACAAAGGATCGTCCTGAAGTCTCTGTAAAGGATATCTCGACGGTGGCCCTGGGGAAACCCCTGTGTAAGGAAGGCCCCATGGGAACGACGGATTCGCTGCGTTTCGTGCCGGTCGATGTCTCGACGCCCTTCTTTAGGGACGGCTTGTGGATGACCGATATCCGTGTTCCGCTGTATGTGCGTAACGGCTCGTCTGTTTCGCTCCGCAAGAAGTTCAAGATCAGCGTAACCTTCCAGGGGAGTGCAAACGGCGTGAATCCCGGCAAGCGCGCCGTGTCCAGGGTGTTGAACGAAAGAGGCGCCTCCCGTTTTGGCGTGTCGCGTTCCAGTGCGATGAAGGCCTTGAGGAAAGAAGCGAGCAGTTCTGCTTCGGACGTTAATTTTATCGCATCGATCCAGGTGGGCGACAAGAACGTGGCGACCTTCAGCGAAGATGGCCTGTATGCGGTGGATTTCAAGACGATCCGCACCGCCTTGCTGCTTTTGCAACGCCAAAGCGACTTGGACGGAATTCCCGTAGAACGCCTCTGTCTTTACGGGGCTTCTCCGGACACTCTTGCCGATATGGCTCCCGGCGAAGCGGACCGCATTCCCAACCGCATCTTTGAAATTCCGATCGAGATTCGTGACCATACTCCGGGCAACAATTCAAGTTCTCCCGACGGTATTTTCAATGAAGGCGATACGCTAGTCTTTGTCGGGTACGGCAATGCTTTTTGGAAACGTTGCGACCGTGAAGACAAATTCTTTATGAACGGCAAGATGGATTACTTCCATTCGTATTCGCCTTATTCCTTCTATCAGAATTTCCTGTTCGGCTACAAGGATACCGGCAAGGGGCTTCGCCTGAGCGATATGGTGAAGACGCCTTCTGGACAAGGGAAAGATGTCAAGTGGATGCGCTATGTCCGCGCCGAAAAGGAAGCTCTTTTGCGGGATTCCTATTTCGGAAAGTCGCTGGACTGGGAAATGGCGACGGGTAAGGAATGGTTCTGGATGTGGCATAGTCGATTCGATTCGACGACGGTGTCTGTGAACATGACCGAAACTTCCCGCCTTCCGGGGCTTGTTTCCGGAGGGAAGGAATATGTGGCGATTTCCTATTTTCCGTATCGTTCGATCTTTTCGGGAACGGCCGTCGTGCTCAATGACCAAGTCAAGAAAATGGATTTTGCGAGTTTAGGTTACGAATCAAGAATGGAGTCAATCCGTTTTGCGTTCAATGTCAACGGGAATACCGTAAACCGGCTCGACATGACGCTGATGCCGGGTGGTAATTTCAGGATGGATTCTCCGGGCCTAGTTGAATCCGGAAACCAGTATACGCTGACCATGCTCCCGAATGACCTTCAGTACGACCGTTTTGACGGCTATACCGTGGCGTACCAGTGGACTCCCGTTGTCGATTCTGCGGAATGGCTGTTGCCGGGAAATGTTTCCGGCGTTGTCAATGTGCCGGCCCCTTCGGGAACGCGGATCATGAAGTTCGTGGACTTGCGCCCCGTCGGTTTGCTTTCGGTATCGGGTGGCGTGGCTAAGGACAGTGTCTCGTCGGGCGAGGATGTGCGTTACCTTGCCGTGCGCGAAGGCGTCTACCGTTCGGGCTTGAAGGTCGAACCTTTGCCGATCCATAACGACGGCGTGCTTAAGGATTTGAGTCGTCCGAATTCCAAGCTGGAGTACCTGATTATCGCTCCGGATGAATTCCTGGAACCTGCGGTCGCGTTGGCGTCCTTCCGTTCTGGTGGGTCGTCGGTGCAGTCCTTTGCGACCTCGGTAGTTTCGGCGCAGGACATTTATCGTTCCTATACGGGTGGCCGTGTGTCGCCGATAGCGATCCGCAATTACATTTCTTACGTGTACTCCGTTTGCCCGAATTTGCAGTACGTGCTTTTGGCGGGGGGCGGCCATTACGATTATAGGGGCATTACCGGACGCTTGGGAACATCTTACATTCCTCCGTTCGAAAAGGAAGACGCCGTCGTCGAAGACTTTTTCGGAATCCTTGATTCGGGAGAAGTCTGCCAGTATGGCAAATATGATTTGGACATTGCGGTGGGCCGTTTGCCGGTGAATTCGGTGACCGAATTCGCGCAGTATATCAAGAAGGCCAAGGATTACGATTCCGTCGGAGTCATGGACTATTCGGACTGGAGATCCTCTTTGCTGTTTGCGGCAGATGATGCTGTAAATAGCGGGCACACGGACGGTGAACCGCATACGCGTTACCAGGAAACGGTGGCGCGCATGATTGACAGCCTTTCGGTGGAACGGGGCTACCGTTGGAACATGAAAAAGGTTTACTTGTTGGATTATGTGGAAGACGCTGCAGGCCAAAAGAAGGATGCTGCTGAAACCTTGCTGGATTTCTTGAATCAGGGAGCCTTGTTCTCGGTCTATTTTGGGCACGGTTCCAAGACGGACTGGGCTAGCGAAGGTCTTCTGAAGCCAAGCTACCTTTCGAAAATCAACAATGAAGGACGCTATACGATTCTTGGATCGTTCTCCTGTACGGTGGGGCGTTTTGACGAAGGAGATGGCCGTTCGCTTTCCGAGGAATTCCTGTTGGCACCCAGTGCCGGTTCTATCAATTCGGTGGGGGCGAGCCGCGAAACTTTTGCGACATATAATGTGGCTTTTGGAACGGAACTGCTCGAAGAAGCCTTGCTGCGGGAATCGTCTACAATCGGCCTTGCTTTCTTGAATGCCAAGAGGAATACGACGGGGCTCGAGTACAACAGGCAACGCTACAACAACGAACGCTACGTGCTCATGGGTGAACCCGTTGTTCGTATGCCCCGCAGCGAACTGAAGGTGACTCTCGATTCTACCCTAGATACAATCAAGGCTCTCGACAAGATGCGTCTGTCGGGAACCGTGTCGGGGATGGATGACGGCTATGTTGACCTGGTCTTGCGCGAAGGCCGCATCGAGAAAGTCTTGGATTTGCAGGTTGCCAGTTCCCGAACGGACGGTAACGATTCGATGATGATTTTTTACGACGGACCGCTGGTGTACTCCGAAAAGGTTCCCGTGAAGTCGGGACGTTTCGAGACTGAATTCGTGACACCGCGAAAGATTTCTTCGGGCGATACAGCTGCAGAATTCAGTGCCTGGGCGTATTCCAATAACAGCGGCAATGTAGGACGCCTATGGTTGCGGAATCTGAGTATCGGAGGACTTTCTGAGTTTGCGGCAGATCTTCACGATACGGTTCCGCCGAACATTCAGATTCAGTCCTGCTACATGGGAAACAACGTGACTTCCTTTGCTGATGGTGAAACTGTCAAGTTGCAGACTCCCGCGTGCCTGCAGGTGATTATCGAAGATTCTACGGCGCTTGATTTCAGGGAACAGGCCGACGAGGGAATTTCTTTCGAAGTGGTCGGGGTGCAGGATCCGTTCCATCCGTGGCCGTACCTGGAACAGAATTCCAAACGCGCCAAGTTGCGCATGAACTTTACCGCGGAACAGTATCCGGCGGGAACGTACGTGTTCCGCGTCCGCGCCATGGACGTACTTGACAACGTTCAAATTAAGACCGTGAATGTTGAAATCACCGACAATATGGAAGCGGGCCTTGCCGATGTGTTTAATGCCCCGAATCCGATGGGCAAGAAGGGGACGACCTTCTATTTCAAGAACTTGGTCATGGATCCCGATCTGTCGAAGGTGAATATCTTTATCTACAACCAGAACGGTAAACTTGTCAAGGTGCTGAAGGACGTCGTTTCGGGAGTGACGCATTGGGACGGCCGCGACAATCATGGACGCCCGTTGGCCAACGGCCTTTATCATTATGTTGTTCGTAGCGAAGTGTCTTCGAAGGCGACTTCGGGTAAAAAGACTTGGACTAAAAAACAGAAACTCTTAATTTCGAGGTAATTATTATGGATTTGAGGGAAAAGCCTGGAAAAATTCAGACTTTTTTGGAATGGATGCTGCGCTTTAGGTTGATCGCCGTTGTCGCGATGGTGGTGGCGACCGTTTCTTTTGTGGCGACCAACTGGCAAGAGATGGTGTCTCCGTCGCTTGCGGCTTCTGAATCGTTCGGAATGTGGTTTGCCAATATCGAATCGGTGCAGAACCTCTGGTCGAGTTCCCGCTTTATTGCCGTGGCGGCCATCGCCTGCGTCGTGATGTTTACCGTTTTTGGCGGTGTTCGCGGCGCGATCGCTTCGGTGGTGTCTGCGGCGCTTTCGTTCGTAGCGCTTTACGTGATGGGCGGTAGCGAATCGATGCCCTTGCCGATGTTTGGAATCTTGACGCTGGTCGCCCTGGTGATGCTGCTTTTTGTAAAGCTCTCGGTGTCGTGCGCTCTGTTCCCGTTTGTACTTTCGTGGCTGTTCTTGACCGGACTCCTGTCGGTTTTGCCGCAGCTGGTTGAACCTTCGTGGCTGGTTTGGGCTGTTCTTTCAGCCTTCGGTTTTGCGTCGGCCATGGTGCTGTCTGTCGTGGCGGGCAAGCATTTGGGGGCCGGTGACCCGCAGGCGGGGGCTTTGATCAAGGCCGCCAAGCAGCTGATGACTCCTGTGCTGGTGGGGGCGCTTTTGCTGATTGCCGCGATTGCGTTTGACATGCCTGCCGAAGCCTCGGAAGAGGCTCCGTCCTTGACTTCAAACATCCCGGGCGCGCTGCTTTATTTTGCGGTATTTGGCGTCTGGTTCTTCTCCTTCTTTTTCCCGATGGCGTCGTTTGCCCCGTGGGAACGCCTGCGCTCCGGAACGCGCCGCGTCGAAATGAAGGACAAGAAGAAGTCCGCAGCCAAGTCCAAGAAGAAAAAATAACTGGGCCGCGTACAGAGGCCGCTTCTAGAAAGCTGAAATCTGCGACCGTTAGGGAAATTTGAGTAAGGCTGTTGCGGCCAGCAACTTTGAGATTGATTTGAATAAGGGAAAGCCCCGTGCATTGCACGGGGCTTCATCATATATAAGGAGTATTGGTGACGGTTACTTCTTCTGGAGCGGGGTATCCTTCAGGATTTCTTCGACCAGGTTCTTCATGTTTTCTTCCCAGTCGCCCTTGCCCATGGCAAAGCCGAGGTGGACGCGAGCCTTGAGAGTGCCGCTTGCAACGACAGTCTTGGCGTCGGCGTTAGCAATGGAGTATTCACCGGTGAACTGGAGGTAGCTCTTGGTTTCGGCGCTCATGGTGAGCGGGTTCATCTTGGTTTCAGAAAGACGAGAAACTTCGAGGTTGCTCATGGAGATGATGAGGCCGGAAACACCTTCGTCGAACTTCGGAGAAGGAACGAGGTAGTCCTTCTTGCCGAACTTGGCCGGGGTCATGGTGTAGTCGGTCACTTCCTTAGCGGAGAAGTTGGCGGCGATGTCAGCCTGGCTCTTCAGTTCGCTGCCCATCTGCTGGGTGAACCAACCGGAGAAGTTGCTGGAGTAGTCCGGGAGGTCGTCGGCGACGTCGTCCTGGTTCTTCACGACAGGTTCGGTGTAGAAGACGGTCACTGCAGTTGCGGGTTCAGTCCAAGTCGGGTCGATATTCTTGAGGCCGGCCTTGCCACCGCAACCAATGAGGGAGAGGGAAGCTGCGCAGAGGAGAAGCGCTGCAAATTTTTTCATGATAAAGTCCTCCTAATGGGGATTTTTTTTAGAAAACGACATTGTTTTCTTGACGGCACAAGATAGAAAAAATTTGTTTCAAAATGGAAACTTTATATGAATTGTTTACAAATTTGTGAAATTTATATGAATTAAACTATAATATGTTGATCTTAAACAAAAAAATCCCTCGCCAAGATGCGAGGGACTTAAGTTCTAGACGATGTTTATCGCTTACTTAACTTTCAGAGCGCCGCGTTCGAGCTTGATCGTGAAGTTCGTGACGTCGCAGACTTCGCTCGGACCCCAGTACTGGATCGGACCCGGATAGGTGTAGGATTCAGTCTTGGCCCAAACTTCGCGGTTCTTGGCGAAGAACTTGAACGGAGCACCGTCGAGTTCCACGAGAGCCTTCTGGATCACCGGCTTGTCGGCACCGTGACGACGTTCGATGTTCATCATCATGGTGATAGGAATGCCACCGGCAGTCCACTTTTCGATACCCTTCGTGAGGTCACGCACAGAGCTCATGTAGCCGTTCATCTTGTTGAAGGCGAGCACGGAGGCGGTGAAGCCGAGGCTGTAGCAGTAGTCGGCGTCGAAGTTCGACGGAGCGGCGCAGCGGCCTTCGTAACCGAAGAAGTGGTTGAGAGCGGAGAACTTGCCCTTGAAGGTCTTGCGGCTCTTGAGTTCCTTCTTCACCATCTCGATGATGAGCTTTTCGGTTTCGATGAGGGAAACCTGCACGTTGCCGTGGCTGTCGCGGTCGAGCATCAGCTGGCCCTGAGTGGTGGAGGGGAGGCTCTTGAGGACTTCGGCAGAAGCCTTGGAAATCCAGTTGCAGAGCTTTTCAACCTTAGCGGCAGTGTCGAGGCCTTCGACTTCCTTTTCGTGGTGGGCGAGGGCTTCGGAGAGTTCAGAGATGAGCACGCCAACATCCGGGATGAATTCGAGGAGGCCTTCCGGAATGAGGGCCACGCCGAAGTTCTTGCCTGCAGCGGCACGGGCAGCGACGATGTCTGCAACGTACTTGATGACCTGCTTGAGCTTCATCTTCTTGGCCTTGACTTCTTCAGAAATCAAGCAGATGTTCGGATGGGTCTGGAGAGCGGCTTCGAGAGCGATGTGGGAGGCGCTGCGGCCCATGAGCTTGATGAAGTGCCAGTACTTCTGGGCGGAGTTGGCATCGCGCATGATGTTGCCGATGAGTTCGGAGTAGGTCTTCACGGCGGTGTCGAAACCGAAGGAGGTTTCAATGTATTCGTTCTTGAGGTCGCCGTCGATGGTCTTCGGGCAGCCGCAAACAACGCAGGTAGCGCCGTTGGCCTGGAAGTATTCACCGAGAACAGCTGCGTTCGTGTTGGAGTCGTCACCACCGATAATCACGATAGCGTCGAGCTTCTGGGCCTTGGCAACGGCCATGCACTTCTTGAACTGTTCTTCAGTTTCGAGCTTGGTACGGCCGGACTGGATGATGTCGAATCCACCCGTGTTGCGATAAGCGTCCATGATCTTTTCGTTGATCACGATGAACTTGCCGTTTTCGAGGCCGGACGGGCCACCGAGGAAACCGAGGAGCTTGCTCTTCGGGCTGATGCTCTTGATACCGTCGAAGATACCCGCAATCACGTTGTGTCCACCAGGAGCCTGGCCGCCGGAGAGCACCACGCCCACGTTGAGAGCCTTGCCGGCCTGAGCCTTGGCAGCCTTCTTCATGGAAATGTACGGTGCGCCGTAGGTGTTCGGGAACAGAGCCTTGATCTTGGCCTGGTCACGGACGGATTCGGTGGGCTTGCCCTTCACGAGAGCAACTTTGAGAGCGCCGTCGCGGAGAGCGGCGGGGAGTTTCGGCTGGTAGGCCTTGCGGGCCTTGCCGAGGACGGACAGATTGTCAGCCATTGTTTCTTCCTTTTGGTTTGCCCGTTATGCGGGCCGGGTTAAAAAATTACGGGGTAAAATATAGCATTTATTTTTTTCCCAAGCCGTAAAATGTAAAAGACGAGTTGGGGAAGATTCTTGTCAAATACGTTTTTTCAATGGCGGTTTGCGTTGGGTTTTCCGGAGGGGACGATCGGGGGAAGAGTCAAGGTGGCTCCAATCTGTCATGATTCCATTTTGGCGTTCTGGACCTGCTGGACAGCAGTCGAATGAGTTTGTACTACATTCTGAATAGAACTTAATCATTACAAACTAAAAATACGGCTTGGAATGCCTTTTTTTGCAAAAAAGGCGTCTTTAGAATGCAATAATCCTTCTTTTAACTGATTTTTTCGTTACGATGTTCTTAATATGCTCCCAATATTCTAAATTTGGCTGCGTTCGGTGGGATCGGGAATGGACCATAATTGCCTTATATCAATCATTTGCGGTGTAGTCGGTGGCGTCATAGTCCTGATTACCGCTGTTGTCATTGAGCTGGTCCGTTCCGATTTGAATGCCCGTCGTGAGCACATGAAGTACCTGACCCAGATACGTGCCGCGATTCTCAATGCCGATTTTTTCGTCAGTAACGGCCTCAACGACAAGATTCTCTCCCCGAATGCCGAAATCGACGTGAACATGTTCGGGGTCTTTGTCAACAAAATCGAGATGCTCCTTTATGACAAGTACCTTTTTTTTCGCCGGGACGAAATCGAGGTCATCGAAAAGATCAAGGAACTGATGTTCGACTATATGATCAATGCCCTGCAGTGCACGGCGCTCGCGAGCAAGATTCACGCATTTGAACTTCGTCCGCTCGAAATCCGCAAGATGACGGAACTCGTGCAGCAACAGAAGACCTTCATTACCAACTGTTCCAATGACAGGGTGGAGTGGAACAATCTCATGACGAAATTCGATGTCGAGATGAACAGGCGCTTTATAAAGGCCTAGCGGTTGAGTCCCATACCTTTCTTTATTATATTGTCTTAAAGAAGGTTGAAAATGCGCCGTTTTCTAGTTGTATGTCTATTGCTGTGTGCTGACCTGTTTGCCGGGTATGGCGGTACCGTGTTCGGTTCCGAGCGTACTCGAAATTTGCGCCAGCTGGACTACGCCCCGATGCTTTTCGTTTACCATGGACAGACGGTAAATCCGGGGCGGCATTTTTTCACCTACCCGGAACGCAATACGGATTTCCGCACCCAATTTGACGAGGCGGGGCGCAAATCGCTGTTCTATTATGCCGATACTCTAGGCAGTGGTCCCGACGCGCACACCTACGCTTTTGCCGTTTCCCCTATTTTGGGAGTGGATTATCGCAGGGGAGAGTCCCTGGGCGATACGATCTGGCCGGCTTTCGACGGTGGAATCTTTTTCCGCGGGTATGCAGATTCCCTGGATTTCGACCTTGATGCGCGAATTTATGCCGAGGGGCATGCGGCGGACAAGCCCCGGAGCTTTGACGGCGAAGTGTTCGACGTGCAGGACGAGGATCGGGGTGGCCTCAATTATGTGAGTTTTTCGCGGTACCGGGCGCATATGGGGCTCAATTATTCTTTTGCCCGGCTCCAGCTGGCTCGCGATGTACTGCACTTCGGTCCCGGTTATTACAACAACCTGGCCCTGAACCAGTTTGCGCTCCCGTACAACATGTTCACGCTGGACCTTGTGTTCGGCCCGCTCCGCATATTCAGCGCCTATGCCGACCTGCGCGTGAATTCCTGGAGCTACAGCAGGGACAACCTGAATGACCGGAACCTGTATGCGCACCGCTATGAACTTGCTGCCGGAAACCTGACGCTGGGCGTCAGCGAAATGCAGGTCCTCTACAACGAGAACAAGCCGTGGCTCTTTGTCCCGATAGTGCCCTTGTTCATCGAGAAGGGGAACTACACTGAGCGCGTGAACAACGGGGCTCTCGCCTTTGACGCGAACCTGCAGCTTTTGGGCCTGGCCCGCATATATGGTGAATTTTTCCTGGACGACATGGAATCCCCCTATGCCGTCTACGAGAACAAGTACAGCAATAACCGCTGGGCCGCGATGGCTGGTATCCAGGTCGCGCATGATTTTTATGTGGGCGGTCGCCGTATCGAAGCGGGTTCCATTGCCGAAATCGCCCGCGTGGAGCCGTTCACCTATTGCCATTACGACACGGCGCAGGCGCAGATGCAGCATCTCGGGCTTCCGGTGGGCAACCCGAACGGCCCGAATTCGCTGGCGGTGGACTGGACGCTGTATGCTAGGCTGGGCCTTGGCGGCGAAATTTTTGCAGGGCTCCATAACAAGTGGCTTTGGAAGGGCGACGATTACGGCAGCAGCATAGACGACCCGTACAAGACTGTCGAAAAGCGCTTTATCCACGGGGCCCCGCTGGTCTACACAATAGCCCCCTCCGTCAGTTTCCGTGGCCGCCATGTGGCTTATATGGCCGAATTTACGTTTGTTGACGAAAAATCGGCCTATGTGCGAGTCGCTTTTATGTGGTAGTGCTACTTTTTTAAGGGAAACATTTCTATTTTGTCTGTGACATTTTGAATGGAGAGAGACGATTCTGTATGGGAAAGATAAAGGAAACTTTGAATAATTTTAGGCTGCGCAAGAGAATCCTTGCCGTTGCCGATGCCTTTATCGTTGTCATTGCGGGTTTGATCGTTAACTATCCTTTGCCACTTTTTGCAGACCGCATTGGACGCCCGGACCTCTTCGTTGTCTTCGTGACGACATCCGTCTGCTGTTTCGGAAGTCTGCTTTTCTTTGGCGCCTATAACAGAATGTGGCGCTACTTCAGTACGAAGGACTATTTCTGCTGTATCTATGGCGTGGTGACGGGCATCGTTATCGCTAACGTTTTCGTTTATGTCATCAAGGGAGATTGCGCCTGGGAATTCGCCATACTGCATGCGACCGTTGCGACGGTGGGCATCTGCATGTTCCGCTATATTTTCAAGCGCGCGTTCGTGAGCCTTGTGGCGACCGGGGCCAAGGAGGCCGAAAACAAGCGCACCATGATTATCGGTGCCGGTAATGCAGCCAAGATGCTGCTCGATGAAATCGCCAATAACAAGGAAGATGCCAAAGAGGGCCATGTCAGCACCGACGCCTATAAAATCGAACCGGTCTGCCTTATCGACGATGATCGTCAAAAGCTGGGCACGAACCTGAACGGGGTCGTTGTTGCCGGTACGACAAGTGATATCCCGAAAATTGTACAGCTCGAACGCATAGAGCAGATTATTTTTTCCATTCCGAGCTGCCCGCCGAAGGACCGTCAGGTAATCCTTGACATTTGCGGCAAGACCGGCTTGCCGGTGAAGGTGCTCCCGTTTATCGGTTCCCTGCTGGAAGCCTCGTCAGAAGACGGCTCCACGCACTTTATGAGCCAGATTCGCGACATCAAGGTCGAAGATCTTCTGGGCCGCGAGTCCATCAAGTTCGACAACAAGGACATTCGCGAGTTTATCGAGGGCAAGGTCTGCATGGTCACGGGGGGTGGCGGCAGCATCGGCAGCGAACTCGTACGCCAGATAGCCAAGTACAATCCGAAGCAGGTTATCATCGTAGATATCTACGAGAACAACGCTTACGAAATCCAGCAGGAGCTGGTCATGGAGTATGGCGACAGCCTGAACCTGGTCACCCTCATTGCGAGCGTCCGCGACTTTTTCAGGATGAACAAGATTATCAAGCAGTACAAGCCCAACGTGGTTTTCCATGCAGCGGCGCACAAGCATGTGCCTCTCATGGAATCGAGCCCGATGGAAGCCATCAAGAACAATGTCATTGGAACGTTCAATATGGCGACCTTGGCCATGTTTAACGGGGTCGGCACATTCGTGATGATCAGTACCGACAAGGCGGTGAACCCGACGAACGTGATGGGGGCGAGCAAGCGCTGCTGTGAGATGATCGTGCAGTTCTTGAGCCAGCAGAAGGGATGTCAGACGATCTTCGTGACGACTCGCTTTGGCAACGTCCTTGGCAGCAACGGCAGCGTGATTCCGCTCTTCAAGCGGCAAATCGAGCAGGGCAAGCCTGTGACCGTGACGCATCCGGACATTATCCGCTATTTCATGACCATCCCTGAAGCCGTAAGCCTCGTGATGGAGGCGGCGAGCATGGCCCGTGGCGGCGAAATATTTGTGCTGGACATGGGACAGCCGGTGAAAATCTTGACATTGGCCGAAAACCTTATCCGCATGTACGGTAAGGTGCCCTACAAGGATGTGCAAATCAAGTTTACGGGCCTACGCCCCGGCGAGAAAATCAAGGAAGAACTTCTGATGAACGAGGAAGGCCTCAAGGGTACGCACAACAAGCTGCTCTTTATCGGCAAGCAGATTGAAATCGATGCGGACAAGTTCGTAGTCGACCTCTGGAAGCTCAAGTGCGCCGCGGCCGAAAACAAGGACGACGTGGCCATAAAGGCCCTGCACGAGATTGTCCCCACGTTCACGACTCCAGAAGAGTTCAACAAGAACGTGATGAAGGCTTAGTTTCCCTCCAAATTTTTCCTTTTGTGTCCTATATAATCCGTATATGACTTAAACTGTGTCATATAGAAATTTTTTTTTATAAATAAGCATATTTTCTTCTTAAAAACAAAGATTTTGTGTCATTTATTTAAAAAACGAACTATATTTAAAACCATGAAGCCAATAACTGAATATCAAGATTACCATCTCTTCATTAGGGATTACTACGATGACCGGAAACGGTGCTCGTATTTTTCATGGCGCGAATTTGCGAGGCTTGCCGGCTTTTCTTCTCCGACATATTTGAGGCTTGTGAGTGAAGGCAAGAGCAACCTGAGTCGCGTGACGATGGACCGGATGGTCAACGCGATGGGACTTGCCGGCTACGAAGTTCCTTACTTCAAGGCAATGGTGAATTACGGCAACGCGAAGAATGAAGAATCGATGGCGAAGTACCGTAAGGAAATGCGGACCATCGCGCTGGAATATAAAGTGCGTGTCGTTGACAAGGAGGCCGTTGAATATTTTGACGGGTGGAAGAATTCCGTGATTCGCGAACTTGCTCCCATGATGCCCGGCGCGACTCCCGGCAAGATGGCCAAGGCCTGTTGCAATGAAATTTCTGCAGCCGATGTCAGTGCCTCGCTCGAGTTCCTGACAAAGGCGGGATTCCTGAAGAAGGATTCGGATGGCGCATTCCATCAGACCGAAAAGAACGTTACGGCGTCCAAGGAAGGCCTGGTGTATGCGGTTCACGCCCTGCAGAAAAAGATGGCGGGGCTCGGGGCGGAATCTATTGAACGCTTCGATGCTGAAACCCGCAGCGTTTCCGGGATTACGTTGAGTGTTGACCGGAACGCTTACGAGCGCATTGCGCGCGAAATTGACGATTTCCGCAAGAGGATTATTGCTATTGCATCGGATACCGAAGACGCTGATCAAATTTACCAGATGAATTTGCAGTTCTTCCCGATGACTTGGAACATTAATGAGATTAAGGAGGTTTAGGATGAAAAGGATTTATAGTATTGTTGCTATGGGAACGCTTCTGTTTTGGACAGCGTGTTCCGATAAGAGTTCGGACGTTGCGGGTTCGACCGAATTGCCGAACATGAACCAGAAATACACGGAACCCGTGATTTGCGGCCGAATCAGCGTTGGCGAATCTGTCGAGCTGCAAGAAGCGGAATGTTACTGGTCTGCCGAAATGTGGAACCGCGAATCCGGCTATCGCGTGCATACAGGATTTGACAACGGGACGAATACCTCGGGAATCTGGTATTGGACGGACAATGCGAAGGACGCCGCTTTTGACTGGCCTGATTCCGTGACTGCGGATTACGATTCGATGGCGCTCTCCAAGGTTATCGACAAGTGCGATGGAAGCGTTTGCGGAAATATCAATTTTAATGGGGACAATTCCAAGACGTCGTTGAAATTTAGCCTTGCGGGCAAGGATTCCTCGGGTGAGTTCGAAAGCATCGATGCCCATAGCATGCAGGGCATTTGTGTTGAATACTTTGGCAAGGCTATCTGGGTGGGGCTCGATTATGACGATTCCCTGAGCAAGGAATTGAGTGGCGAGCGATTTGAAGTCCTTCTGCCGGATTATAAATACACGAAAAAGCAGGCAGGCCAGAAGGGCAAGGAACTTTGTTTGCCCTGGAACGCATTCAGGCCGACGCGCTATTATAGAAATGCCGATAAGATAGATGATGCCGTGTCCCATTTGCGGGGGATAAACTTCATAATGGCTTATCCCGGTTCCGATAGTTCTTATTTTGAGATTGTTGGCCTGGGCCGTTTTTCGGGGGAAAATCCGGAAGATGTGCATCCGGTAAATAAGAAATGCAAGCCCGTTTATGTGCAGGAGTATTTCTGCGAGTGCTCCTATACGGAAGAAAGAAGCGAATCTGATGGTGAAGCCAAGGCGGCAAGCTATTCCTATGAATTCGGATACTCCGTAATTGACGATACTTCGGATTATAGGCCTAGGGCGGTTACGGAATGTTTGCGTGGCTTGATGTCCAGCGCCAATGCGACGATTATGGAGTTCCGGGGAACGGCTTGGGACCGTCCTTGCGAGGATCCTCTCCCCAAGACAATCGTATGTGAAGACGGTTCTGTAAGTGAGTCGAAGGAATTCGCCAAGATCTACAAGGAATACGAAAAGATGGTGGATAAGGCTTACGACAGGGAAAAGGACATTGTGGATTCCGAATATGCATATTGCCTAGCTGCCCATGACACCCTTAGTGACGGTCGTGCTATCCCCGATACGTGCCGCATAGCCTCGATGCTCGAGGATAGGGACATAAGTCAGTTGGATTATACGGACGACGCCTATGAATCTGCCTGGGAAGACTTTGTGGATTGGATGGATTCCCTATACTTGGTGGATTCATTGGACGATGCGACCCGGTATTGCTTGATTCGGAATATGTCCGATACATCCATACATAGAGTCGTGTCCTATAGTGCGGATTCGATGGATGAGGTTATTGTCGCGAAAGAGCTTCATCCGATTGTCAAGTCGATGAAATGCAAGAGCGGAAAAGTCTACGATACGGATGAATATAAAGAATTCCTGAAGGAATTTGGTCTTAAAAATGACAAGGATTCGCTTAAGGTTTATGCCGCCGCCAAGAAGGTATATTCAAAGCAAATCGAGGATGAGTTTGCTACCTGTGTCGATAAATACGGGGATAACGGATTCTTGTGGGAAGGAGTGTGGACTAAGGTTTATACGGGATTCGACAATGGCTCCGGCACATCGGGAAAATGGTATTACGAGACCGATTCAGCGGATGGCGGAAATTCGCATATCGACTGGAACCATGGTTATGTTGTCGGTGACTGGAACGATGCTGCTGCATTCGATTCTCTGCTTCTTGTAGATCACGGCCTCAAGGGAACGGTCGTGTTTGAAAAGAAGAAAATGAAGGGCAATCCCTATGTCAATCTCGGTTTCTGGCTGGCTGGCGAAGATGGAAAGGGGGGTCACGATGTCGTGGACATTTCTGGGAAACAGGGAATATGCGTTGTGTTTGATTCGCTTCCTCAAAATACGTATATCCAGCTTGACATGGGTGATTCGTTGAACGCTCTTGTCGATGGGGATTTGTTTACGGCCATAAATACCCGCAATTATGCGGTCGAGTCGGATTCTGGAATGGTTGAATTATCATTGTCTTTAAAAAAGGGAAGGAACTGCTTCAGTTGGGATATGTTTGAACAATCTGGTTCCGGCAAAACGATGAAGCTCAAGGAGGCTCTTAAGCATGTTGCGGGAATAAAAATTCATTTTGAAAGCCCGTATAAGGAGGATCATCGCGAAGGTTCGTTTGTAATCAGAAGCATTTATTACAAGTGACGACCTTCTCGATAGAACAATAAAAAAGCGGCCGGAGAAATCCGGTCGCTTTTTGCAAAGAATGGAGATCCCCTGTCGGGGATGACAATGCGATTAGCCGAGAGCGGCAATGATAGCGTCGCCCATGCCGGTCGTGCCGACCTTGGTGCAGCCTTCCTGGTAGATATCGCCAGTGCGGAAGCCCTGGGCGATGACCTTTTCGCAGGCAGCTTCGATGGCCTTTGCAGCTTCTTCTTCCTTGAAGGTGTAGCGGAGCATGAGGGCCACGGAGAGGATCTGGGCGAGCGGGTTCGCGATACCCTTGCCAGCGATGTCCGGAGCAGAACCACCGGCCGGTTCGTACAGACCGAAGGAACCTTCGGCGATAGAAGCGGACGGGAGGAGGCCCATGGAACCGGTGAGCATAGCACATTCGTCGGTGAGGATGTCGCCGAAGAGGTTCGGGCAGAGGAGCACGTCGAATTCACGCGGGCGCTTGAGGAGCTGCATAGCAGCGTTATCCACATAGAGGTGTTCGAGAGTCAGTTCCGGGTAGTCCTTGATGACTTCATTCACGACTTCGCGCCAGAGCACGCTCGTGGTGAGCACGTTGGCCTTATCGATGGAGGCGACCTTCTTGTTGCGGAGCATGGCGGCATCGAAAGCGAAGCGGGCAATGCGTTCGACTTCGTAGCGGCTGTACTTCATGGTGTCGAAACCGATTTCTTCCTTGGAGCCCGGAACGCCTTCGCGGCCCTTCGGCTGGCCAAAGTAAACGTCACCCGTCAGTTCGCGGACAGTGAGGATGTTGAAGCCATCGCCAACGATGTCGGCACGGAGCGGGCAAGCGCCTGCGAGTTCCTTGTACACACGGGCCGGGCGGAGGTTGCAGAAAAGCTTGAAGTGCTTACGGAGCGGCAGCAGTGCGCCGCGTTCCGGCTGCAGGTTTGGCGGAAGGTGTTCCCACTTCGGGCCACCCACGGAACCGAAAAGAATACAGTCAGAAGCTTCACCCAGCTTGAGGGTGCTTTCCGGAAGCGGGGAACCGCTTTCGTCATAGGCGGCACCACCGACGTTTGCCCATTCGGCGTTCACGTCGAAGCCGAACTTCTTGGAAACGACGTCCAGCACGCGGACAGCTTCTTTCATCACTTCGGGGCCGATACCGTCGCCCGGAAGCACTGCAATCTTGTAATTCTTGCTCATTGTTAATCCTTGGTTTAAATTTTGACCAAGGCAAATGTAGAAAAAATGCGCCTACCGTGCAATGCGGACTGGCTTTACGGTGCCGTTCCTGACGGAGCGGAGCATGTAGATGCCCTGGACTTTGATATCGCTGGTATTCTGGAGTGTTGAAACGGCCTCGTCCATGGTGTAGGCGCGCAGGCGGCCGAGGCGGTTGCCGTTTAGATCAAAGACATCGTATGCCTGGAGTGTGTTTGCCTGCAGGTGGAAAGCGTTACTGATTGCCAATGGGGGATTCTGAATAGTTGAGTCTTTGTTGCCTGTTCCCGTTGGTTTCTCTCCCGGAAATTCAGATGTGGAAATCCACTTGTTTTTGCTGTCGGTCTTGTGTTCCGCGAAGTATTCCTTGAGCCATGTCATTGCCGGGCGGTCTATGCCATCCTTGATAATGCCGGAACATCCTAGTTCCTTTGCGTTGCAAGATGCCCATGTCTTGCCATAGATATAGCCCCAAAGGGTAATGCCAGCAATACGCTCCTCTTCCATGAAGAGGGGGATTTGTTCTGAATAGCATTTTTTCTGAATATCGTCGTTCACGGTTCCTATATCGTATTCGGTAATGAACAATGGAATCTGCGTGCTGTCGATAATTTCTTGGAGGTATCTTTTAAGCATGTTGAAGTTGAGGCAGTTTGTCGGGCCGGAGCCCGTAGCCATTAAATCGTGTCCCTGCAATCCGTAGCCATCAACGGGTGCACCGTTCTTTTTGATGGTATTGATAAGATTTATTCCGACATCTCTTTGCCATTGGAACGTATTGTAGTCGTTGTAAATGAGAATTGCCTTGGGCCAGCGCTCGCGAGCCATCTTGAAGGCCGTAGTCACGAACTTGTAGTCGCCATCGTTGTCGCCGCCTAGGGCATCGATAAAGAGATTGCCTCTACCGAATCCAGAGTGGTACTGGTTTGTCGCTGATCGGCCAGCCTCGGTTACCACATCGATCATTTCCAGGTCGGGGTAATGTTCCGCGACGGCATCGAACCAGGCGGTAATGGCATCCCTGGTTTCCTCGACATTTAGGTTGCGAATCCAACCTGGGTATTGCGAACCCCACACGAGCGTGCGGAACTTGAATAGGACTCCATTCTGTTTTGCCCAGTTGTAAATCGCATCGCACTTGGAAAAGTCGAATTCGCCACGATTCTTTTCGATTTGGATCCATACGCATTCATCATTGGAGGTAATCTGGTTCCAGTATTTTGCGAAATCAGACGGAACTTCGCCATCGACCGGAATGTTGCCGAGGAACTTGGCCGCACCGTCGGCCAGGCCGGGACCGGCAAATACACCCGAAAACGCACAGGAAAGCGTGCAGACGGCAAGTTTTAAGATTCTACAAGTCATAATTATCCATGATAAACATATATTCCCTTTAGGGATAAATTCCCAGGGCGGCGCCGTTTGTCGTGGATAATACGTCAATAAGTAAGAAAGGAACCTTGCGGTTCCTTATGCTAAAACTTTTTTTGGAATATTTTGCTAGTCTTCCTTGTAATCGTTGTTACCATGGGCGTAGCCATCTTCTGTATTGGTGGAAGGCTTGTAGCATTTATTTTCTAGGGTGTGACCGGCCTTGAAGCATTCCTGTCGACTCCAGCAGCATCCATGGCTGTTTTTGCCTGTATCGTCGCATATGCAAGCGATTCCGTCATCATTTCCATCCAGGTCTACGAGCTTTCCATTGCTACAGGCAACGATGTATCCACCTTCGTGATAACTGTTGTTGATGCAGGTCTGGAGGGAATTGTGGCAAACTCCGAAGTAGGTTCCCAGGGCGTCGCATGATACGCGGCGTGTCTCGTTAGTAAGGTCGAATTCGAAATTTTCCACGCGTTCTTTAGGATCGGAGACATAATTGTGATTCATCCAGTTGTACCCGTGGACGGTTTTTGCTACCATCTTTTTGCTAGGAATCAGGACCTTCCATTTTTGTTTCGTTTCAAAATCCCTGAACGGCGGGTAGTCGGGGTCTTCGTCCTTGAGAATTTGTTTGCAACGTTCCTCGTCGTAGCAAGGATTTGGATTGGGGGGTGATCCCACCATTGGCTCACCCCAGCAGGGATCGCAATTCGAACATTGATCCGTGTCGCATTCGTACTCCA
>JAEEGH010009100.1_pt1 | contig 23263 bp, 8 predicted proteins | sample 9134181 | NCBI WGS metagenome assembly JAEEGH01 (sample SAMN16246544, study PRJNA631951) | gut metagenome | biome: gut microbiome; feature: rumen; material: DP-attached | host: Bos | place: Iran: Karaj | collected 2018-10
TTTCCGTGGAGCGGCAGCCGGGGTGCTCGCGGATGTAGTTGAGCACGGTGTCGAGCTTGCCCTGGGGCGGCACGGACGGGCTCCGTTTGGCCTTCCCCTCCTTGCTGTCCGGCTGTGCGGCTTCCGTGTCCGCCTGGTCCGCACGCAGGTGCTCGGCAATGGCGGCAACCGCCTGGGGGTGCCGTTGGGTGTCCAAGTCGAAGGCGAGGGGCGCCTCCGTGTCAGACATCTTCTTCATCACCACCGTCTTCCCGTTGCAGGAGGCGATGTGCCGGAAAGGGACGATGACGGAAGGAGAGATGCGCACAAACTCCTCATCGCCAAGATGTTGGCTCAGATATTTGATGGTGCAGTAGCGGGTGTATTTGACGCCGTCCACCGTATGGACATCCGTCTCGTTCCCGTTCTTCTGGCAATAGAGAATATCGTCGGCGGGGATGTGCCGGCAGTTGTTGTCGTCGTCGCACACGTCAATCATCCGGGCGTACTGGTAAACCACCTTCACCTCCGTCTCCAGTGCCTGCTGAAAGTGCTGCCGATCCCTGAACAGGAAGGGGAAAAGGTTGAAGGCGAAATTTCGCCCAACGATAAGAAACAATCGTTTTGAAAAGAAACTGATGAAGCCAACTGATTCTATGACCTTGGCACAACACAGAGAAATGTTTTTATAGGCAATAGCCAAATCCAGAAATCCTGTTGCCAAGGCAGTGAAAACCAACAGCAGCCAATAGACACTGTGGGAATGTTTACGATATAGTTTGGGGTAGAAAAGGAAGTAATTTGCATACAATGACCCTAACAGCAATAGGGCAGCGAAAGCTTCCTTGGACGGGCTGCCCGCATACGGGCGGAGGAAGGCGTTGCGAGTGAAGAACCAAAGCAACAGGGCGCAGAACAGGACGTTCAGCAGGATGGTGGCGATGGTGTTCCGGTGTTTCATAACAATGTTGTTTGATTACGGCGGCAAAGATAGTCATTTTTATTCCTCCGTTGTACCCTCTCACGGCCTTATTGCCCCAAAAAGCGCTGTTTGGGGCATTATCTTGCGAACTGCAGATAATTTTCTGGTTGTCAATCGTCTAACCACTCCGCACGACTGACAGATATGGGCGACACGTCACATTTTTGCCGTGGGGCAACACATTTCTGCCTTGGGGCATAAAATTGTTCGGAAAATTGGTTGTATCTTTGCCGCCGGAAAAGTAGTTTCAGGTTTCAGGTTTCAAGTTTCATGGTAACCCTGAAACCTGAAACCTGAAACTTGAAACTTGAAACTTGAAACTTGAAACTTGAAACTTGAAACTTGAAACTTGAAACAAACTGCCCCTACCGACCAACTGCTAACTACTAACTACTAACTGCTAACCCATTAAACCCCAACAATATGAAAAACCAACTATCCCTTTTCGTGGCCACCCTCATCACCCTTTTCACCTTCCTCTCCGCCTCCGCCCAGGGCGAGTGGAAGTGGGCGAACTACTGGAGCGGGACAGGTGGAGAACCTGGACTTTTATATAATTATGTCTCTAAAACGGCATTTGACGAGGATGGGAATGTCTATATTTGGGGTGTAATGGGAGGTCAGCCAACTTTTAACGGTTCGACCTTTCTGTTCATCAATAACCCACAAGTTTATGGATTAAGCAGACGGACTTCTTTGTTGACCAAATTTGACTCACTTGGCAATCTGTTGTGGTACAAGGTGGTGAAGTCAAAAGAAAGGGAATGTTACTCACATTGGATGGAAGTGAAAGACAACAAAGTCTATATATCAGGAAATCTATCAATAGGAGATGTGGATCATGATGTATCTACGTGGCTCTATTATTTTGACACGCTCATCACAGCCTCACAAGCACACGCGATACCAGAAGACCAAAGGCTCCCCCCCTACAAGCCCGGAGTTTACACTTATTTCGCTACTTTTGATTTGGATGGCAATCTGCTTGACAATCATTTTGTGAATGCTTTAACAAGGGAGTATGTTGGAGGAGACATCCGTGGTGAGGAGCCGCTGTGTCTGCCTGGACTTGGATGTGCTCCTGTTCATGTTGACAATGGGGGCAACACTTACGTGTTCACTAAATTATTTTATAATGGGGATGAAAGCGATCCTTATACCATACAGATTTACGGGGATACTAACAAAGAATACGACATATACCTGCCAGGTACTGTGAATTTGACCCAATCCGCTTTGTATACGGGTATGATGTATAAATTTTCTCCCAGCTGGGAATTGCTGTATGCAAAACCAATGGTGGAGCACACGGAAGGAATAGCTACTTCTTGGGCGTTAGTTGGGGATAGTGTCAACCAACTTTACAGATTATACATACAAGGGCTGTCATTCGATGAAAGTGACAACATGTATGTGTCAGGTTATATATCATTAGCTATAGGTTCTAATCGTGGCGAAGGAATACATCAATATCCTATCCACATATATTGGGACAGCACGCATTATTCAACGATGCAGGATTGGAGTTCAATTGATGAAATGCCTTTTCTTATCAAATATGATTCCGACGGGAAAGTTCTTTGGAGTAACCAAATATACACAGTGGGCAGTCCTAAACCAGGTGCTCAAAATTTTGTGGGGGCAGGATGGAGAGGTAGTTGCTTTGCTGACAATCATATCTACGTTGTAGGTTCTGGGGCAGTGAAAAGTGCCGCATCATTGAGCTTTGATGATCAAGGCCACTCTCTACAACCATTTACGGACAACCACTTTACAACGGCTTTTTTTGTCAGATATAATGCGACTACTGGTCAATATACAAATTACGGGATTATTCCTGCTGAAAATGCCCAGCCAGCGCAAATACCGGCTGTCTTAGGTAATCGGATTCTTACGTTTTCAAATAAAAGTGCAATATACCAATGGTGTATTGACGGGACATTTATCAATGAAGTCGATTTAAGTTCAACTGATATGGCAGGATTGAGCTATTCTTCTCTCCTCATTGACGATAACGGAAATCTCTTATTAGGCTTTCCCACCTCGTCTTCGGGAATTATCGGAAATGGAATCTCCTATGGCAGCCCAACAGGAGGGTCCAGCGCCGTTTTCGCCCTTTACCATGACCCCGAATTTGCTACGCCATACGTGGGTGTTCCCGAGTATGGAGCGCATTCTTCCAATCTGAAAATTTGGCCAAACCCCGCAATCGATATCCTTTATGTCGAAAATGATGATAAATCAATCGACTATATCACAATCATGGACATAAACGGCAAAATACTAATGCGGGAGACTGTCGAAAACTATAGGACACTGATAAATGTATCACAGTTACCCGCAGGCACCTATCTTTTGGAGTCAGTAGGTAAAGATTTTATATCTGTCGGAAAAATCATCAAATCCAATTATTAACCTTCAAAATCACGCCATTATGAAAAAGATTCTATTTCTTTTGGTTCTGTCGCTCTCATTATGCGGCATAACAACATTAAAAGCCCAATCGGGGTGTGAACTGTACATCAACACCGATTTTGACTCGGAATGTCTGATTACAGACTACATCAAACGGAACCATATCCCTTGGGAATTAGGACTTCAAGATTGTATGCTCGCATGCAAAGGAAACACAGTCAAATACACGGCGGTATGCTCGAATGCTTCCCAATACTCTTGGGTTATTGCGGGTGCTTCCAATTATTACTTCATCAACCAAGGCAAAACCGCCGTAGTAACATGGGATTATGGCATGACTGGAAACATCTCTGTTAGCGTGGTTGTAGGTGACACCAACACTTGCACGGCAGAGGCCTGCGTCCTCCTGATGGATTCTCCCGATGCAAACAGTTCGTCCGTTCCCTCATTTTACTATAACCAAGACGGGGAGAAAGTTATTGAAATATGCACAGGAGAGACCATTGAGTTTACTGATATGAGTTCGGCGGCACAAACGCCCATAACAGGGTACTATTGGGAAAGCGAATTTGGTGCGGCATCAACTCAAAACTATACACTAACTCCGTTTGATGAAGGAGAATTTATACTCACCCATTGCGTACGCAATGAATGCGGTTGCGAAAACTGCGAGACATACATAATCAAGGTAAAAGCAAAGGTTGAGCTTGAACTTTCCTGCTATGGTACGGTGTGTGAACAAACCACTGCCAATTATACCTTAATCAACCCACCTTGCGGCGAATATATATGGAATGTGGAGGGCGGTTCGTTGGAGGGGCAAGGAACGCCGAATATTACCGTACATTGGGGCAGTCCCACATCAGGATATGGAGTCATTTCGTTGGACGCTTCTAAATGCGAAACTGAATGCGACGGTTTGCTTTCCGTACAAATACCTGTCATTACAAGCAATGCAGATATTTCCGGACCGGAAGTGGTGTGTGTGGGAGAAATGCAGATTTACGAATTACCAAGATGGGGCTCCACGGAATACACATGGTGGAACAACAACAGCACTTGTCTAATTATTCACAATAGTGAAACTCCTAACCAGTATATGCTGCAATTTACTCAACCGGGAATAGTCACCATTGGAGCAAATTATATCTGTCGTTTTTTAAATTGCGGCTATTTGGTGGCGGCTCCAAAAACGATCGTTGTCAAGGATACCATGAGCATCCAATCTGACGACAACACTCTTTGCAAAGGTTCAACAGGCACTTTTCACACCACTCACACCAATTCGGTACATTGGAAGGTGTATGACGAGAACAATCAGCAAATATATTCCACAAATGCTGTCACATTATCCTACACTTTTACATCAGCTGGCAATTTCAAAATCACAGCCTCGCACAATGACTATTGTAGAGTCGTTGAGTATCACGTTACGGTTTTGGATAATCCTCCTGCACTTACCTCAACCACTGGAGCACATGTGGCTTGTCCAAACAGTTCCATCCTACTTAAAGCCACTCCAACACATCCACGCTATTATATCGTTTGGGAACCCATCTGCTCATCTGCAACTCCTACCTCTGCTGAAGGAAACGAGGTGACTATCACGTATGGCAATGAAGTATGCGATGTGGCAGTCTATCAGGTTGATAACGAGTATAACTGCCGATCAGAAGCATATATTCATGAAGTTGATACTTTCCATCTGCTGCCTCATGGGTTGCCTGCAATTACAACAGCTTGTGCAGGTTCAACAGTTTGTTTTAATGTTCCTGACCAATCGCCTGATGTCACATACGAATGGATTATCAATCCTGCCAATGCTGCTTCCATAGATAGCAACGACCACCTTCGACCGTCAATTTGTATTCTCACTAACCACCTGAACGTAACACCGCCTTATTGGGTGGATGTGACTTTGAAAAGAACCTACTGTTCTGATTTGAAAGTGAATGAAACAGTTCGACTTTTGATTGAAGATGTCGCTGCTCCTGCTTTGAATTGCCCTGATACTGTATGTGAAAAAGATCTTGAAACACTGACGGCAATTGGGAATACTCAAGTTGCCAGTCATTACACATGGGCTTTTTCCGACACCTCGCAAATATTCCATGGAACAACAGTAACACGCAGATTCTATACACTGGGTTATGTCTATGTGACAGTAACGTACCAACCAAATCCCAATTGTGACCCTGTGGTTGTTAACGACACTATTTGGGTGAATAGTATCCCCTATGCTAATATCACGCGAAACGGGAACAATTTGCAAGTGCAATCTTATGCAAATGTCAATTATGTTTGGTCGTATAATGGATCTACCGTTGATAACGCCACTACAAACACTTGTCCTTTGATGGGTAACGGGGTTTATTGTTGCACAATCACCAGTACAGTCTCTCCATATTGTTCAGATAGTGACTGTTATACGTTATCACCAGGGACAGAAGACACATGCATACATGTGACCACTGCTACCGTTAATAGGATTTGTAACGATGTTACTGTCAGTGTTACTTCCCATCTTGGACCACAGTATTCGTGGTCATTATCCACCTACCAACACGGCTCTTATTGTTCACCAACACAATCCTCTAATTCTACAATTGCTCATTTCAATGTTGTCGGAAATCATTATGTATATGCACATGCGGTAGTCAACGGGCAGTGTTACACAGGGAAAGAACCTGTGCAGGTCGATTGTGTGCCTGCCATATCATTATCATACGACTGCTATGGTCATATCGTTGTGAAAGACATTTCACAATATCGCAATGGTTACACTGTTCCAAACAGAACGGTTACCGTTGCAGGTACAAACTTAACAGCGACCATTTATTCACCTCAAATGTCCGTGTCTATACCAACAGCCACGTTACAAGCTGGAACATATACCATTTCAATGTCTGTTGGCACTACTGGCTGTGTTTGCTCCAAAGAGATAGCATTAGAACCGAATCCGACAATTACAAGTATAGATATTCCGGCTAATATGTGTTCTTCTACACCATTCTTGTTTACAGCAACAACCACTGGGACAATTGTCAAGTACGAATGGGATTTTGGAGACAACTCCTCTAATGAAGGAGATAGTATATATCATACTTATGCTAGAGAACATACACAATACACTTGTGTTCATCTTGTGGTGACCAATTCTTTAGGATGTTCAGCAATTAAAGATTCTTGCATAGCAGTGATTTCCAATGTTTTAGAACCTGGATCGCTAGAGCCTCTTTCTGCGACACAAGTTTGTCCAGGCACGGCAAGGGCCATTAGATTTTTCTCTCCTGTAAACAACACTCTTTATTCTTGGTCTCCTGCAAGTCTTACCACTGACAATTCTCAATACAATTGTAATGTATATCAAACAGGCGATTACTATGTGACAGCCATTGATTCCAATTATGGCTGTAGGGCAAAAGCCATGCGCAATGTCGGATTCTTGACAGCACCATGGGCGCGAATAATCGGCAACACAGAATATTGTTTGGGCGAAACGGTCAATCTAAACGGGAACACTGGTTCCAATAACACTTATGCGTGGAGTGTATCTGGCCCGAACACGCCCCCTTACTCCTCTGCTAACGCCAATCTGACGTATGTTCCCACACAACCAGGCACTTACACTGTTACTCTTACAGTAAGCAATCAATCCCAGTGCAATGCCACGGCTTCCTGTACATTTACAGTATATCCTCAACCAATTGCACCCACTATCGCGATCAACGGAACCCCTTGTATCCATGAGCCGCCAATAGAGATACAATCCACATCTGGTCAAAGTCTGTTATGGAGTAACGGCTATCACGGAACCACTGCATATTCTTATTCCGATGGATATATTAGAGCGCATTACATCGATCCCTCCACTGGCTGCAAATCAAAGGATGCTGAAATATTCATTGAACCGGCACCCGATTTTGATGCTTTGTTGACGGGATGCTATACAATGTGCCGAGACCAATTCCAATATGATTTGCCCATTTACGGACTTTATCCCTACCAATCAGGATCTTTGAATTGGGACTGGGTGTACCATCCAACTAATTCACACTTTACAGTGTTTGGTTTGAATCCTACACTACCGTTGATAGGTTTTGGTAATTATTACATGAACGCCACTTATGCACCCGGCTGCACAGTCAAATCACCTGAACTTGTCATAGAGATGGAAAACGTTTGCCCGTGTGACAGCGTAAGTTTCAAGCCAAACGGTTTTGAATGCAAAGTGGAGGGCTGCAAGTTCTTCTACACATTCAATTATACAATTTGCAACAACGGTTCCCAATATCTGAATTTTGATGATTTACAAGCCAGCTTCGGAGGTGCTATCACTTACGTCAGCCCTCTTCCGCTCATCATCGCTCCTGGCGACTGTGAAGACATCACTTTCGAAATACAATTCACCGATTTTATGTCTTCCACTTTTGAGTTTGTTCTTATTGACCATTCTCGCAATTGCGAGGTCAGTCATGTCGAAAACGTTGATTGGCAATCTTGTATCAACAAGCAGTGCGACATCTTCGACATAGGGTATGAGTTCAATCTTGAAGTTAGCACAGTCCACGAAAGTTCTTACTACCAATTCGGTTTTAATGCAGCGAATGCTGTGGACGTGTTGTCCGTGTGGAGCAAGCCATCCCAAGTGATCAACTATACTACAAGCGGAAGCTACCCTGTTAATGTGAATGGGCTGTTGATGCTTGACTACGGATTGTTGTCTCAGATGGCCATGAGTGGGCAGGAGATTTGTTTTTATGTGATAGCTTGTGTAGATGAGGAAAATCTCTGTTATGATTCCATCTGCGTGCCAGCAGATGTTTTCTTGGAACAACTTCCCGAAGAGTTCCGCCAGCTGACCGACTCCACCACAGCTGACAACGATACCACCCGGAGCTTCCAGTCCAGTTCGTTCATTCCGCAGGCCGACAAGCCCTATCTCGCACCCAACCCCGCCCGTGACGAGGTAACGGTGATGGGCATCGCACCCGAGGAGGTGGCCGAAATCACTGTCCTCACCATGCAGGGCGGACAGGTAGCCGACTACCGCAACGACTACCGCTTCAACGTCAGCCGCTTGGCCAAGGCATCCTACATCGTCCGTGTGGTCACAACAGACAAGCAGGTTTATTATCTGAAGCTGGTGAAACAGTAAATTGCGATACCTTCTACAACTGAATTACAAAAAGAAAAAAAATGACAAATATGAAAAAAATATCATTAGTTAAAGTTATAATGGCGGTCGCATTTTTAGCGACCGCCTTTCCCGCCTCCGCCCAAGGCGAGTGGAAGTGGGCGCATTACTGGAGCGGGACAGACGGCTTAAGTAATGCATACTATAATACAATCACCAATACCGCTTTCGATGAGGATGGAAACTTTTATGTTTATGGGAGTATGGGAGGGACTCCCGTGTATGACGGAATTAACCTGCAATTCGTTAACAATGCACAAGTGCTAAACAAAAACGAACGTTCAATCCTGTTGGCAAAATTTGACACCTTGGGGAATATGCTATGGTATAAGGTAGTGAAAAGTAGCGCGGAAATGGCATACCCATTATGGATGGAGGTTAGGGGCGACAAGGTTCATATTGCAGGAAACTGCGCCTTTTACGGTAGCTATTCCGATGATTGGTTGTACTATTTGGACACACTTGTTTACAAATATGAACTCAATAACATTCCCGAAGAACAACAGGAACTTCCCTTTAAGCCCTACCACAGGTGGACTTTCTTTGCCCAATTGGATTTGGACGGTAATCTGTTGGAGGACCATTTTGTGGAAACCTATTCGAGAGATTCGCATTTTAACGGAATAGATTCTATACGACGTAATATGCCTTTGTGCATGCCCGCGATTAGCCCTGTCCACATCGGCAATGACGGGAGTGTCTTTGTCTATACCTTTATCCAGTATAAAGGATATGAAGACCAACCTTATACGATAGTTGTTGACGGTGACTCTAACAAAACATATAACCTGTATCTCCCAGGCAATGCAAATGCTTCTATTGAAATAAACAATGTCATGTTATATAAATTCTCATCCAATTATGAGTTAGACTTTGCAAAACCTCTTATCATTGAAACAGATGGCATTGCACCTGTCGCAGGCTATCCAGAAGGTGACTATGTCAAATATTTGTTCTATCCATATTTACAGGGAATGTCGTTTGACGAAAACGATAATATGTTCGTCTCCGGTTATTTTCAATTAGCCCAATGTATTCCAGGTTTTGGGGGTGAATTAAATCAATATCCTGTGCATTTGTGGTGGGATAGTACGCATTGTGCCACTATTAACGATGTCTCGTCCGCTGAATATTGTAATTTTATCATAAAATACAATACGGATGGTTCTCCGTTATGGAGTAACCAGATATTTACTACGAAAAATAATAACGATGATGGATATGCAAGAGTGGAATGGTATGGTAACGCATTGTATGACAATTCAACATATGTACTTGGTAATGCCGGATACGATGAAAACAGCCTGATATATTTTGATGACGGAGAGCATTTGGAACAATTTCAAGGGATTCATTCTAATACTTGTTTCTTTGCAAAATATAACGCAATCACAGGCGAGTATATCAATCATGGTATCGTACCTGCAGAAAATGTTACGGGAAGCAGAACACCAGCTGTTGTAAAAAATCGAGTCTTTGCTTTTTCACGTTGCAATAACACTCTTGAATATTGGTTGTCAACGTGGCAGGATAACGGTCAGTTTATTAGTGTTGAAAATTCGGCACATAGCTCGGATTTGATTAAAATGGATCAAAGTTTAGGTGTTTATGCTAATGAAAATGGAAACATTATCATATCGTTATTAGCTACTTCTCCCGTAACTTTTGGCAACAATTTGCACGTAAATTGTCCTTCAGGGCAATCCAGCGCGGTCTTTGCATTGTTCAACAATCCTATATATGCTCAACCATACGTGGGTCTCCCCACATATTCAAGAAATGAATCCAAAATTCATGTATGGCCGAACCCTACTTGTAATGTTTTGAACATTGAAAGTGAATTGTCAACGATTGACAACGTGTCCATTTTGGATGTAAAGGGGGAAACAGTTTTACAAAAGGCTATCAGTGAAAATCAAACAATAATCAATGTTTCCATGCTACCTGTTGGGATGTATATCCTTAAGGTCGTATGCGAAAAGGATGTCTTCGTCGAAAAGTTCATAAAATCAACATATTAACACCTAAAACCCAAATGTTATGAGAAAATTTATATTTTTGTTTTTGCCGTTCCTGATTTGCGGCATATCATCGTTGCAGGCGCAATGCGATCTGTTTATCACCACCAACTTTGACTCCGAATGCCTGCTGACGGAGTACGTCAAGGAAAGGCCCTCGCTTTGGGAACAGGATTTTGGCAACTGTCTGTTGGCCTGCAAGGGGAATACCGTGCAGTACACCGCCGTCTGTTCTGGCACGGTATCCCAATATTCTTGGACAATTTCAGGCGCGGCTTCCTATTACTTCACGAATCAGAACAAAACGGCGGTAGTCACATGGGATGATTATAATGATATCGGGAACATTTCAGTGAATGTGGTCACATCCGACACAAATTCTTGTACGGAAGAGGTTTGTGTGCTGTTGATGGAATCACCGACAATCGGCTCCAACACTGTGCCCAACTATTACAATCAAAATGGACAAAAAGTGATAGAGGTGTGTCGCGGTCAGACTATCGAACTGATGGACATGAGCACAACAGGACTGACTCCCATTGTTGGTTACCAATGGATAACTCCATTTGGGGATGCTTCCACTCCTGACCATACTATTGTCGCCTCCCAAACAGGGGATTTCATAATTAAACATTTTGTACAAAACGAATGTGGCTGTGAAGGCTATGAAGAAATTATTCTTCGGGTCGTGGAAGAATTGAAACTTGAACTCTCTTGTTACGGAACAGTATGTGCGGGTTCAAATGAGACATATACCCTATTGAACCCCTACTGTTCTCAGTATATGTGGAGTGTGGAGGGAGGCACCTACACTACCGTTCCCTCCGATCCGGCTACGATAGATGTACAATGGGGAAATCCGTCTTCTGGCTATGGGGTCATCTCTATTGATGCTGCTTTTTGCGATGCTCCCTGCAAAGCTATGGCATCTATCAAGATACCCGTCATCACGAACAATGCGGAAATAGAAGGCCCTGATGTGGTTTGTGTAGGCGATTATCAACTTTATGAACTGCCGCTATGGGGATCCACTTATTATTTGTGGAGCATAAACCCTTCTGTTGGAGACAGTGATATGGTTAACACCGAGGAAATCAACCAAGTTCTGCTCAGATTCCAACAGCCTGGATCCTATACACTATCCGCAAGATATGGCTGCGACTTTATCCCCTGCGGTCCGGACAGCACCGAAAAGACCATCATCGTCAAGGACACCATGAGTATCAATTCAGACGATAACACCCTTTGCAAAGGGGCTACAGGACATTACACGACTTGGCACGGCAACAGCGTGACATGGCGGGTGTATAACCAAAACAATGCACAGATATATTACACCAACGGAGTCTCATTGAACTATACCTTTGCCAATGCAGGCAGATATAAGATTGTGGCCTCCAACAGCAACTATTGTGACGATGCAGAATATCTGGTCACTGTTCTTGACAATCCACCTGCATTGACGATTACTAACGGACCACATTCAGCGTGTCCAAACAGCTCCATTCTGTTAAACGCCACCCCTACTCATCCCAACTACTATTTGGAGTGGGTGCAACTGTGCGCTCCAAATAATACTGAAAATGGGGATGAAGTGACCATAGATTACGGAAATACAGTATGTGATGTGGCCGTCTATCAAATCGATGGCGAAAACGAGTGTCGTTCCGCCGCCTACATACATCAAGTGGATGCTTTCCAACTGGCGCCGCATGGACTGCCCGCTGTCACTGTTGCATGTGCTGGTTCCACAGTTTCTTTTGCCGTGCCTGACCAATCAGAAAATGTCACATACGAATGGAATGTCAGCCCCACCAATGCGGCCTCCGTGATAGACAATCACCTGCTCCCTTCTGTTAACATTCTCACAAACCATCTATCCATCAATCCGCCATACACTATTACAGTGACATTGACCAGGACGCCCTGTGGTGGTTCTCCTGTGAACGAAACAGTACTGATCCAAATAGTGGGTGTGACGGCTCCAGCATTAACTTATAATGATATAGTATGCCAAGATGCTCTTGAGACATTTACGGCCACCGGTGGGTCTTCTGTCAGCAGTGACTACACTTGGGAATTTTCCGACACCGCCCTTCTCTTCCATGGGGCAAGTTTTAACAGGACTTTCCATACCACAGGTCCCGTCACGTTTACACTGACTTATCAGCCGAATCCGAATTGCGATGCAGTCACCGTGACGGGGAGTTTGTATGTGCGAGCCCTCCCTGTTGCATACGTGTTTTGTTCTGGAACAACATTGAGTGTCCCCAATCAAACGAATATGAGTTATCAATGGTATCATAATGGAACACTTCTGCCATCATGTACAACTAATATTTTTATAGAAGACCCTAACTCTTTTAATGGCACCTATTGTTGCACCGTCAGCTACAATGACAATCCCTCTTGTGAAGTCCAAGGGTGTTATACTGTACCCGGTTATCCGCCAATTCCCTGTTCGAACTTGGTCGTCTCTGCTGGAGCGCCCAATTGCAATAATGTTACAGTAACTGCCCAAAACGTGCCTGACGCCCAATACATGTGGATTATTTCCACCAGCGCATCCGGTTCGCACATTACTCCAGATGGCACATTTCCAAATGTAGCCACAGCCACTTTCTCTGTTCCGGGAATATATCAGGTTTCCGTCTCTGCTGAAGCTAACAACCAATGCTACTACGGAAACAGCGCACCCATTACAATTGACTGTATCCCGAAATTCGAACTTTCATACGATTGCAACGGGAACATCGAGATAACAGACAATTCGTTGTACAGAACCGGCTACACAATCCCAAATAGAAGATACTCTGTAGTTGGCACTTTAGACTACGTTGACCTAACGAACCAGGCATTGACTGGTAGTATTAACGTTGGTATTCCTACCACGAGCACAACATATACAATCAACATGACAATGGTTGGCAGTAGCTGCACCTATACCGCATCTATTACCATTGAGCCGAATCCCATCATTGATAGTGTTGTATTTTCGCATTATATGTGTGAGAATACGCCATTCCTTTTCAATGCATATCCCGATAATAGCAACTATGAATATCATTGGAACTTCGGAGATAATTCATATAATGTTGGCAATGGCATTTACCATAGTTATGAACACGCATCGACTCCTTTTTATGTGACGTTAACTGTGACTAATTCTATAGGATGTACGGCGACAAGTGCAACAAATATGAATAGAATATATACATCAGCAAATAATGTAATAGGTGGTTATCTCACCGCGGAAGGAACAGATGTTTGTCCGGGTATTCCACGGCAGATATATTTTACTCCTAACTATCTAAACAGTCATTATTATTGGAATAGTTCCTTATATTCTACTACGGATAATTACTATAATACGACCCAGACGGGAGACTATCATGTTCTTGTCATCACATCTCCTTATGGGTGCAAAAAAGAATGCATCTTAAATGTCGGTTTCCTCAACGCCCCCACTGCCCGTATCACAGGTAATACCACATACTGTTTAGGCGAGGAGGTGAGGTTGAATGGCAATACAGGGAGTACTAACCAATATTTGTGGACAATTACAGGTTCATCGTACAGTCAAACATTTACGACATCCAATATTACATTCACACCTACTCAACCAGGCACCTACTATGTCAACCTTAACGTTACCAGTCCTGACGGTTGTGTGAGAAGTGCCGCCTGCACCGTCACAGTGCACCAACAGCCGGCCGCACCGCCTATCGCGTTCTATAACAACCAGTGTATCCACACGCCGCCTGTGTATGTCCATTCCACCGCCAGTCCTGCCCAATCCCTTCTGTGGAGTAACGGCTTCTATGGTGCATCCGCCCAATACTATGTGCCAGGTTATCTTACGGCTCATTATATTGACCCTGCCACCGGATGTCCGTCCGCCAAATCCACCCTCTTCATCCCGCCCGCACCTAATTACGACGCCTTGCTCACAGGCTGTTATGAGAAATGTCGCGATGAACTTCCCACTTCCTTGTACGTCTATAACCTCTACCCATACGACACCACGAGCCTTTTTTGGCGTTGGTTCGAAAACAATCATCAAACAGCACAGGGAAACAGCGGACAAGCCTCCCTTCCTATAGGCAGTTTTGGAAGCTACTATATGAACACACAGTACGGTAATGGATGTGTCGCCCAATCCCCGAATTTGGAGATTTCAGAAGCAATGATATGCCCTTGTGATAGTATTTGGGTTGAAGTGGATAAGTGGTGTAGTACAAGGGAATGCAAGTTGATTTATATAATGACCGTCACCATCCACAATGATGGCAGCCAACCTGCATATTTCAGCCAGTTAACCTCAAACACCAGTAGCAACATCATGTATGTCACTCCAATGCCGGTGACTGTTGCTCCTGGTGGCAGTCAAACTATAATAGTCACGCTTGAGTTCACGGATTTTGCGAATCCCTATATAGAATTCACCCTATCTGATCCTGAAAATGATTGTGAATATTCATTTTCCGAATATTTTGATTGGCGGAGATGTGTCAGGGAAGACTGTGATGCGAGAATCAAGAAAATCAATTTCTTATCTCAGTTGAGCTCTCCTCACCAAACCTCCTATTTCAATATTGATCTGGATTTGCCTTCGGGTACAACCAGCCTTGTTGCCTTATGGAGTACCCCTCCCCAACTTATAACATACAGCTATTCTCCCCCCACATACGTGAACGGGCTCCTAATGCTTAACTATGGTCAATTGACTCAAATGGTTCAGAATGGAGAATATGTCTGTTTTAACGCTATAGTATGCATTGAAAATGACCATCTTTGCTATGTCAGGGTTTGTGTGAAAGCTCCAGAATTATTGGCGTTAATTCCCGATGAGTTCCGCCAGCTGTCCGACTCCACCACTGCGGACAACGACTCCACCCGGAGCCTCCAGTCCAGCTCGTTCATCCCGCAGACCGACAAGCCCTATCTCGCACCCAACCCCGCCCGTGACGAGGTGACGGTGATGGGCATCGCGCCAGAGGAGGTTGCCGAAATCACTGTCCTCACCATACAGGGCGGACAGGTGGCCGAGTTCCGCAACGACTACCGCTTCAACGTCAGCCGCCTGGCCAAGGCATCCTACATTGTCCGTGTGGTCACAACTGACAAGCAGGTGTATTATCTGAAATTGGTGAAACAGTAGTGTGTTCCTATTACAACGATATTCAAAGAGGGCTTTCGGGTCCTCTTTTTTGTGCTTTCTCTTTTGGGGCGACCGGGCACGCTATCCATTCAAACTTCGCGGCAGGCCGCTCGTAACCATTCCTATCGTTGTCGCGGTATTAAGGAAGATGAAAACACAGTCAACCAGCACGACAGCGTTTTCCCGTAACCATCCCAAAATGTGACGGACGTTTAAGCCATTTTTGTCTCAAGCACTGCTGGCTGGCTTTGTTTAGTTTTCTGATTTTCACCAAAGAGGAATCATCCTCATTTCACATCCTGCTTCTTGGATGATGGTTTGTCAACACATCCCGTTGTCGCACGGGATTGACGTGCAGGTATATCTGTGTTGTGGAGATGGAACTGTGGCCTAAGATATGCTGAATTGTGAACACATCAACATTCTCCTCCAACAGAAGTGTTGCAAACGTATGCCTGAATGTGTGCGGGGTCACATTTTTGTCAATGTCACACTCCTTCGCTATTTGATGCACCAGTAACCGGACGATCTGAGGGGCGAGACCATGTCCCAAACGATTGGTGAAAAAAAATGCGTTCGTGTCCGTAGGTGTTTCACGCACCTGCACCCATTCTCGCAATGCCGCCAATGTTACAGGCATACAAACGTCCACGACTCTCTCCTTATTCCCTTTTCCAATAATACGGACTAAGCCACGTTCCAAATCAACATCGCAATTTCGCAGTCCGCATAATTCACCAATACGCATCCCTGTTCCGAACAGCAACTCAATTACTGCCCTGTTTCGTACAGCCAGTTTGTGGCTTTGAGAGAATCCTTTCCCTGACCGTACATTTTCGTCAAGACGAGCAAGTATCCGCCCTGTTTCCGCCTTGGTCATTACGACCGGTAACCTTTGAGGCTCTTTTAGCTTGATTCGCACTCGCCTCAAGGGATTGTCGAAATCTTCAAACAACCATTCCATGTAGCGCATGAAAGCGTTCACCGAGGCAATCTTTCGTTTCATTGTCCTGAACTTAAAAGCCGAGATAGTCTCCAACCAACATTGTATATCATCCCGCTTGATATTTACCACCAGCGTTTCTGATCCGTTTGCCAATGTACCCGCGAATTGAATAATATCGCACCGATAGGCCGAAATGGTCTTTTCATCCAGTTTCCGTTCAAAGCGGCAATGCCGCAGGAAATCATCCAAAGCGGATGTCATCGTTGTTTGTTCCATAACATTTATCATAAGTCTTTTTTGGCGACAAGATAGTAAAAAGTTTTGAGGGAACTAACGATAATGCCTTATTATGGATAGGAATATTTACAATATAACCAACAACAGATTGCAGGCCGCGATAGACTATGTGAAACAAAAACGAAATGAAATCGCTCTTTTTTTAGTTGTTAATTTAAAGACTTCAAGTAATTATCTTAATCAGTATGACTTCTCTTCGGAATTCTTTTCAGAAGATGAACTTTCTGACTATATCAACGCTTTAGAGTCTTTGGGAATATATCGCGATGTTTCGTATGGAGAAGATGAGTTTATACGGAAAATCAGTACTGGCTACTTTCAAAAGTTCCCTCAAAAATACAAAATTGCTTTTAATACAACAGGAAGTAAGCAAATCAGATCTCGTTCGGCTTTAATTCCCGCGTTATGTGAATTGGTGAATCTAAAATACGCCTCAAGTGATATATTATCGTGTAGTATTCTTGAAAACAAAGTTCATGCGAACCAACTCTTGCAATCATTTGGATACAAAATCCCCCATTGTTGGATTTTTCATCATATCTATGGATGGATGGGGCAAAAACCTCCGAAAAATATTAAACTCATCGTCAAACCCGCAACAGAATGTGCCAGCATCGGTATTACGAAAGATTCTATCGGTTATTATTCCAACAAACTCGAATGTCTTATTGATGAAATATCAAAAAAACTTCGCACACCAGTTGTTGTGCAAGAATTTATAAAAGGATGGGAAGTGGAAGTACCTATTGTAAATATAGATGGGCCTGTTGCCTTGCCACCTATGGGAATTGAATTGGATGGAGAGAAGTGTTTAAATGATAATGCGTTATGTTATGATACAGTTTTTTCCGACAGTTATAATTATTATAGATTTGATCATGTTTCCCGTGATTTATCTACCAAACTCATGGAAGAAGCTGAGAAGAGCTATCGATCGCTTGATTTAAGTGGGGTTGTAAGAGTAGATTTTAGAATTCAGACGGATAACAAATACTATATTACAGACTACAATAACTCACCACATTTGACGCACTTTCATTCAGTGGCAAAATCTTTCACCTCACTTGGTTTTGAATACCCAGATATATTTTGCCTTTTGCTATATCCAGCAATTAATTCAGATTTTTCACAATTGAGTCCAGATTTGTAATTCCGAAAACAAATACACCCTTTTATAATATTCCCAATCTGAACTAAGGAAAGTGCTTCTTATCAAAGAGAAAGCATCTTGCATGGCGTGTAAGGATTCATAAGTACAATTGTCATGTATCAGTTGAGATACAATTCTATAATGCTCCTTGTAATATCTTCGTCTTGTTTGAAATGCGCTATCCACTACGTTCAGAAGACTGTCAATCATATCAATAGAAACGATAATGTTACCCAAAAAGTATTCGACAAGAGCGCGGTCTATAGTGTAATAGTATGTGTAATATGCATCAAACGTCTCTTGTTTTATTTGAAGGGAGTCGATGACAGACAACGCTTCTTTAAAATGATTTGATTCAAGTAAAAAGCCTGCATGATTAAGAGACAACAATATTTTATCTTCATCGTATGCGAGAGCTGTTGAAATATGTTGGAAACTATCTGACAAATCTGGGACAGAGATACTATGCTGGAAATACCTTGCAAGCAAATAGTTGTTAAAAGCAGATGCTAAACAGGGAAATTGCATAAAATCACATTTTTCTGTAATTTTCACCGCCTCCCAAGCACATTTACAAGCAGCTTCAAACTGGCCAATCATAAGATTATTGCCCGACAAGTTAATCAACGCTTTATAATACAACAAAATGTATTCTACCTCGCCATTTAATACTTTTTTTCTCAAGGCCTGATTCAATTCAAGAAGCATTTGGTGAGCGGCATCTGGTTCATATAATGTATCCGATAATAATTGACATTCATAGAATGACATTGCAAGTCTGCCGTCAAAGGATGTTCGCGACAGAATTTTTTGTTGGTGCTGTCGATGTGTAGAACGTGCATTCTCCAATTTTGACATTGAACTTTCCAAGGTAATACGCAGTCTCATAAGCCTACTCCACAGTTCGACCTCTTCTTGATCACAATTGTTTATCAGCCCGATGAGGGAAGACAAAGTGTCTTCTAAATTGTCAATCCGATTACTTTTAAATTCTAATGTAAATGTTACAAAATAGACCTCTATAGCTAACAGCGGCTTTGTGAACAATCTTGTCTTATCTTTCACGAATTTCAGAGCATTCTCATTTTTACCCTCAAAAGACAAGCGATAAGTTTCAACAAGGACTTTTACACACAATAGAACTTCAGGTTCATCTAAGCAGGTAAGATCATAGGAAAACAGGCCCTCTCGGCATAGATTGATAATATGTAATGCCTTTAATATCTGCGAGTTAATATGATTTCCCGCAAGTTCTTCTGCTAATGAACGTCTTTCATACTCTGATGGCATAAGCGATTTTAGACATTGAGCATATCGTATGAAGAATTCTTTCTTGTTAAGATGACTTCGGCGAAGACTGATTTCCCTTATAGTGTCGCTGATAAAGGAAACTGTCGTCAATTCTTTAGAAAGCAGATTCAGAGAAACTGCATCCCTGATGATTTGATTTAGAGAGTCAACATCGTTTAGAGCGCATTTCAACTCGTTAATTGTTGCACTTCGTCCTATAGTGGCCAAAGTTTCTAGCAAATAAGTGACGAGATTTCCTGACGTGGTCTCATTAATTCTTCGTTCAAGTAAATCACCAAGAAAAAGCTCATCATTTATTTCTGATGAATATTCTTTGGGCTTTTCGTGAGCGTAATAATGACAAACCTGATTGATTAACAGTAAATGACCTCCCGTCGCAGCGTAGATGGCATCAATATCTTCAGGACAAATGTATTCTGATAATCCCCATAGACACAACAATTGTGGCATATCCTCTTTTGAAGGATATTGTAAATCGAGGCGTAAACTGTGATGTCTGGAAAATGTGTATGGAACGATTGCGTTTCTTGTATTATAAGATGAAATTATGTTGATTTTGCAATTTTTACTATTAAAGTAAGAGATTATTCCTCTAAAATAGTCAATGGTAGCTTGATCAAAAAAATGGATGTCATCACAAAGGAGAATTACTTGTTTGTGCTTTTTGAATAACAGAAACAACTCTTTTGAAAAAGAGGGATGACAACGAAACACTCTATTATCACGAATTATGTCTTCTTTTTCTCTAATATGTCGGAAATCTGTTGTATCTAACAAATACCTAATACCGGGTCCGATATACGACAGTCCCTCTACAAATGCCCCAACGCCTTTTTTCCACTTGTTCTTTCGCTCCATGTATCCGTTTAGAGGAGCGTAGTCTATGGTTTGTTTACCTGCATCACCGTTTAATAGAATGACAGCCAAATCATTGCCATTAGCATTTAAAGCAGATATTATTTCCTGTATGAGATGACTTTTCCCTGAACCAGATGGGCCACATAGATTTATTGTTTGGTATTTGTCAAAAATAATGTTGTGAATAATCTCATCAACAATACTTTTTTGTCTTTGCAAATAACTATCCATAATAAGGCATTATCGTTAGTTCATAATAAAATCTGATTCTTGTTTGTTTTGAATCGTAAAATCTACACAAAGTCCCAATACTATTTGGCAATTGACAATGTTATTCCTGACATTTTCATTATATCCTTGGAATTCAATCATAAAATTGGGTCTCCATCAATATCATATTTCCTCTTAAGTGTCACACAGTTCTATCTAATTTCTGACTTCATAAAGAAGTCCGTATGTCATAAAATTAGTCGCTGCAAACATACGCATTATTCTAATACAAGCCTCAACTATTGGATATTATTTTTCCTGATCATGAAGGATGCTTTTGTATATAAATGGACTCAACAATCAGCAGTGGCCGTCGTTTATTGTCAACGTGATGACTTGTGTCCTTGATTAGGACAAACAGCTGTTTGTGTCTTTGTCAACAGCTGATTATCATATTCTTTTATCCCTATACCCACCCCCTTACATCGGGGGTGGTGGGTATGGGTATATATATGAATGTCTCTTTCTTTCTCTCTTTCTATATATAAGGAGAGAGAAAAGGGCAAGATATTGATAACCAATAAGTTATACGGTTTTCTTTTTGACCGTGGGCAAGATATTGATAACCAGCAAGTTAAATTGATTTTTAGAGGCTTTACTTTGTCTGTTTGCCCGGCTTTTAATGTGCAGCCTAAAACAACCAATGCTTGGGTCTGTATCCAGCAGGAAAGCCAAAGGAAACCAGTATGTCATCCAATTCTCGTTCCATGGTTCCCCGTTCTTCACGCCGCCGCTCCCTCACAAAGTCGCAAATCAGGTCGCCGATGTCATATCCGCTGCCGTCCGCCCCGATTTCTTCCGCGTAGAGGTGTGCGCAGTCCTCAACCCCTGCAATATGCTTGGCCGCGTTTTCCCTCCATTGACGGCCTGCCTTGTCGCTGTCGGGGAACAGATAAACGTCTTTGCCTCCCAGCAATTCTCGGTCGCCGTCAAGTGTGCTTTGGAGGAAGGTTGCACCGCCCGTGGCCAGAAACACGTAGTCGCTGAATATCCCGTACTGCCTGCGTGCGCACTCGCAAAGCAGTGCGCTCTTCTCGCTTTCCACAACCGCGATTCTCGCGGCCGTGCAGCCGATTGCGTGCCGCAAGCCGAAAAGATGCTTGGCGGGGTTGTAGCCGTCAATTTTCAGTGTGTTGTGCGCCCAGTACATCGTCCTTCCCTTGTCACGGTGGCCGTCGGACTTGTACGGTATGATACGGGCGGTGGTGGCCGTTCCGTCCCCGCTGAACTGCCAGAAGGCCACACGGCAGCCGTCAACAGCGGTTGCGCCATATTTGTCCCACACATTGTCGGTCAAATCTTTCCCGAACATGGAATAGAACCATTCCTTCAGGCAGTTGCGGACACTGTTGGCTCGCCACGCCTCCCATCTGTCGTTCATCGGTACAAGGGCTGATTCGGCGCGTTCCTGCTTGTGGACGACGTGTCGGAAGTGTCTTGTTATGGACGGAATGTCCTTGTCGGGGAATTTTTCATACCCGCAGCTGTTCACGCGGTCGCATTTTCCCGCCAGGGTGTCACGGCTCCAGTCCCCTGCAAAATGATCCCAGTATCGGCTGAACTTCCCTTTGTGTCCGCATTGCGGGCAGCAGAATTTCACCGTTTTGCCCGTCAATGGGTTCTTGCTGGTCAGCTGGTACCGTTGTGCTCCGTATGGGGCAATCCGCCTTCCTTTGTCTGCCGTCATTGCCATTGTACATGCGGGTTTCTTTTAGTTGTCATGTTTTTTGTAAAGTTTCGGGTTATGGCTTTTCCCGCTGGCACTCAGCACCTCCTCCAGAAAGCCCTGCCGGATGAAGTTGCCCAATTCATTGCGGAATTGTTTTTCGGACAGGGAGTCGCCCCCTCCAAGTTCCTTTCTCGCCTTTGCGTGCGCCTCCTCCAGTTCATTCTTTGTGAACGTGGTCTTGCCGGGGTTGGAACCCTGCGCCCTGTCGATCATTGCCCTGCACATGTCGCCGTCACTGACCTTGGGCGGTTCGTAGGGGAAGGACAGCTCCAGTCTCCCGTCGCCTTTGTGCGTGATGTGGAATGTCTCGAAAGGCGCATTCCGCGTGTGCTGTGCCGTCACGATGGAGGAAGAGCCGATGTCTTTCGCCTTTTCCACCATGTACACCGTTTCGGCTTTCCGCTCGTACTCGCTCCCCAGATGGCCGCGGCCTTTTTTCACATTGCTTTCGGTGTTGTGCAATATCGCTATGATATGGGAGTCTGTCTTCTCCGCGAGTTCCATGAGCAGGCTTAGCATCTGCGAGGATTCGGTGTTGTTGTTGGTGTCCGTGACAAGGTCGGCCACCCCGTCAATGAATGCGACATTCGGCCTGTTGTTGAGCATGTGGTCAACAATCAGGAACAGCCGTCCCCTGCTGTTCTCTTCGCGGAGGCGCATATAGGTAAGGTTTCCCTTCTGGACTGCGGTCAGACTGTCGGTTATACGGTTCCGCATCTTCGCGGAATGGTAGTTGCTCTGCTCCGTGTCGAAATAGGTCACGGTCGGTGACGGGATGTCGCTTGTGACAACGCTGTCTTCCCCGCCGTCATCACCGATATATGCCAGCAGTTCTTTCGCCATCATGATAGCCAGTGACGTTTTACGGCTTTTTGCACCGCCGAATATCAGGGAAAGGTCTCCGCACGACCCGGTCCGAACACCTTTTATTCTGACAGCAGCGGGCGGCG
>JAEEGH010009103.1_pt1 | contig 23259 bp, 17 predicted proteins | sample 9134181 | NCBI WGS metagenome assembly JAEEGH01 (sample SAMN16246544, study PRJNA631951) | gut metagenome | biome: gut microbiome; feature: rumen; material: DP-attached | host: Bos | place: Iran: Karaj | collected 2018-10
CCACCGTAAGGTACTGCGACTCAGCAAGCGAGGTAGTGGTGTGCAGCAGGTAAGGCATCAGTCGGGGCATCTCCAACGGATACATAGCCGTGATGTTGGGACGGATTTCAGGAGAATAATCGTTGAGGTTGATGACCTCGAACGAAAGCGTCGTTTCCGCAGGGTAGAAAGCGGAGTCGCCTTCCTGCGAGATACGCACCGTAACGATGCCGCCCTCGCCCGTAAGGGTGACGAGGCTGTCGGATATGGTAGCAGGACCCTCTACTATATTATATTGTAATGGCAATCCTGACGATGCAGTGGCACTCACCACGATAGGCGGGTTGGTGGAGAGCTGCCGCTCGATAGGAGTGGTGTAAATCACCTGGTTCTGCATACCAGTGGGGGCGCAGGCGGTATCTTCATACACATTCAGCTCGGCAATCATCGTATAGTTGTCGCCGGCCACACTGCTGAGACCGACCAACCGCACATAGCGACCTTCCACGGCGCCGAAATAGACCTCGGCGGTCTGCTGCATACCGCTGTTGGGCTGTGGGTAAACGAGAAAGCCCATGCTCTGCGGCGCGCCCCAGTCGGCAGTGTCGGAAGTGACATAGAACTCAAACTGGTTGATACGACCGTTGCGGGTGTTGTTGCCCCGCGTCAAGCAGCTGAAACCGTTGATGTTGTGCGTCTCGCCCAAGTCAATCCATATTTCGTGCGGATAATGATGAACCGTATTCTGCCATTGGGTATGCCAAAAGGTGGTGGAATCGCCATCCAGACAGTGGATAGCGTGACCATTGTCGCCTCCCTCCCCTGTCAGTTCCTCACTATCCACATAGATAATCTGCCAGTTCGCACGGTCGATTTTCGTCGTGTCACACGCCCAAACATATATATTGATTATCAATATATTAATCAAAAATAAGAATACTTTTTTCATCTATAATAATTATGCAAAAAAATCGAATTAAGCCTCTGTGTTTCCTTTCTTTTCCGTCTCCCAGTTTTCGTACCGCTGGATAATTTTGGTGACGAGATGGTGGCGCACCACATCCGAGTTGTCGAGAAGGATGAATTCGATGCCTTTGATGTCGCGCAAAATGTGCTGTGCCTGCACGAGGCCGGAGTGCTGGTGGCGCGGCAGGTCTATCTGGGTGATGTCGCCGGTAATGAAGAACTTGGCGTTTTTGCCCATACGGGTAAGGAACATCTTGAGCTGGCTCTCGGTGGCGTTCTGCGCTTCGTCGAGGATGACGTAGGCGTTGTCGAGGGTACGGCCGCGCATGAAGGCGAGGGGGGCGATCTCGATGGTCTTGTCTTCGAGGTAGGCGAGGAGTTTCGACATGGGCATCATGTCGCGGAGGGCGTCGTAGAGGGGTTGGAGGTAGGGATCGAGTTTGTCGCGCAGGTCTCCGGGGAGGAAGCCGAGGTTCTCGCCGGCTTCGACGGCGGGGCGGGTGAGGATGATGCGTTTGAGCTGCTTGTTCTTGAGGGCGCGGACGGCGAGGGCGACGGAGGTGTAGGTCTTGCCGGTGCCGGCGGGTCCGATGGCGAAGACCATGTCGTTGTGCTCGAGACTTTCGACGAGCCGTTTCTGGTTGGGGGTGAGGGCTTTGATGACCTTGCCCTCGCGGCCGTGGAGGATGACGTCGCTGCCGCCCATGCGCTCCTTGTCGAGGAGGAAGAAGTGCTCGTCTTCGTTGGCGGTGATGTTGAGAATGTCGGTTTCGGTGAGTTTCTCGAAGTGTTCGTAGTAGGCGACGAGGAGTTCAAAGCGGCTCTCGAATGTGGCGACCTCCTCGTCGGTGCCGGCGACCTTGAGCTCGTTGCCGCGGGCGGTGAGCTTGAGGGTGGGGAAGAGATTGCGCAGCAGGTCGATGTTGCGGTTGTTTTTGCCGTAGAGGCCGACGGCTGCGTGCGGGTCGATTTCGATGATTTTTTCCATGGGCTATTTCTCTTGTTCAATGAATCCTTGCGCCTTCAGTTCGATCTGCTTGTTGTCGTTGGAGATGAGGTTGCGGCCGCCGTTCTTCTCTCCGATGTAGCCGATGACGGCGATCTCGTGCTCTGTCTTCACCTTTTCGTAGTCGTCTTGGCGGATGGTGAAGAGTAGTTCGTAGTCTTCGCCGCCGTTGAGGGCGACGGTGGTGGCGACGATCTTGAGTTGGCGGAGGGTGTCGAAGGTGAGTTGCGCGAGCGGGATCTTGCCTTCATAGATGGTGCAGCCGAGGGTGTCGGGTTCGCAGAGGTGGAATAGGGAGGTGGCGAGGCCTTCGGAGACGGCGGTCATGGCGGTGGGCACGACGTCGAGTTCGCGCAGTTTGCGGATGATGTCGAGGCGGGGTTCGGGTTTGAGTTGCCGTTCGAGGAGGTACTCGTAGCCGTCGAAGTCGGGATGGCTGTTGTGGGTGGCCTCGAAGATCTGTTTCTCGCGTTGCAGGAGAAGCAGGCCGGCGTAGGCGGCGCCGAAGTCGCCGGTGGCGCAGATGAGTTCGTTCTCGCGGGCGCCGTTGCGGCGGACGAGGCGGTCGGGTTCGACGGCGCCGGTGGCGGTCATGCCGACGGTGAGCCCGGCGACGGAACTGGTGACGTCCAGCCCGGTGAGTTCCACTTCGTTGTAGTGGCAGCAGGCGCGCACGCCCGCCATGAACTCGTCGAGCGCTTCGATGGAGAAGCGGTTGGAGACGGCCAAACAGAGCGAGAGCTCCCGCGGCAGGGCGTTCATCGCCAGCACGTCGGTGAAGACGATGGTGGCGCACTTGAAGCCCAGGTGCTTCAACGGGAAATAGGTGAGGTCGAAGTGGACGTTTTCGACGAACAACTTCTGGGCGGTCACCGTCAGTTGGCCGCCGGTGTCGGTCACCATGGCGTCGTCGATGACGTGCGCGGGTGGGTTGTTTTTCTCATCATGGCCCATCAAGTGGCTGATGAGCCGATATTTACCGAGTTGCGAGATCTCGCTTCGGATGTCTTCTTCTGCCATTTTTCTATTGATTTTTTATGCCTGCAAAAATACATAAAAAAACAACGGCGATTCACATCGCCGTTGATAACCATTAACCTTTAATGATACGTAAAGGATCTCTCCTTTTGTTGTTCACTTGTCTCTTACGCATGTTATAGACCAATGTTACAAAATTTTGAAAAAATTTTTACGCATCACTATATTAATAACTGATTTTCTTGAAAAATGTTGCCTGAAGGGGAAAAATAAAGAATTAAGGCTCGATATTCGAGTATTGAATCCTCTAACGTGGACTTTGAAGATTGGGGAGATTTGAGAGATTTGAAAGATTATTAATGCGAACGAAGTGAGCAACAAATCTGCAAATGCTCGCGCAGCGATCTCAAATGCGAACGAAGTGAGTATCAAATAATTGAGAGATTTGAGTGATTTGAGTGATTGGTGTATTGTGGTGCTTTAGGGTTTGTATTTTTGGCCTTTGTATTGGGAATTTTTAAGATAATTGATGAAGTGGTGAATGGAGACACTAAGGTTAATAAGCTTATGGACAACGTTTTTATATTCATTTTGAGAAATATAATGGCAATCAAAAGCACGATGAACCTGACTTCGGGTTTCAGCGCAGGAGCCATTTGCTATGTATAGAAACTGAATAAATTCCCTATTACCACTTCTTTCAAAACCTTCTGCAATATTGTCCATTATAGATCCCGCCGCAGCTCTAATCTGACTGACGAATCGCATATCTTTAGCAAAGTCTTCATATTTAGTAATTCGATAGATATCCTTACATAATTCTCTCGCATTCAACCAAATGGAAAGTTCTTCAAATTTAGTACAGGTAGGCATATTTATAATATTTTACAGTTTATTAACACTTAAGTCTGCTTATTGTTCACCTTAAATAAACTTTTAAATCTCAAATGCTCACGCAGTGAGCATCAAATCTGCAAATGCGAACGCAGTGAGCAACAAATCTTTCAAATGACGCACATTATTTCAAAAAAAATTCGTACTTTAGCGGCCGTATTATGTGAAAAATCAAAATATTGATAATCAACTTATTAAAAAACTTAAATTCTAAACATTATGGCATTTAAAGGAGCTTTAGTCATTGACACGGAAAAGTGCAAAGGCTGCGCCGTGTGCATCACCGGATGCCCGAACAACTGCATCGCGCTTTCCAAACATGTAAATGCAAAGGGTTACAACTACCTTGAAATGGTGAACGAGGATGCTTGCATCGGCTGCGCCAGCTGCGCTGTGATCTGTCCCGACGGCGTCATCGAGGTTTATCGCGCCAAGGAGTAGTCCTTCAATTTTCATCTGAATCAAAAATCAATTAACAACTAAACAATTTCAAAATGGCAAAAGAATTAAAATTAATGAAGGGTAACCAGGCCATTGCAGAAGCTGCTATCCGTTGCGGCTGCGATGGTTATTTCGGATATCCTATCACTCCTCAAAGTGAGGTTCTCGAGCATTTGATGGCCGAAAGACCCTACCTGACCACAGGTATGGTGGTGCTCCAGGCCGAAAGTGAGCTGGCCTCCATCAACATGGTGTATGCCGGCGCCGCTGCCGGAAAACGAGTGATGACCTCCTCATCCTCCCCGGGTTTCTCCCTCATGCAGGAAGGCCTCTCCTATATCGCCGGCGCTGAACTGCCCGCCCTCTGCGTCAACGTCGTTCGCGGCGGCCCAGGTCTCGGCACCATCCAGCCCTCACAGTCCGACTACTTCCAGACCACCAAGGGCGGCGGTCACGGCGACTATCGTCTGATCACCCTCGCCCCCGCCTCCGTGCAGGAAATGTACGACTTCGTGGAACTCGGCTTCGACCTCGCTTTCAAATATCGCAACCCCGTCGCCATCCTCTCCGATGGTGTCATCGGTCAGGTGATGGAAAAAGTGATGGTGGACGACTACAAGCCGCGTTGGACCAACGAGTACATCGAGAAGAACTGCCCGTGGGCTGCCACCGGACACCGTTCCACCGGCAAACACCGCATCGTCACTTCTCTTGAACTGGAAGCCCTCAAACAAGAGGCTATCAACGACCGCATCCAGGCCAAATATCGCAAATGCGAGGAAGAGGACGCCCGCTACGAAGCCATCCAGTGCGACGACGCTGAATACCTGTTCGTGGCTTACGGCTCCGCTGCCCGTATCTGCATGAAGTCCATCGAGCTGGCCCGCGCCGAAGGCATCAAAGTAGGCCTCGTGCGCCCGATCACCCTGTGGCCCTTCCCGACCAAAGCCGTCGCCGAAATCGGTGGCCGCATGAAGAAGATCCTCAGCGTGGAGATGAACGCCGGCCAGATGATCGAAGACGTGAAACTCGCCGTCGGCTGCAACGTGCCCGTCGAGCATTACGGCCGCTACGGTGGTGTCATCCCGACCCCCGTCGAAATCTTCGATGCTTTGAAAAAAATGGTTAAATAATTAATGTATTGAAATTATGACAAGAGAAGATATCATCAAACCCGAAAACTTAGTGTACAAACGCACTCCGGTTCTCACGGATGCCATCATGCACTATTGCCCCGGCTGCGGTCACGGTGTGGTTCACAGAATCATCGCCGAAGTGATCGAGGAGATGGGCATCCAGGACAATGTCATCGGTATCTCACCGGTCGGCTGCTCCGTTCTGGCTTACAACTATTTCGACGTTGACTTCGTGGAAGCCGCCCACGGCCGTGCCCCGGCGTGCGCCTCCGCTATCAAGCGCCTCCGTCCCGAGACCTTCGTGTTCTCGTATCAGGGCGACGGTGACTTGGCCTCCATCGGTTGCGCCGAAGTGATGCACGCCTGCAACCGCGGCGAGAACATCACCATGATCTTCATCAACAACGGTATCTACGGTATGACCGGCGGCCAGATGGCTCCCACCACCCTCGAGGGTATGGAGACCGTGACCTGCCCCTACGGCCGTGACCCCGAAATCATGGGACACACCATGCGCCTCACCGAGATGCTGGCCCAGCTGCCCGGCACCTACTACGTAACCCGTCAGGCTGTCTATACCCCGGCTCTCGCCCGCAAGTGCAAACGCGCCATCCGTCAGGCCTTCGAGAACCAGAAGCTCAACAAGGGCGTCTCCTTCGTGGAGGTGACCTCCAACTGCAACTCCGGCTGGAAGATGACCCCCGTGCAGGCCAACAAGTGGATGGAAGAGAACACCCTCAAATACTTCCCGCTCGGCGATATGAAGGTGGACGGCAAGTTCGATCCCAAGTTCATCGAAAGAGTGGCTACTTTCGACCAGCCCAATGAAACCCGTTTCTCATTGAGAAGTAAATAATAACCTTAAAATCAAAAAAAATGACAGAAGAAATTATTATAGCAGGCTTCGGCGGCCAGGGCGTACTCTCAATGGGTAAGATTTTGGCATACGCCGGCATCATGCAGGACAAGGAAGTCAGCTGGCTTCCCTCCTACGGCCCGGAAATGCGTGGCGGCACCTCCAATGTCACGGTTATTTTGAGCGACGAGCGCATCTGCTCCCCTTACCTTAACCAGTTCGACACCGCCATCATCCTCAACCAGCAGTCTATGGACAAGTTCGAGTCAGCAGTGAAACCTGGAGGTTTGCTGATTTACGACCCGAACGGTATTTCCCACCATCCCACCCGCAAGGATATCAACATCTATCAGGTGGCCGCTGCCGACAAGGCCAGCGAACTGGGTATCTCCAAGCTGTTCAACATGATCATCCTCGGTGGTTTCCTCAAGGTGAAACCTTTGGTTACCCCCGAAATGTTGCACAAGGGTTTGGAAAAATCCCTTCCGGAACGTCACCATCACCTCATCCCCAAGAACGAAGAGGCAGTGGAGATCGGCAAGGGCCTGTTGAAACCCTACCACACCCTGTAATCGCTCCGACGGTTACGGACATGAAAGAACGGCGGACCGCAAGGTTCGCCGTTTTGTTTTATGTTGTGTGATTTTAGGATAGCGTAAAAATGGACGGTGTACAATCATACAGTGTCATGTTTCCGTTTTCTTTTCAAGTCGTCAATAAAAAAGAAAACAACCATAGGGAGAAAACAGACCAGCAACACCCATGCGAAAGATCTTGTAAAAATAAGGGAAATGGCCAGAAGCACTGCCATAAATAGAGAGTAGAGGATTGTTCTCATAAAAGGTTTCGCCGAAGTTTTGTTCATGTCCGAAGGATGCTTGTCGCACATACTTACTTTTGTTTTTTATCCCTACTTATTGTGAAATATGCTATGGCTGCAAAGGCAACGGAAACGACTACAGAAGTAATCAATACGTTGATTGTATAGTTCCAATTTGCAGGAAGCAAAAAACGTAATGCCAAGGTGGTAACGAACACCACCACAAAGGAAAGCAATCCCCAGATTAAAGTTTTAGTTTTCATATATTTATTTTTATTATTTGCCAAACACTCTGTCCCATATTTGTCCAGCTGCTTCAGCAGCCGAAGATCCTATTGATGCTCCTGCTACGGCAGCGGTGCCGGCAGCCCATCCTGGAGGACCTGCAACCGCAGCGGCTGCGCCAACGCCACAAGCTCCTGCTACCGCTCCTTTTACATCTTCTTTGCCTACACTTTTCCAATTAAACCATTTCTCTTTTTCTGTTGTTTCGGCCAATGACTGCCAATTATCACAGTTGTTATGCCAATAATATAGAGAAGCCATTGCTATTTCAGATGCCACAATAGCAATATATTGTTCCTCGGAATTGCCTTCTTTCATTATGGAGGCTTCCAGACAATCTAATTTATACAATATGTCTTCCAAATTATCATAACTGTCAATTATATTGTTGATTGAAGATAGCACATTTTTTTGTAGATCAGATAATTTTCCCTCATCTTTTTTGAACCATAATTCGTTGTTATTTTCTTCATCTCGAATATAGTTACCCGTATAACTATGTACAATATCTGGAATATCATCTGATTCAAAGTTTTGTTTTATAAAATTTTCTCCATAATGTTTGGTATTAGCAATTATATTTTCGGGTGAGTAGTTGTTTTGGTTTTTATGTCTGCTTAAAATGAAATCCATACATTCATTGTGTATTTCCCCTATGTGTTTCATGTCGCTCTTAAAATCAATGATTGTGTAATCGGATGTTTTCTTTTTTATGATCTGTTCTTTCTCGCAGCTTATAAAGATAAAGCCTAAAACAAGGATTGCTACTAATGTTGAAATGAGTCCAGATTTAAATATATTTTTCATTGTTATTTGACTTTTAAAATTACACAAAACTCCACCTGACGCGGGCGCACAATAAATAATCGTGCGTTTCGGCTCGCTCCGCAATGAAAAAAATGGTATTGTTGCATCGCAGTTTTCTGTGCCGCCGCAAGCAAGCGTTGCGGCGTGCCTCGGGTGCCCGGTAGTAGGTGACAACGCTAATGGTCTGCTAAACTCACTTGCGATGCCCCTGCGGGAGGCACCTTTCTTTTTATGCTCCGCTATCGGCGCGGAGCTTTGCTCGAGGAAGTTGTTCTTGCCCAACCGCTGTAAGCCGGGAGTTCGGGAATTATTATTTGCGAGCGTTCTCATGGTAGTGCGGTTATTTCCGGTAGTGTTTCTGAATTTCGGTTGCAAAGGTAAGTGATTCTCTTTTACGGACGGTGGTGCAAGTTAGCTCAAGTTGGCTCAGGTTGGCTCAAGTTTTTTTTGAGGGGGGGGATGTGGTTGCTACTTGTTTATATACAAATTGTTAACATTGTGACACCACTCCATGTCATCGTTCCGACGGTTGCGGACAAAAAGAACGGCGAACCTTTGGTCCGCCGTTCTTGGTTTTATGTCTCAAATACGGTACCCCTGTAGGGCAGCCATTGTAGGGCTGCCATAATATGACAGCCCTGCAATACGGTGATAATCATTCTGGCACTATCCCCTTCTCTCTCAGAAACCGTTTCAACAAAAAGGCGAGGAAGTAGGGGAAAGTGTAAAAGTTGCCGTTCCAACCGATGTTCTTATAGCCGAATTTGATACCGTAACGGACTTCAGGATAGGAATCCCATTTGATCAAGTTGTTCAGCGAGGCGGTGGCCCCGTCTTTTGCCTTCACCTCCACCGGAACCATTGAGTGGGCATCCCTCACAAAGAAATCCATCTCGAGCGAAGGATTGTCATGCTTGTAGAAATAGAGTTGCTCATAGCCTGACTTTCGTAGCATCTCACCGACAACATTCTCATAGAGGGCGCCCTTGTATGTGCCAAAATTTTTGTTGGCACGAAGGTCATCCTGCGCCTCCTCATCCAGCGATGCAATAAGCAGTCCGATGTCGTGATAATATATCTTGTAACAGTCGGCATCGTAATTGCCCTTCAACGGCAGCTCCACATTGTTCAAGCAGTAACACACATGGATTACGCCTGCCTCCTTCAGCCAGTCAACCGCGCCAATATACTCGCGGTTGCGTGCGCCTTTGGCAATCTTGGTGATCTGGTATTTTTTGTTCTCCTTGGCAAGAAAAGTCGGGATATGGTTGTACACCGCCAGCACTTTCGCCTTGTCAGCGCCCGTGGCATATTTGGTGATGTCTTCCGCGTAATCCTTCAACAACTGCCGTTGCAACTTCAGTATTCCTCCAAAATGACCATTGTCAATGTACATTCTCACTACTTCCGGCATCCCTCCCAGCGTCATGTAATCGCGAAACAGGTTCATAAAGGTGTCCATCTCCAGTTGCGAAAACGGCTTCACCGAAAGCATGTGCGTGTAAAGATCCTCCACCTGCTGCTGGGAATAGCCCTTGGCCCAAAGAAATTCCTCGAAATCCATCGAAAACATATCGTAATCCTCTTTGAATCCCACTGCATTCGATTCAATCTCCTCATAATAAATGCCCATCAGCGAACCCGAACAAATCACGTCGAAACGGCCGTCCTGACAGAACGACTTGAGTGAAGTGGCGCAATCGGGACATTTTTGAAGCTCATCAAAAAACAGCAGTGTCTTATTGGGTATGATCTTCCACGACGGTTCCAAAATACTGATATTCTTGATGATATTATCCACTTCGTAGCCATCGTTGAAGATATTTCGGAATTTCTTCTGAAGCACGAAATTCATCTCCAGTACCGATTCGTAATGGGCTCGTCCGAAGGCACGGATGGACTCGGTTTTACCGATTTGTCGGGCGCCTTTCACAATCAGCGGTTTTCTATTGGGATTTTGCTTCCAATCTTCAAGAAATCTATCTATCTTTCTTTCAAGGAGTTTCATATTATTCTATCACATTTTCGGCTGCAAAAATACTAAAAAAATCACATTTTCGGCCATAAAATCATTAAAAAAATCACATTTTCGAAAATGGTGCGGATTTTTATTTGGGCGGCCCGGCTCCCTGCGGTCGCCGTCGGGCTATCCGCTGTACTTCGCTTCGCTCGTGCCGCTCCTATCCCTGCCGCGACCGAACCTCGGGGCGGGGGCGGTATATCCCATGCTGCCACGCGGTTACGGGATGGTCAGACATTATTGCGACAAATATCATGGCAATCGTAGGGGCGAATAATCATTCGCCCCTACAAGCCGTCGCAATTAACCTTCCCAAATCCGCATCCATCCTGCCGCCGCCACATCGTTGCACCCCGTCAGGGGTGCAGGAACCGGTAGAATCGGAATGCACGAAATGTCATCATCGCACGCCGTAGGTGTGCGGGGAAAGATTCCGCCGCTCACCATTCCGTTGCCGACGACAGGAGGCAACGGAATCTCCAAGGGTTGAGCGTCACAAGTTCAAATCACAATCTTTTTCCTTGTAATCCTCTTTCACTAACTCCAGCAGCCAATCCCTATCAAGTTCTCCTATAACACCCTTTTGATAATAGTTTTCTATTATCGGTTCTAACTCCTTTGTTTTGTCGCCACGCATCCGTCTGGTAAACAAATATATATTCAATGCATGAAAGTCAACCTCAATAGGGATAGCATCCAGGGCTAATGGGTTGTTTTCGTATTTCGTCAAGTATTTTAATTTATTTCCTTCGGTGACCGACACCTGCCTTTCTAAACAATACTCCATATAGGCAATCAATTCGTCAATCTTTTGATCTCGTTCTGCATATTGGTGACAATAGTTGTATTGGGATATTTCTGTAACCAGCAACTGTTCTTTTTTACCAAAATTGCCGATATCGTCCGTACAAGTGTCTAACTCTGCAAGAGCCATATCGTATTTGTGCAAAAGCCTCAAAACCACCAATCTTCTGTTAAGACATGCCTTCTTGTTATCATCATTTTGTTGGATATCATTCAGATAGGCTAATGTATTATATAGAATGTTGGTGTCTCGGGTAATATTATATCGGTGAATATCATCGTCAACCTTTTCGCGCCAAGCATTCGGTGACTCCATATACTGTTTGTGTTCCTCGGTGGCTTTATCTATCAGAGGATTCGAGCAAGATATAATGAAAATCGAAAAAAGAATTAAGTATATATATATCTTTCTTTCAAGTAGTTTCATTGCATATCATCACATTTTCGGCTGCAATAATACTAAAAAAATCACATTTTCGGAGATGGTGCGGATTTTTATTTGGGCGGCCCGGCTCCCTACGGTCGCCGTCGGGCTATCCGCTGTACTCGCTTCGCTCGTGCCGCTCCTATCCCTGCCGCGACCGAGCCTCGGGGCGGGGGCGGTATATCCCATTCGGCCACAGGGTTACGGGATGGTCAGACATTATCGCGACAAATATCATGGCAATCGTAGGGGCGAATAATCATTCGCCCCTACAAGCCGTCGCAATTAACTTTCCCAAATCCGTATCCATCCTGCCGTCGCCGCATCGTTGCACCCCGTCAGGGGTGCGGGAACTGGTAGAACCGAAATGTCCGCAATGCCATCTACGCACGCGGTCAGGTGTGCGGGGAAAGATTCCGCCGCTCACCATTCCGTTGCCGACGACAGGAGGCAACGGAATCTCCAACAACAAAGTCAGGGAAAAAACATTTTAGAACAGCCCGCCAATCTGGTAGATAAGCGCCGAGCACACCCATGCGAGGGTGATGGTGTAACAAAGGGTGAAGAACACCCATTTCCAGCCCGCCTCGCGGCGGATGGCGGCCAGCGTGGCGATGCACGGCACACTCAGCAGCACGAAGATCATCAGGGCGTAGGCCACCAACGGAGTGTAAATGGGCTGTCCGGCTCGTACGCTCCCCTCCGGCCACCTCTGCTCCTTCATCTTCTCCTCCAGCGAAGCGCCATCGTCGGTGTCAGGGTCCGCCTGGTACAACACGCCCAGCGTGGAGACCACCACCTCCTTGGCAGCGAGTCCCGTGCAGAGCGACACCGCAATGTGCCAGTCGAAACCGCAAGGCCGCACCACCGGCTCGATAGCGTGACCGAACTTGCCAATATAGCAGTTGCCGCTATGGTAGGCCCCACTCAGCATGGTGAGCGAATCCACCACCGCCGCCTGCTGCGCCTGCGTGAGACTCTTATCGGCCTTCACCTGCTCAATCTGCTGCGCAAATTGCTGCTCCTGCACCGTGTTGCGCGGAAAATACTCCAACGCCCAGATGATAATAGAAGCCGCCAAAATCACCGTTCCCATCTTCTTGAGATACTGCGCACTCTTGTCCCACATGTGCATGAACACGTTGCGGGCGGTGGGCACGCGGTACGGCGGCAACTCCATCACAAACTCCTCCGACACACTGCGGAATGCCGTCTTGTTGAGCAACAGCGCCGACAGCACCCCTATCATAATGCCGAGCAGATAGATGCTCATCAGCACCAAGCCCTGATGGTGGTGGAAGAATGCCGATACCAGTATCAGATATACAGGCAGTCGCGCCGAACACGACATGAAAGGAATGGTGAGTATAGTGACAATACGGTCTTTTTTATTCTCAAGCGTGCGGGTGGCCATGATGGCGGGTACCGCGCAGCCGAAGCCCATCACGTAAGGGATGAACGAGCGGCCATGCAACCCGAACTTATGGAAGATACGGTCCACCATGAAGGCGGCACGGGCCATGTAGCCGGTGTCCTCCATCAGCGAGATGAACAGGAACAGGATGATGATGTTGGGCAGGAACGAGATGACCGCCCCCACACCGCCGATGATACCGTCCACGATCAGGTCGCGGAAGATGCCGTCGGGCATGGCATTGCCCACCACTCTCCCCAGCCACGACACGAACATATCGAGCCACTCCTGTGGATACGCCCCCAAGATAAAGGTAGTTTCAAACATCAGCCAGAGGAAGAAAAGTAGAATGGGTATTCCTAACCATTTATTAGTAAGAATGTTATCCACAACGTATGCCTTCCATTTGCGACTGTTGCTGCCCGGCTGGTAGGTCTCTTTCAATGCGCCACGGATGAAGCCGTAGCGAGCGTTGCTAATCTGCGCATCAATCTTCTCATTATAAGCACGTTCCAAAGCATCACGGCGGGTCTTGGCCTCCGCAATAATCTCCTTACCGTTGGGCAAAGCCTCTATATCCTGCAGCGTATGTTGGTTGCCTTCGAGGGTGTTGATGGCGATATAGCGGGCAGGATAAATATTGATAATATCCTTATTTTCAGCAATTTTTGCCTTGATAGGGGCAATGGCATCCTCAAGGTCGGTGCCGTAGTTAATATGGATGTGGCGGGTGAGGTTTTTGTGGTCTTCAAAGACATCGATGAGCGCCTGCAGCACTTCCGGAATGCCCTTGCCTTTGGAGGCCGTGGTGGGGATGATGGGCAGACCGAGCATCTTGGCGAGGGCTTTGTAGTCGAAAGTGTCGCCCTTGGCCTGCAGTTCGTCATACATGTTGAGGGCCATCACCATCGGCACGTTGAGGTCGATGAGTTGGGTGGTGAGGAAGAGGTTGCGTTCAAGGTTCGACGAGTCCACTATGTTGAGGATGAGGTCGTAGTCGCTTTTAGTGAGAAATTCGCGTACACACAACTCCTCGGGCGAGTATTCGTTCACCGAGTAGGTGCCGGGCAGGTCGGCGAGACGGATGGTATAACCTTTATAATAGAAGGTGCCGAATTTCACATCCACGGTCACGCCGGCGTAGTTGCCCACGCGCTCGTGCAGACCGGTGGCGTGGTTGAAGAAGGAGGTCTTGCCGCAGTTGGGATTGCCCACGAGGGCCACGGTAAAGGTATGGCTTTTCTCTTGGATGCGGGCGGAAAGCTCGGGGTCGGTCACGGCCTCCTCTTCGATGGTGCCGTTGTAGTCGGTCTGGGGATGGTCGGAGGAATGCTCGCTGAAGGGAAGCACCTCGATCTTGTCGGCCTCACTGCGACGCAGCGAAACGTGCGAGTCCATCACGATATATTCCACGGGGTCTTGGAGAGGGGAGTTCTTGACCACGGTCACGGTCTCGCCTTTCACGAAGCCCATTTCCATCAAGCGGTGGCGCAGTCCGCCGTGTCCGCTGATACGAATGATGACACACTTGCCACCAGAGGGTATGCTGTTGAGAGTGATTCTGCTTTCTGAGTTCATACTATTATCCAAATTTCAGGCGGCAAAATTCAGCATAATATTTCACCTGCACAATCCCCATTTTTGGTGATTTTTTTGTGACGATGACTTGAGTGATTGAAGCGAAGGAAGTGGGTTGTTAGCATTTTTTTTCCCACAAAATTGCAATTACGTGGATAATTGTTGTATTTTTGCAGCTCAATTTGCAAATTCATCCATTACTATGAAAAAAATAAGCGCGATTTTCTTCTTGGCCGTCATCGTCATCCTGTCAGTTTCCTGCAAACGCGACTGCGTGTGCACTGGCGTACACCCCAGCACCGAAGAGGCTAACGAAGAACACAACTATGGCAAAATGACCAAGGAAGAGTGCCAGGACAAGCAATTCCGAATGAACAAGGATACCGCCTTCACCACCAATAAAACGTGGATTTGCGAACAGTAATCCTTATTTCTTTCCTGTCACGTAGTCCACAATCTTGCTTTCCTCTACCCCACGGTAGCCGAAAGCATCGATGATTTCCCCGTCGCGCACCACCAGAAAGGTGGGAAATATTCCATATACCATATCAATCGCCAGCTGCGGACTTATCCGGTAAACCTCATGCTCCCAGCATTGGGTAACGCGCAGGAAATTGCCGCAATGCGCATCGTTTACACCCCATATCCAAAACACCAAATGGTCGGCGGGCAAATGGTTACGTTCGAAAATGTTGTGTACCAACTCGCAACTCTGCTTGCAGTATTTGCAGCCCGCACTCACCACCGGCACAATATAGGTGCCCTTCGCCAGCTGGCAATACACGGTGTCTTTCTGAAACGTCACCGTGTCCTTCGCCTCATCGTAACGGATGTTTTCATAATGCAGATAGACCAGCGAATCCGTCAACGCCTTCTCATACACGGGCGTCGCCACGAGGTCGTTTTTCGAGAAAATCTTATTGTAGATGGCCGTGGGCGGAAACAGCACAAAGGTAGCGATGAAAATAAGCAGTCCGGCCACCACATAGATGATGATTTTGGCGGTTTTTGAATACCACGGGGTGGCTAAAAACAGGTCCTTGAACCGGAACTTCGGTACCTCTTCTTCCTCCTTCTCCTCCGCAGGAAGAATGCACCGCTTCCACTCGTAAATCAGGAGGAAGAAGAGCATCACCGCCACATTTTTAAAGATGGAAACCACCGGCTTCACCTCGATAATGTCGCCGAAACAGTGACAATTGTCGTCGTTGCGGAAAATGGCGGTATAAATCAGGAAAAGGGTGAAGGCGACCATCAGTCCCATGGAAGTCCACCACACCAGTTTGTAGCGCAGTTTCAGCACGAGCATCACGCCTAACAGCATCTCGAAGCCGATGAGCAGCCGGCAGGCGATTTCCGTCAGCACAAATGGAAACAACTGAAAACTATACACATACATTACGAAGGTATCGAGTGAGAGCACTTTCATGACGGCACTCACAATGAAGAAGATACCGAGCAGTATGCGGATGGAATTTTGGGAGATGAGGATGGCTTTTCTCATAACTATGGGTTAAAAGGTGGGAATGGCGCTGATGAGAGTGCGCGTATAATCGGTTTGGGGGTTGCGGTACACTTCGTCGGCATCGTTCATCTCCACGATGACGCCGTTCTGCATCACCGCCATACGGTCTGACATGAACTTGACGACTGAAAGGTCGTGAGAGATAAAGATATAGGTAAACTTGAACTCCTGTTTGAGTTCATTGAGGAGGTTGAGCACCTGCGCCTGCACCGACACGTCGAGGGCCGACACCGACTCATCACAAATGATGAAGCGGGGGTTGACGGCGAGGGCGCGGGCGATGGAGATGCGCTGACGCTGGCCGCCTGAAAACTCGTGCGGGTAGCGATAGAAGTGGCTCTCATTAAGGCCGACACGCTCCAGCAGGGCGATGGCCTTCTCGCGTCGCTCGCGCTGGTTGGCGTACAGGCGATGGAACTGCATCGGCTCCATGATGGTATCGCCCACTGTAAGTCTTTGGTTTAATGATGAATATGGATCTTGTAAAATGATCTGCAAGTCTTTTCTGAACACCCGCATCTGTCGCTGCGACAGCTTCGTGAGGTCTTGTCCCTTGTAGAAAATCCGACCCTCGTCGGGTTCGATGAGCCGCAGCAGGGTGCGTCCCAACGTGGTCTTGCCACACCCCGACTCGCCTACCAGACCTAGCGTTTCGCCCTCGTAGATGTCGAGCGAGATATCTTTCAACGCATACACATACTCGCGTTTGGAGAAAAGATGTTCTTTGCGAAGCGGATATTTTTTGGAGAGATGCTCAAGACGGATGAGCGGCTCGCCCTGATAGAGCAGTTTGTGGCGTTCGGCGCGCTCTTCGGCAGTGACCATGGGAAAGGTTTCGTTGGGGGAAGGAAGTCCGTTGTCGTGGGCTTGCAGGAAGTCGCTGACTGTCGGCAATTTATGGAGTCGCTTGTCAAGCGACGGGCGGCAGGCGATAAGCCCTTGTGTGTAAGGATGTTTCGGATTCTCAAAAATCTCTTTCACCGACCCTTTCTCCACCACTTCGCCATGGAACAGCACGGCCACATCGTCGGCAATCTGGGCCACCACACCGAGGTCGTGGGTGATGAAGATAACGCTGATGTTGTGTTTGGCCTGCAGCCGTTTCAGCAGTTCGAGGATGCCCTTCTGCACGGTGACGTCGAGGGCGGTGGTAGGCTCATCGGCGATGAGGATGTCGGGGTTGCAGCTGAGGGCCATGGCGATCATCACGCGCTGTTTCTGTCCGCCGGAAAGTTCGTGCGGGTATGCGGTGAAGATCTTTTCGGGACGGGGCAGCATCACCTCGCGGAACAGTTCGAGCACCCGCTCGCGGGCCTCTTTTTGGGTGAGGGTGGTGTGCAGCAGGAGGGCCTCCGTGATCTGCTCGCCGCACCGGATAACGGGGTTCAGCGAGGTCATCGGTTCCTGGAAAATCATCGCGATACGGGCGCCGCGCACTTTCCGAAGTTCCTTTTCCGACAAAGCAAACATACTGACATCCTGGTCGTTGCGACTGTCGTGGAAGACAATCTCGCCGCCGACGACGCGCATAATCTTCGGACTGATGAGGCGCATCACCGACAGGGCGGTCACCGACTTGCCGGAGCCCGACTCGCCCACAATGCCCAACGTTTTGCCCTGTGGCAGCTCCAGCGACACGTGGTGCAGAATGTGTTTCCACTCCTCATCATTTTTGAGGTCGAGGGAAAAGTCGCGGATGGTCAGTACGTTAGGGTTCATCTTTAAGTTTTTATAACTCCACTATGGTTACGCCGTAGCCGCCCAATTCAAGAGCTTCATCGGTGAAGCTGATGACATCGCGGCGGCGGGAGAGCTGTTCGCGGACAATTTTTCGGAGGATGCCGTTGCCTTTGCCATGCAGGATGCGCACCTGATGCACGCTCAGCAGAACGGCCTCGTCGATATAGGGTTCCAGCATCGAAACGGCCTCGTCGGCACGGGCACCCCTCAGGTCGAGCGTGGGATTGAAGCTGGCAATTTTCTGGTTCATCAGCTCGCTCAAAGAGCCCGTACCCACGATTTTCATGCCATGCTTCTTCACATCCTTGGCCTCTTTTTTGCTGATTTTGGTGAGTTTTTTGAGTGATGTGCGGAAAGACACCGAATTGAAATCCACCACCACATCCTGTCCATTGATGCTGGACACCTCTCCAACGGTTTGTATATCGACAATAAACACCGAATCTCCAACATGGATTTCTTTGTCTTCGGGTTTCTTTTCGGTTTTGGGTTGGAGCGGTCGGGTATATTTCAGCGGCACGGCGGGTTTCGGTCCCTCGTGTTTCTCAAACTGGTCGATGTCCTCGCGCATCTGTTCCTTGGCCTTCTCAGCTTCCTTACGTATGACACGGGTTTTCACAGGGTCGGCCTTGGCCTCCACAATATCCCGTATCGTCTTTTCAATCAGCTTATTAGCATTATCAATAATGGATGTCGCCTGATTTTTGGCTTTTTGTAAAATCTCCTTGCGATGTTTCTCCAACTCGCCAAATTTCTCCCCATATTCGGTGACCATTTTGGCTAACTGGTCATCGGCGGAGCGCACCATTTTCAGTTTCTCGTCAATTTCGAGTTTGGCGACCTCAATCTCCTGCAATTTCCGTTCATAGTCGATCTGCGCCGTGCCCGACTTAGCGATGGCATTGTTGATAATAGACTGTGGGAAGCCGATTTTCTGGGCGATTTCGTAGGTGAACGAGCTGCCCGGGTTGCCCACTTTCAGCAGGTAGAGCGGACGCAGCTGTTGCGTATCAAACAGCATAGCCCCGTTCACCGAGGCGGGATGCGTGTCGGGGAACAGCTTGAGGTTTCCGTAGTGGGTGGTCACCACGCCAAAGGCACCGCTCTCGTAAAATTCCTCCAACACGGCCTCAGCCATCGCCGCACCCAACGTGGGCTCCGTTCCCGAACCGAACTCATCAATCAGAAACAGAGAGCCTTCGTTCAGATTCTCCAGCATCACCTTCAGATTGCGGAGGTGGGAGCTATAGGTACTCAAGTCGTTCTCTATCGACTGCTCATCGCCCATATCAATAAAGAAATCGGTAAAGATACCCATCTCCGACTGCTCGTCGGCGGGAATGAGCATTCCGCATTGCAACATATATTGCAGCAATCCTATCGTTTTGAGACACACCGATTTACCGCCTGCATTCGGTCCTGAGATGATAAGGATGCGCTGGTCGTGGTGCAGTTTCACCGTCAGCCGCTCGACCTCTTTTCCTAACGTCTTGAATTTGAGGAAAAGAAGAGGGTGAAATGCCTTATGAAGATGGAGAAGAGGAGCGGTTTCGAGATGGGGCATGCCCGCGCCGAGGTCGATGGCGAAGAGGGCTTTGGCGCGCACGAAGTCGATATGACCGACAAGGTCGTGGTAGCTGCGGAGGTTGGGGATGGAGGTGCGGATTTCGTCGGTGAGCTGGGTGAGGATGCGGATGAGCTCGCGTTTCTCAGCATTGATGAGGTCGCGCAGTTCGTTGTTGGCGGCGAACACCTCGGTAGGCTCGATGAAGACGGTCTGTCCGGTAGCCGACTCGTCGTGGATGAACCCTTGGAGGCGGCGTTTGAACTGCGCCTGCACGGGGATGCAGAGTCGTCCGTCGCGGATGGTCATCTCGGCATCCTCCTTGGCGATACCGTCCTGTTTGGCCTGCACCAGCAGTTTGCGGATGCGGTGGTCGGCATCGTTGGAGATGCGGATGATGGCGCTCTTGATGCGCCGCAGTTCCGGGGAAGCGTCGTCGCGGAGGTTGCCTTTGGGGTCGAGGATGCGGTTGATGGAGGCGAGCAGCTCCTTTTCGAGCAGCACTTCCTCGCAGCAGTGCCACAGGTGCGGGTACTTGCCGTCGTCGTGGCGGGCGCGGAAATAAACCACCATATTCACCACCGTTTGGAGCAACGCCCGCAAATCGGCCAGCTCGTCAAGCTCGATGAAGGTGCCGTCGATGGCAATGCGCGATAGCACCGGCAGCAGGTCGTGGCACTCTTGCAACGGGAAAGGATCATCGAGCAGGATAAGTTGTTTGAACTCATTGGTTTCCAGTAGATTATTCTCCACCTCCATTCTATCCACACCACACTGCATAGCCTCCACCTCACGGCGGCCCATGGCGCTGACACAACGGGCGGCGAGGAGCTGGCGAATCTGGTCGAAACCGATTTTTTCTTCAAAAGTGGCTGGATAAAACACGGTAAAATTCAGTTAAAAGAGTCCTCTATTTTCCGTGTGCAAAGGTATAACATTTTTTCCATTCCATGTCACTGGAATGAGCACTCTTCCCATCGTGATTTCACTTTCCTTTTTTGCACGTTCCCGTATGCGCTTTCGTCATGGCCCGCCCGATGCTCGCCATCTCCTTGCGCAGGGATTGGGGCTCCATCACCTCCACACAATCGCCCATGGTCAGCAGCTCTTGACGGAAGTCGAAGGTGAGACGTAAGAAATAGGTGAACACCGAGTACTTGTCGGTGCATTCCACCTCCTTTTGCGAGTGGTGGATCGGCAGCGTGCGCAGGTAATGCGCCTGCTGTGCCGCAACTTTCAGCTTGATGGGCTGCGGCTCTTCATCGCCCACAATAATGCCGAAGCAAGTGGAGAAGAACTCCTCTGCACAGAAATCCTTCGGCATCTCAAAATGGTTGAATTCGATGTCAACATTCTGCATGCGGTCCAACGCGTAAACCTTCAACTTTTCTTTCCCATATTTACCCAACAGGTACCAGCGGCGTTTGAACACCTTCAGCGCGTAGGGCTCCACATTGAAATAGTGCGACACCCTCCCCTCCATCCAGAACGGGTGGTAATCGAACATGATGGTGCAGTTGTCGCGCATGGCCTCAAGGATGGTGGAAAGAAACTCCCCGCCCGACGGGTTCGGCTCGAGCAGGATGCGGTCTTTCAGCTGCGCGCTCTCGTTGATATGGTTGTTGACCGTCAGCGTTTCCAGCAGCCACCGCCGGAACGCCGACGTGTCGGTGAGGCTGCCGCGTTCCACAATATAATACGAGTTGGTGCTCTTGTGGCAGTCGATCTCCACCCCGAAAAGCTCCCACACATCGTTCCGGTGGCGCATAAAGGTGCGCCAGTTGTACTCAGCCCCCTTTGACAGGAGTTCATCGTCTTTCCATTTTTCAGCCAAATCATGGAAAGTAATGCCTGCGGAACCAGCCTGATAGATGGTGTCCACCAACCATACGTAGCGGGATAATAATTGCTTGCTCATCGTTTTAAAATTTCACGCGGCAAATATAGGCTTTTTCTATGACAAAACATGTCATACTTCACTATGACATGTTTTGTCATACATGTAGGCTAATTTTGCATCGTTAAAAAAAATCATCAATTATGAAAAAACAAAAAGAAGACATGTTGCAGACATTGAGTTTCCTTTCTTTGAGAATGGAAAACTCCGGTAGTAAACTTATCAATGCCATCGTTCCGGGGGTATTGGTTTCCTTGGATCCCACCCTTATGCGGGAAAACCATCGCTATAGCGAGCCCGAACCCGAATTCTCTGAACTGGAGATTAAAGAAGTGCTGAAGCGTGTGAAAATGGTGGCCTCCCATTTTGGCATCACCCTTGAGCAGACGCTGCTGTTCTCGGCTGCATTCAACCAGCAGCTGCAGGACAATTCATTCGATTGGAGTGATATGCGCCGTTTCTTCGATGTGAAGAGCATGGCAATGCTCCCGTTGAAAAAAGAATTTGACCGATTGGTGAAGGAGCGCTATTTTATTCCCTCAAGAAGCCGTCGTTCTTCCGAATACGACCTCAACCCGAGCTTGATGGAGGTGATCATGGAGGGGAAAGCATTCAAGAAAAGCGATTTGGTGGATGCCAATTACGACCGTTACAAATTCGTAAGGGAAGTTTCAGACTTGATTGAAAGTCGCAGCAATGACGAGTTCAAGACAAGAGTTCTCTTTGAGAAAACTGACTTTTTGGAGCAGCAGCATGAAGACCTGAAATTTGTACAAAACATTCAGAAACTGAATATTGACACTTCGGAAAGAACCTTGTTGTACGAAATTTGCGACGATTTCCTTTCCGGTGGCGACTCCGATCTCAGCTGTACGCTGAAAGACATGTATGAGAATCCGAGCGTTCGTTTCCGCGTCGCCAAGGCGTTGAAGGACGAAAAGCACATTTTGCAGAAACTGGGGTACATTGAAGTGCTTCCCGACACGATGTTTTCCGACAGTCACATTACGCTTACCGAGAAGGGGAAGAAGGTGTTTTTAGAAGATGATTTTGAACTTTTTAACAATCCTAAGAGGAAGAATCAGAAATTGATTTACCCCGATAAAATTGCGGAAAAGCCGATGTTTTATGAGAAAGAGCTGGAACGCCAGTTGAACCTTTTCCGCCAGAACCTGGAAGAGGAAAAATTCGCTGACTTGCAGAAGCGCATGGCCGACAACGCGCTTCCGAAGGGGGTGATTGCCTTGTTTCACGGGCTGCCCGGCACCGGCAAGACCGAGACGGCGATGCAGATTGCCAAGGCCACGGGGCGTGCCATCTGCCATGTGGACATCAGCGCGGCCAAGACCTGCTGGTATGGCGAAAGCCAGAAGCTGGTGAAACGCATCTTCACCGACTATGCCCGTATGTGCGAAAAAGAGAAGCTGAAACCGATTCTGCTTTTCAACGAAGCCGACGCTTTGTTCAGCAACCGCCAGAGTATCAATAGCTCCAGCGGTTCCTCCAGCGTGGCGCAGACCGAAAATGCCATCCAGAACATCATCTTGGAGGAGATGGAAAAACTCGACGGTATCATGATTGCCACCACCAACATGATCGACAACCTCGACACTGCCTTTGCGCGCCGTTTCCTCTTCAAGATCAAGTTCGGCCAGCCGACGGTGGAGGCCAAGAAAGCCATCTGGCACACCAAGCTGGATTGGCTGAGCGAGGAAGATTGCGGCAAGTTGGCGGCCAGGTTCGACTTCTCCGGTGGCGAGATCGACAACATCGTCCGCAAGGTGATGATGGAGGAGGTGCTCAACGGCGTGCGTCCCGATCTGGCCGGCATTGAGGAGCTTTGCCGCTACGAGAAAATCGACGGCAAGAAAGAGGGGGGCATCGGGTTCAAGACGAAGGAGAAATAACCCTTACCGTTCTCATTTCTGTAACATGGTGAAAGTGGTTGTCGCAAAATTTGCGACAACCACTTTTATTCTGCCTGCTCGTAATAGTACGAGTAGACGATTTTCTTCTGGAATGACAACACGCAAAAATGCACGTCAATGATTCACCCCTTCTAATTTTTCAGTTTTCCATTTTCCATTTTCCGTTTTCAATTTTTCATGCCGATCAGATTCACCAC
>JAEEGH010009104.1_pt1 | contig 23256 bp, 16 predicted proteins | sample 9134181 | NCBI WGS metagenome assembly JAEEGH01 (sample SAMN16246544, study PRJNA631951) | gut metagenome | biome: gut microbiome; feature: rumen; material: DP-attached | host: Bos | place: Iran: Karaj | collected 2018-10
AAGTTTTAACCAGATTCTCCAGATAAACCAGATAACCTAGAAGTATTCTCTGTCCCAGAACGCTCATCCGGTAGTTTAAAAGAATCAATGTCGGTAAGGACGGCTGCTTGCGCCACCGTTCTTCCTACTTGACGGTTCGTTCAATTACCCAAGAGACATAAAGCCTCTCGCTTCTTGTACTACTACTTCTTCTGTTTTATGTAAGACTCTCAAAGAACTCTTTTCTTTCATGCCGCACCTCATTTTTGAGGCGAAAGCGGATGCAAAGGTACGACTATTTTCCGAAACACCAAAACTTTTCAAGAAGAATTTTATCCAAAATATAAAAGTTTTCGCATTTCATGACAATACGAAAACTTATATACCTTATTATATATAGGAGGGGGCCCTCAATTATATAGGGAGAGGACCCTCAATTATATATAGGGAGGAAAACCTGGTTACCAATGAAAGAGAACCCCTAGTTACTCGAATACTTCTTCAATAGACGTACCTTCTTCTACATCTTGCAATCCGGATTCATCCGTCTCACAAGGATTAAATCCTGCAGGGACATCAAAGACTGCCTCCTGACTATATCCGAGTCGTTTGTCCTTATAAACGCGTTGCATATATAATGCAAAGACTGGTAGTGCCATCGTAGCACCCTGTCCCATCGCCATAGAATCGAAGTGAATATCACGATCATCACCACCGACCCATGCACCACTCACCAAAGTGGGGGTAAGTCCCATGAACCAAGCATCACTATTATTATTCGTTGTTCCTGTTTTACCACCAAGTTCTCCAGTAAATCCATAACGGAAGCGCAAGCGACCTGCCGTACCTCCATCGACAACAGCCTTCAGCATGTAGAGCATCTTATGGGCGCTCTCTGCACTGATGACCTCGTTCATACGTGGCTGGAACTGGGCTATAACATTTCCTTCATTATCCTCTATCCTTGTCACAAACATATGAGCTGCACGGATGCCATGGTTGACGAACGCTGTGTATGCACTGACCATCTCGCCAACGGTAATCTCACAAGGGCCAAGACAAAGCGCCATAGATGGATGTATCTCCGGATTACGAATACCATATTCATGCAACAGGGTTACGAAGGCCTGAGGATTGAGTTTGCTCATGAGGTAAGCTGATATCCAGTTGTTAGACTGTTGCAAGCCCCACTTGAGCGTAACCATATCGCCATAGCGACTCTTGCTGGAGTTTCGCGGTGTCCACGGTTGTCCCGCAACCATATAAGTCTGTTGGACATTGGGAGCCAAGTCGCAAGGAGAGAAGCCATTCTCCATCGCCAATGAATAGAGGAAAGGTTTGATGGTTGAACCCACCTGTCGTCTACCCTCCATTGCCATATCATAAGCGAAATGTGTGAAGTCAAGACCACCGACATAAGCTTTCACGTGACCGTTCTGAGGACACATACTCATAAAGCCAGCACGCAGGAAAGTTTTGTAATAACGAATAGAGTCAAGCGGCGTCATCACGGTGTCCTTCTCACCACGATAGGTAAATATAGACATCTCCGTCTTAGTCTGGAAAGCTCTCATGATTTCATCTTCTGAAGCACCAGCAGCCTTCATAGCACGATAACGGTCACATTGACGTACAGAGCGCATCATGATGTTGTTGACCTGTTCAACAGAAAGACTACCCGAGAACGGTCCTGTCTTACGTCCTGCCTTCTCCTTGGTAAAGGCAGGCTGCAAGTATTTTGCGACATGTTCGAATACAGCCTGTTCTGCATACTCCTGCATTCTGGAATCAATCGTCGTATAGACTTTCAATCCATCCGTGTAAACGTTATAGGGTTCACCATCACGCTTCAGATTCTTATTACACCATCCATAAAGAGGATCGTTCTCCCAGTTCAGCGAATCTATATGGTATTTTACCATATTCCATGCAGGATAATCAGAACGATTCGGTTGTTTAGCCATCATGTAGCGACGCAGGAAATCACGGAAATACACAGCCACGCCGTCTTTATGGTCAGCCACATGGAATTTAAGATCCAGAGGCTGAGCGGAATATTTATCATATTCTTCCTCTGACAGATAACCCGCCTTCACCATCTGATGAAGCACCACATTGCGTCGTTCCAGACTACGTTCCGGATGACGAACAGGATTAAAATAAGAGGGATTCTTGCACAAGCCAATCAATACCGCAGCCTCCGTTACTTTCAAATCCTTTGGGTCCTTGCTGAAATAGGTATTTGATGCTGTTTTAATTCCTACCGCATTATGCAGGAAATCGAAATAGTTGAGATACATGGCAATGATCTCGTCCTTCGTGTAGTTTCGCTCCAGTTTAACGGCTATTACCCACTCTATCGGCTTCTGCAACAAACGCTCAAACACGCTATGGGCAGTTTCCGAATAAAGCTGCTTAGCCAACTGCTGCGTAATAGTTGAGCCACCGCCCGCACTCTTCTGTCTCAAGATACCACGTTTCACGATGGCACGTCCGAGGGCAATGAAATCGACTCCCGAATGCTCGTAGAAGCGAACATCCTCTGTAGCAACCAACGCCTTCACCAACGAGGGAGACAGTTGCGTATAGTCAACCATAATGCGGTTTTCACGATTATAGTTCCATGTGCCCATAATCTTACCATCAGCAGAAATCACCTGCGTAGCAAAACGGTTAATGGGGTTCTGCAGTTCTTCAATGGGAGGCATATAGCCTATCCAACCATTGTAAATGGCCGTAAAACCAAGGGCACTCGCAATGATTCCCAAGGCCAATAGTGTCCATAAACTAACTACTATTATCTTTTTCATTTCCTGTCTTTCTTCAAAGTTTGAGTGCAAAATTACAAAATTCTTTCCAATAATAGCATTTAAATCAGAAATTATGTGTATTTTTGCACTCAGAAAACTAAATTCGAAATGGAAAAACATGATTTTGTGACGATTGCCAATCTCACACGCGAGAAGATTCTCTACATGATTGAGATGGCTCAGGAGTTTGAAAAACATCCGAACCGTGAGTTGTTAAAAGGTAAAGTGGTTGCCACTTTATTTTTTGAGCCTTCTACCCGTACTCGACTAAGTTTCGAGACTGCTGCTAACCGACTTGGTGCACGAGTTATCGGATTTGCCGACCCCAAAATTACCAGCGGGACGAAAGGTGAAACACTGAAAGACACCATCTCAATGGTGGCCAACTATGCCGATGTCATCGTGATGCGCCATTATATAGAAGGTGCAGCCCAATATGCCACGGAAGTTACCAACATTCCCATTGTCAATGCAGGCGACGGAGCTCACCAGCATCCTTCCCAGTGTATGCTTGACCTCTATTCTATCTACAAGACGCAAGGAACGCTGGAAAACCTGAACATCTATCTGGTAGGTGATTTGAAATACGGTCGTACCGTACACTCTTTGATTATGGCCATGCGCCACTTCAATCCCACCTTCCATTTCGTGGCACCCAAAGAACTGGCGATGCCCAATGAATACAAGCTTTATTGCAAGGAGCATGGCATTAAGTTCCAGGAACATACTGCTTTCAACGAGAAAGTGATTGCCGATGCAGACATTCTCTATATGACTCGTGTTCAAAAGGAACGTTTCAGCGACCTGATGGAATATGAACGCGTGAAGAATGTATATATCCTCAACAACGATATGTTGAGACTGGCCAAGCCCAACATGAAGATTCTGCACCCGCTACCCCGTGTCAACGAGATTGCCTACGACGTAGATGAGAATCCACACGCCTACTACATTCAGCAGGCAGGCAACGGACTCTTTGCCCGCGAAGCCATTTTCTGCGATGTCTTGGGCATCACATTGGAAGAAGTTAAGAACGATAAAACGATCATTGAGTAATTGACAATTAACAATTGACAATTGATAATTATGAACAAGAAAGAACGTTTGGTTGCCGCCATCGAACATGGCACCGTTATAGACCACATACCTGCAGACAAGACTTATCAAGTTGCTAGTCTTTTGGGCTTATTTGATTTAAAGACACCCGTTACCATCGGCTTCAACTACCCTTCTCAGAAAGTAGGAAACAAAGGTATCATCAAGGTTTCGGACAAGTTTTTCACTGACGACGAGATTTCACGTCTGTCTGTTGTAGCTCCCAAAGTCATTCTTAGCATCATCCGCGACTATGAGGTGGTTGAGAAGAAGACCGTTGAGACACCCAGCGAGATCTTCGGCATCGTGAAATGCAACAACCCCAAGTGCATTACCAACAACGAACCCATGGCAACCCATTTCCATGTGGCTGACGGAATGCTGACCTGTCATTATTGCGAGAAAGAACAAGATATAAATAAGGTAGAACTTGTCTAATTCAACATATTTTATACAAATATGTGCAAGTGAACGGATTTTTTTTCGTAATTTTGCGCCCATTAATAAATAGATTACACTTCACAAATATCTAAAATAGTAACAATGGAAAGAGACAACGAGATTTTCGAGTTGATTGAACAAGAGCACCAGCGCCAGTTAAAAGGCATTGAGCTGATTGCCAGTGAGAACTTTGTAAGCGACCAAGTCATGGAGGCTATGGGCTCGTATCTAACGAACAAGTATGCCGAGGGTTATCCTGGTCACCGTTATTATGGTGGTTGTCAGGTAGTCGACAAGGTAGAGCAGCTGGCCATCGACCGTGTTTGCAAGCTGTTCGGTGCCGAGTATGCCAACGTTCAGCCCCACTCTGGTGCACAGGCTAATGCTGCTGTGCTGCTGGCAGTGCTGAAACCAGGCGACACTTTTATGGGTATGAACCTTGACCACGGCGGTCACTTGTCACATGGTTCATTGGTAAACACCTCGGGAATCTTGTACAAGCCCGTAGGCTACAACCTGAACAAGGAGACGGGTCGTGTTGATTATGATGAGATGGAGCGTCTGGCTCTGGAGCACAAGCCCAAACTGATTATCGGTGGTGGTTCCGCCTATAGTCGCGAGTGGGATTACAAGCGTATGCGTGAGATTGCCGACAAGGTTGGTGCCCTGCTGATGATTGACATGGCTCACCCCGCTGGCTTGATTGCTGCTGGTCTGCTGGACAATCCTGTAAAATATGCACATATTGTAACCTCTACAACCCACAAGACCCTTCGTGGTCCTCGTGGCGGTATTATCCTGATGGGCAAGGACTTCGAGAATCCTTGGGGTCTGAAGACACCAAAGGGAGTAACAAAGATGATGTCACAGCTGCTCAACTCTGCCGTATTCCCTGGTCAGCAGGGCGGTCCTTTGGAGCATGTCATTGCTGCTAAGGCTGTTGCTTTTGGCGAGGCGCTGAAGCCAGAGTTCAAGGAGTGGGCTAAGCAAGTTCAGAAGAACGCCAAGGTATTGGCTGAGGAACTTATCAAGCGTGGATTCACCATCGTCAGCGGTGGTACTGACAACCACTCTATGCTGGTTGACCTGCGCTCTAAGTATCCTGAGCTGACGGGTAAGGTGGCTGAGAACGCGCTCGTTGCTGCTGACATCACTGTCAACAAGAACATGGTACCTTTCGATTCACGTTCTGCTTTCCAAACCTCAGGAATCCGTCTTGGTACCCCCGCCATCACGACACGTGGTGCCAAGGAAGACCTCATGGTCGAGATTGCAGCACTGATTGAAGAGGTGCTCAACGATCCGGAGAACGAGCAGGTAATCAGCAGCGTGCGCCAGCGTGTCAACGAGCGCATGAAGCAGTACCCGCTGTTCGCCTATTAAACAACAAGAATGACTACTACTGACCTAAAAACAATTCTATTTTCGACACTTGCCTTGCTGATGCTCTCGGTTCCCACAGAACTGAGAGCACAGCAGTTGCAAGCATCCCTTTCACATTATTCAACGGAAGACGGAATGCCCAGCAACACAGTTGCCTCATTGCGTACTGACGACTATGGTTTCTTGTGGCTGGCCACATGGAATGGCATTTCCCGTTTCGACGGTTATCATTTCTATAACTACAAAACGGGTGCTGCCAGTGGTGTACGTGGCCTTCACAACCGTGTTGACAACATGGTAATCGACCTCTCCCAAAACATCTGGCTGAAAATGTACGACGGACGCGTCTTCGTCATCAACCGTAAGACCGACCGCATAGAAGACCCGTTGGAAGGAATCAGCGACCATGATGATTTCCACGTCGACTACTTTTTCCAACCCTACGTCACCTCTACAGGCGATGTTCTGATTTCCTATGATGACATTGGACTCTATAAGTTGCGCTTGGACCGTAATGGTCTTAAGCAAGACCTGATTACGACGGGTCAGTTGTCAGTAAATAGTGTGGTGGAAGGTTATCGCAACGACATCTGGGCTGCTACAGACAAGGGTGTTCATCGCATCAATATGGTCAACATGTCGTTGGAGCGCAGAGGCTATTTCCTGAATGAGCACATCACACGTTTGGCCACCAACGGCTATAACATTTTCGCTGGCACCAAGTCGGGCAAGATTCTTCAATTCTCCTACGGGCGCGATTCCACGCTTGTAAAGGATATCGGCAGGGAGATTACCAGTCTCTATGTTGATAAGCACGGCCAGATCTGGTTCTCCGACTTAGGCGATGGAGCCTATCGCTTAGACCCTCAGACGGGCGATGTCAAGTTCTACAACCAACGCGTATTGGCTCCGGAGTTTACCAGTCGCGGTGCTGAGTTTGGCGAAGCCCTTGGTGTGCTGTGGATTCGTATGAACCACGGAGGCTATGGCTATTACAATCGTGCTACGGATGAAGTGGAATACTTCCACAACGACCCCAGCAACCCCTGGAACCTCTCCAATACGGTCAATGCCCGTCTGGAGATGAACGATGGCGTAGTTTGGGAATCTACCAATCGTCGCGGCCTGGAGAAACTGGAGGTCATGAAACAAACCATCGCGCGTACCTTATTAGTAAAGAACCCCACATCGAGTCTTGACAATGAGATACGTGCCATGCTTCACGACAAGAAGCGCAACCACACCCTATTGGCCAACAAGCATGGACAGATATTCGTGTTCGATGGCAAGATGAACCATCTTTCCACCATTACCCACGACAACAACGGACATCCCATCGGACGTCCTTATGGCATGTCACAAGACTCTAAGGGCAACTATTGGGTCAGCGACAAGGACAACGGACTCTTTAAGATTACCCCCAATGGCAATTCCTATACTGTCGAGAATATCCGCCATAACGACAAAGACCCCTATTCACTTAGCGACAATGCTGCCTATCAATGCGTAGAGGACCGCCAAGGCAATATCTGGGTTGCCACTTATGGCGGAGGTGTCAATGTGCTCCGCAAAGACAAGAACGGACGCTATATCGCCCTGCACGCCAAGAATGTCATGAAGCGCTATCCTCCCAATCGTTACCGCAAGGTGCGCACCATTGCGATGGACAAAGAAGGTAAGATCTGGGCAGGTACCACCGATGGCATTCTCACCCTGCAGATTCGCAACAACAATATCATCCTTCAACCCCTTGAGATGTCCGACGACATGACGAAGTGCTTGATGAGTAACGATATTGTCTGTCTTGCTACTGATAGCCATGGCACTATGTGGGTTGGAACCAACAGCGGTGGACTGAGTCGTGCTGTGAAGAAAGACTCCAAGGGACGATGGGAATTTGAGAACTTTGGCATCGAGCAAGGTCTTCCCTCTGAGGAAATCTACGCCGTTACCTTCGACAACAAAGGTAACGTATGGTTCTCCACCGAGCACATTCTCTGCTCTTTCGACCCTCAGAAGAAGATTCTCACCACCTTCTCCAGTCTCGATGGTGTCGACGATACCATGTGTTCTGAAGGTGCAGCCATCACGTTGTCCAATGGCAATGTCATCTTCGGCACCCTTGAAGGCTATTATTTCGTAGATCGTAACAAGCTGGTAACCAAGAAAGGTTCGCTGCTGAAGCTTCGCATCACCGATTTCTTCTTGAACGGCATCGCTCAGACTCCACGCATGCCAGACCAGGCTTTCGACTACTATGTGCCTGAGAGCAAAAGTGTTAAGCTTCCTGATGCCAACAGCACCTTCGCCTTCCGCTTTGCCGCCCTCAACTATCAATTCCAGCATCGTATCCACTACCAATACATGTTGGAAGGCTATGACGACGAGTGGCAGAATGCAGGCAAAGACCGTATGGCCACCTACAGCAATCTGTCAGGCGGAACCTATCAGTTCAAGGTAAAAGCTTTCTTGTTGGAGTCACCTGAGAATTACGACATCCGAACCATCGAGGTGGTAGTACCCTACTCTTTCACCTCCTTCATCGTCTATTTCATTCTCCTTCTCCTCGTTGCAGGTCTGGTTTACTACTGGTATCGTCGTCGCCACAAGTCATCCAATGACGAAGACGAACCCTCACCATCAGAGCTGACTGAGACGAGCGATGTACTTTCCGAGGATATCGAACTCGAGGTTGACGACACTCCCTACGCGGATGTCACAGAAGTTGGTGTGTTCGAAAGTGTAAGGGATGATAGCAACCTGAAATGAATTTGAGGTAGGATTGCAAACGGTCAGTGACACTCCGTTTACCGTTACCGAACCCTTATCCACCGTGAAATAGCCATTGCGTGCCATTTCGCGGTTTTCTTTATATTCAAAGGTAAAGTATGTCGAACCGTTGGCGTCCTCCATGGCTATGCATCGAGCCGTCTCGTCCACGTGTCCCTGTACAATGTGTCCGTCCAGTCGTCCGTTCATCAGCATCGACCGCTCCACATTCACCTTGTCGCCCACTTTCAGCAGTCCCAGGTTGGTGCGCTCCAGCGTCTCCTTCATGGCTGTCACGGTGTAGGTCCCGTTCTCTATCTTTACCACGGTCAGACACACGCCATTATGCGCCACACTCTGGTCTATTCCCAGCTCGTCGACAAACGAACAGCGAAGCGTGAAGTCTATATTATCTCTGTCTTTCTCGATTGCTACAACGGTAGCAAATTCCTCAATAATTCCGGAAAACATAATCTCTGTAAACTATAATCTATAAACTGTAAACTAAAAAAGAAAGGGGCCGCCCAGTGATGTGATGAAAACTCCTGTGTTACAAGATTTGAGTGCTCACTGTCTTTGTAATCCACCGGCCTTTCAGCTATAACGTGGCCCGCCATCGACAAGCGAAGTCTGCTCGGTTTTCGATTTAATTTGATGAGTATCCCGATCGAACCGGCACGACCCCATGTTTCTTTTTCTGAGTGCAAAGATAGTAAAAAAACGGCAGAGTAGCAAATAATTCAAGAACATTAACTCGAAAGCTATCAATGTTAAAATGTCTATAAATCAGGGAATCTTATCGAAGATTTGGCTATTTATTTCTACTAACGGGCAATAAACGTCTAACTTATTTTTCTATTTCGTCGATAATATCTACCTTTGCATCGTGAAAATATAGTTTTTTAGAGATATGAAAAAAGGATTATTGATTTTGGCGACGATGATGAGCCTCTCCGTGTCTGCTCAAGAGAAGTGGACACTCAGAGAGTGCATCGATTACGCCATGCAGAACAGCATCACGCTGAAACAGGCTCATTTGACCAAGCAGACAGCTACTGAGACGCGCAAGCAGTCGCAGGCCGCTCTGTTTCCTTCGCTGTCAGCGTCCAGCAATCAAAGCTTTGGCTATCGTCCCTGGCAGAGTTCAGGAATGGCCACAGTAAGTAATGGTACCGTTAATAGTTCGGTCACTAAGACCTATTATAATGGTACGTATGGCATCAATGCCTCATGGACTCTCTGGAATGGCAATCAGAACCACAACCAGGTAAAGGCCAATAAGTTGAGCGAGGAACAGGCTGAATTGAAGATAGAACAGAGCGCCAACTCTATTCAGGAACAGATTGCCCAGCTCTATGTTCAGATTCTTTATATGAACGAAGCCATCGGCGTCAATCGTGAAAGTCTGGAAGCCAGCAAGAAGAACGAGGAGCGCGGACAGGAAATGGTCAACGTCGGCAAGATGTCGAAAGCCGACCTTGCCCAGCTCTCTGCCCAGCGCGCCATGGAAGAATATAATCTGGTGGAAGCCGAGAGCAATCTCGCCAAATACAAGTTACAGCTGAAGCAGTTGCTGGAGATTACGGGCGAACAGACCTTCGATGTGGCCATGCCTACAGCCAGCGACCAGCAGGCTCTTGCCAGCATTCCTTCCGTGATGAATGTTTACGAACAAGCGCTCACCCTGCGTCCTGAAATCAAGAACACCGAATTGGCTCTGCAGGCCAGCGATGTTCAGCTGAAGATAGCCCGTGCGGGTTATCTGCCCACCCTCAGCATGACGGGTGGCGTAGGCACCAGCACCTCGTCGAACAACAGTAACAAATGGGGCGAGCAGATGAAGACCAATTTCGATGCTTCTGCAGGCATTGGCATCAGCATTCCCATCTTCGACCAGCGCAAGGCCAGAACAGCTGTCAACAAGGCCAAGATTCAGCACGAACAGGCTTTGCTCGACCAGCAAGACCAGCAGAAGAAGCTCTACTCCACTATCGAAGGTTTCTGGCTCGAGGCCCAGACCAATCAGGAGAAGTTCCGTGCCGCCTCTGCTACCGTTGAGAGCGAACAGCAGAGCTACGACCTGTTGCAGGAGCAGTTCAATCTGGGACTGAAGAACATCGTCGAGCTATTGAATGGCAAGGTGTCTCTTCTGCAAGCCCAGCAGAGCAAGCTGCAGTCAAAGTACACGACCATCCTCAAGCAGCAGCTATTGAAATTTTATCAAGGTGAAACAATGAATATTTAAAGATATGAAGAACAAGAAAGTTTGGTATGGCGCAGCTGCCATCGTTATCGTTATCCTCGTCATCTGGTTCCTTTCAGGTGGCAAGAAAGAACAGAAAGTAGAGTTTGAAACCGCGAAGGTGGAGCGTCAGGACATCCACACCAGCATCACCGCTACAGGTACTATCGAACCCGTCACCAGCGTTACCGTAGGTACGCAGGTCAGCGGTATCGTTGCCAAGTTGTATGTCGATTACAACTCCATCGTCAAGAAAGGTCAGGTCATTGCCGAACTCGACAAGACCAACCTCATCAGCGAACTGAACCGTTCACGTGCCGACCTCACCTCAGCACAGAGCACGCTGAATTACGAGCAGTCCAATTTCAACCGCTATAAGACCCTGCACGACAAGGGACTGGTTAGTGCCGACGAATTCGAGAGCGCCCGTCTGAGCTATGAGAAAGCCCGTCAGACCGTAGCCTCTTCTCGCGAGAGTGTTCGCAAGGCCGAGACCAATCTGGGCTATGCCACCATCACCTCGCCTATCGATGGCGTGGTACTCTCCAAAGCCGTTGAGGAAGGCCAGACCGTTGCTGCCTCTTTCAATACCCCAGAGCTCTTCACCATTGCCCAGGACTTGACCGATATGCGCGTGATTGCTGATATCGACGAGGCCGACATCGGTGGTGTACAGGAAGGTCAGCGCGTCAGCTTCACTGTCGACGCTTTCCCCGACGATCATTTCGAGGGTAAGGTTACTCAGGTTCGCCAGCAGGCCACCACTTCCAGCAATGTCGTAACCTACGAGGTAGTCATCTCTGCCCCCAACAACGACCTGAAGCTGAAGCCCGGCCTCACAGCCAATGTCACCATCTACACCTTCGAGAAGAACAATGTTCTTGCCATTCCCACCAAGGCCCTGCGCTTTACTCCTAACGAAGCCCTGCTTTCCAAGGACCAGAAGATTGAGGACGTAGAGGCTCCTGCCAAGGTTTGGACACTGAAGGACAATGTCTTCAAAGCCCACGTCGTTGAGCCCGGCACCTCCAATGGTATGATGACCGAGATTGTCAGCGGTCTCAGCGAAGGCACTGAGATTCTCGTCGACTTCACCCTGAGTGGCGGCGATATGGAGGATGCAGGCCAGCAGACTCAGAACCCCTTCATGCCACGTCCGCGTAACAACCGTAATCAGCAGAACCAGCAGAAGAAGTAAGAGGTAAGAAGTAAGAAGGAAGAAGTAAGATGGAAGAAAATAATAGAAAGGTAGTCATCGAACTACAAAACGTAAAGCGCTACTTCCAGGTGGGCTCCGAAACGGTGAAGGCCTTGCGTGGTGTCTCGTTCAAGATTTACGAGGGCGAGTTTGTCACCATCCAGGGAACCTCCGGTTCTGGCAAGTCTACGCTGCTCAACCAGCTGGGCTGTCTGGACACCCCCACCTCTGGCGAGTATCTGCTCGACGGTGTTCCCGTCAGCACCATGTCGAAGACGCAGCGTGCCCATCTGCGCAACCAGAAGATTGGCTTCGTGTTCCAGAACTACAACCTGTTGCCCAAAACCACCGCTGTAGAGAATGTGGAACTGCCCCTGATGTACAACTCTAAGTACGATGCGCGCCAGCGTCGCCGTGCAGCCATCAAGGCGCTGCAGGCCGTCGGTCTGGGCGACCGTTTGATGCACAAGTCCAATCAGATGTCTGGTGGTCAGATGCAGCGTGTAGCCATCGCCCGTGCCTTGGTCAATGAGCCCGCTGTGCTGTTGGCCGACGAGGCCACTGGTAACCTCGACACCCACACCTCTTTCGAGATGCTGGTGCTCTTCCAGGAGCTTTACAAGCAGGGCCACACCATCATCTTCGTGACCCACAACCCTGAGATTGCCGAATATGCCTCACGCAACATCAATCTGCGCGATGGCAAGATTCGCGAGGACACCATCAATACCAATATCAAGTCGGCTGCAGAAGCCCTGGCTAATTTGCCAACACCACAAGACGATTAACGAATTATGAACATAACGAATCTATTTAAAGTAAGCCTCAAGGCTGTAGCCAACAACAAGATGCGCAGCTTCCTCTCCATGCTGGGTATCATCATCGGCGTGGCAGCGGTCATCATCATGATGGCCATCGGACAAGGCTCGAAGGAGAGCATCCGCAAGGAGCTTTCCACCATGGGCACCAACCTGCTGACCATCCGTCCGGGAGCCGATATGCGTGGTGGTGTGCGCCAGGACCCCTCAGCCATGCAGACTTTGAAGATGGCCGACTATGAGCGCATCCTTCGCGAGAAGAAGTTTGTCACCAAGGTGTCTCCTGAAGTCACTGCCAGTGGTCAGGTCATCTATGGCAACAACAATACCAACACCTCCATGTATGGTGAGTCTACCGATTATCTCGACATCAAGCTGTGGACCATCGAGGAAGGCGATTGCTTCACCGACGAAGACATCAAGAAAGCTGCCAAGGTGTGCGTGGTGGGTGCCACGATTGTCAAGGAACTCTTTGGCGACAATGTCGACCCCATCGGCAAGACCATCCGCTTCAAGAGCATCCCCATGCGCGTCATCGGTGTGCTGAAGTCGAAGGGCTACAACTCGTGGGGCATGGACCAGGACAATGTCATCATTGCACCCTACACCACCGTGATGAAGCGCATCAACGCCCAGACATACTTCTCGAGCATAATCTGTTCGGCACTGACCGAAGAGCTGAGCGATGCCGCCATCGAGGAGCTGACACAGATACTGCGAGACAACCACAAACTGAAGGGTGAGGCCGTCGACGACTTCACCATCCGCTCGCAGGCCGAGATGATGGAAACAATGTCATCAACGATGGACACAGTGACGCTCATCCTGGTGGAGCTGCCGCCTTCTCACTGCTGGTGGCTGGTATCGGCATCATGAACATCATGCTGGTGTCAGTGACTGAAAGAACGAAGGAGATTGGTCTGCGCATGGCCGTTGGTGCTACTGGACCTGTCATCTCGCTGCAATTCCTGATTGAGTCGGTGCTCATCAGCGTCACCGGCGGACTGATAGGCATCCTCGTAGGTTGCTCTGCCAGCGCCTTCTTAGGGTCGTTTGGCATGCCTAGCAGTGTGCCGGCATGGAGTATCTACGTATCCTTTATGGTCTGCGTATTCATCGGCGTGCTGTTTGGCTACATCCCTGCACAGAAGGCCGCCAACATGGATCCTATCGAAGCCATACGTCATGAATAAGAGATAAGAATGGAGAAGGTTATTCTGGGTATCGACCCTGGTACGAACATCATGGGCTATGGTGTCATTAAGGTGACGGGTAGCAAGGTGGAAATGCTGACGATGGGAGTCATCGACCTCCGTAAGTTCGGTGACGGCTATCTGAAACTGGGTCATATCTATGAGCGTGTGACAGGAATCATTGACGGTTACCTGCCCGACGAGATGGCTATTGAGGCGCCGTTTTATGGAAAGAATGTGCAATCGATGCTCAAGCTGGGCCGTGCACAGGGCGTGGCAATGGCGGCGGCATTGAGCCACGAGGTTCCCATTACCGAGTATGAACCTCGCAAGATCAAGATGGCGATTACTGGCAATGGCGCTGCCAGCAAGGAGCAGGTGGCAGCGATGCTGCAACGTACGCTACATTTGAGCAATGAGCAAATGCCCGACTTGCTAGATGCCACCGACGCACTGGCGGCGGCATTGTGCCACTTCTACGAGAGTCAGAAGCCCATCCAGAGTCACGGAAGTGGGTCGTGGAAGGCCTTCATCGCCCAACACCCAGAACTAGTGATTAAAGGTCAATAGCACTCCTATTTCACTTTTCCGGCTAGCATGCCGCAGGCAGCCTGAATGTCCTCGCCGCGGCTGCGACGGATGGTGCAAGTGACGCCATGACTGTTGAGGTAATCGCGGAAGGCGGTCATGCGGTCATCGCTGCTGGTACGCAACTTCTCTACCTCCGGAATCATGTGGTAACGGATGAGGTTGACACGCACATGCTCGTTGGGAATGATTTCGCGTAGGGCTTGGGCGTGCTTAATGTCATCGTTGAACCACTGCCACATGATGTACTCTATCGAGAGGCGACGCTGGTGGGCAAAGTCATACTTGCCGAGCATATCCAGGACCTCGTCAATGGGATAGACCTTCTCGATGGGCATCAATGACTGCCGCTCTTCGTGGATGGCGGTGTGCACACTCACGGCAACATGGACGCTGGTCTTTTCGACCAGTGTTTTTAGTTCGGTCTTCTTGCCCACAGTGCTCACGGTGACACGCTTGGGACTCCACGCCAATCCCCACGGCTCGGTGAGAATGGCGATGACGCGCATCACCTCGTCGAGGTTGTCGAGCGGCTCGCCCATACCCATGAACACGACATTGGTCAACTGTTCGCTCTCGGGAACGCTGAGCACCTGATTGATGATCTGGTTGGACGTCAGGTTACCGTGGAAGCCCTGCTTGCCGGTCATGCAGAAGTAGCAGTTCATCCGGCAACCCTTCTGGGACGAGATGCACAGCGTGGCGCGGTCGTCCTCGGGGATATAGACCGCCTCGACGGCCTGCTTGCTGCCCACGTCGAACAGGTACTTCACAGTGCCGTCCTCGCTGGCGGCTGCCTGACTGGGTGGGTACAGGCCCACACAGTAACGTGAGGACAGCAGTTCGCGGTTAGCCTTGGAGATGTTCAGCATCTGTTCAAAGTCGTTCACGTGCTTCTGGTAAATCCACTGCGCCAGTTGTTTGGCCACAAATCGTGGCATACCCAATGCGGTGACCGCATCTTGCATTTCCTCAAGTGTCATGCCGGCCAGCGGCTGCAAAGTCTTGTCGTTGCTCATGTCTAGAAAGGTTTTAAAGTCCGTTTAAACTGCAAAGTTAATAAATTGTTGTAAGATGTGGGCCATTACACGTCGGTTTTTTGACCTTGACCGCATCTTCCAAATCAGGGATCGACCGTTTGGCCGAGCATCTGTTTCAGGTGGGTCTCAAGAATGTGGAATCCTGGCGCTACCATGCCGCCGTGACCGTGACCGTCAATCTCGTATAGATAGGTCTGCTGGTGCCCTGCCAGTTTCATCATTCGGGCGAGATACTGGTTCTCGTCATAGCGTCCGTAGAGTTCCAGTTCCCTGTCGCCGCAGATCAGCACCAGCGGCGGGCAGTCGCTGCGCACCCAGTAGAGCGGCGCATACTCGTCGATGGTGGGCTGCAGGGGCGGGATGCCCTGCATCATGCGCACGTTGTAGTGGGTGATGGCCTGACCGCTGAAGGGCACGTACATCATCACGCTGTCGGCATCCACGCCATAGGCCGCCAGCCACTTTTTGTCAAGGCACAGCATCATCGAGATGTAGCCTCCTGCCGAGTGCCCGGTCACGACAATCTTGCGCGTGTCGCCACCATAGTCGGCAATGTGCCTGAACACCCAGGCAACGGCCTCGGCGGCATCGTCGAGGATTTCCCTGACGGTCACCCGCGGCAGCAGTCTGTAGTTGACGCCGACGACCACAATACCTTTCTCCCGCAGTTGTGCCGGAATCTCCTTGCTGCCACCCTCCAGGCCGCCGCCATGAAACCAGATGACAACCGGACAGCCGGTCACGCCGTCGGGGTGGTAAACGTCTAGTTTCAGCCGCTCCAGTGAGTAGGCATCGGTCTTGCTGGTATAAGGGATGTCGTTGACTTGCTCGTGGGATTGCGCAAGTGCCCCCGTACACCAGGCACCGAGGATAAGCAATACTAAAAATCTGGTTGTTTTTTTCATAAATCTTAACTCAATATTAATACTGTCTAGCGTAGCAGACTTGTTACAATCGGCAAACCTTTAACCGTCGGCGAATTTAACGAATTTAACGAAGGTATCAGCACCCCCTTTTTTCACAGGGTGCGTATGCTTGTCAGAAGACAAGAACGACAACAATTATATTGATTATCAATAAAATAACGTGAATTCGACGAAATTACTGACTAAAATTCAGCGCGTCAGCAACTCCCCCTCTAAGATTAGAGGGGGCAGGGGGCGTTGATGATACCCAAGTCGGAAATCAGCCGCAGTAACACGAACGCCCCCGCCCTATCGGGCACCCCCTCTTAACCAAGAGGGGGAATTGAGTATCAGTACTTTATTTTCGTTGAACTCACGTTGTTTTATGCTGATGAAATTCATATAGAAAAAGCCAGGAATTCTTGTAAATCCCTGGCTCTTTAAGTGTGAATGAGTCTCGTTTACTCCTCGGGAGTCATCACAACCTCAACCTTGTTGCCGGCGCTCAAGAGTTCGCGGGCAAAGGCGGCAATCGACTCGGGAGTCTGGGCCTTAATAATTTGCTCATAGCTGGTGTGCTTATCCATGCCACGCTCAACATACCACTGGAGAATATTCATCCAGTACCAGTTCTCTTTGATACTGGTCTGGTAGTCCTTGAGCAGCATCTCTTTGAAGTCCTCAAGGGCGGCACCGTCGATAGTGGTGCAGGCATTCACGATTTCCTCATTCATGATCTTGAGGGCCAGATCGGTGAACTCGGGCTTAACAGGGCACCTTGCCGAGATTGCCGTGAAGGGATTGTCTCCATTGAGGGAGTTCCAACCGTAGGCACTCGTTGAGTAGGCGGCACCGGCATCCTCACGGATCTTCTGCAAGTAGATTTTGTCCAAGAGTTTACCCAGCAGGTCGGCCTTTACCTCATTTTCTACGGTGAAAGGCATAGTTTTGTTATACCAGTAGATGGCGCTGTTGGCCTTGGGTTCTTCCATCTTGCGGGAGAAGTGGTTGATGACCTCACCCTCAGGGTAATCGTCGTGATTGACCCAGTTGGTCTTGACACCCTTCTTGGCGGGCAGGCTGGCAATGTACTGCTCGATGAGCGGACGGATGGTAGCCTCGTCAAACGAGCCGATGAAGTAGAAGGTGTAGTTGGCGGCATTGGCCGTGCGTTCCTTGAGAATCTGCATCACGCGGTCATAGTCAAGTTGCTTGAGACTCTCGGCGGTAATGGGCTTGCTGCGCCAGCTGTGGCTACCCAAGGTTACGCTCAGCGAGTCACTGAAGGCGGTCTCGGGGAGAAGATCCCTGTTCTTGAGCGATGTCTCCATCATGTTGATAAAGGTGTTATAACCCTTCTCATCCTTGCGAATATCGGTAAATCCCAGATAAATCAGTTGGAACATGGTCTCCAAATCCTTCACTGTTGATGAGGCACTCACATCATCATAGTAGCTTCCCAGACCCACACTGACCGATGCTTGCTTGCCGGCAAGCGCCTTTTCTAACTCGGTGTTGGAGAACTCGCCCATGCCGCTCACCATCGAAATGAAGCCCGACATGGCAGCGTTCAATCTGTCTTTCTCTCCATAGAGTGAAGCGCCACCGCGCTGACGGGCGTTCATCATGATTTCGTCATCTTTGAATTTGGTGGGCTTGAGGATCACGCGGGCACCGTTGCTCAACTCCAGTTCCTTGTAGTCAAACTGGCTGTTGTAGGTCTCCTTTTTGATTTTGCCCTTCTTGGGCAGCTTGGGAATCAAGGGCTCCTGGCGCACGTTGTCCACAAAGGCCTCCACCTCGGCATTCAAGCCATTGTTGACAGCGGCCAACATGGTCTCGGGGGTAGCATAGACGGCATCGTCTTTCTCCTGATTGAAATTCACAATCACCATGTTCTTGCCATCGGTGGTAATTAACTCGGGCAGCACCTCGTTGACGGCCTCAACGGGAATCATGGGGAGAATCTGGTTGACCAGCTGATACTCCTGCTCAATCGATGGAATGGGCTCACCATCCAGGTAGTTGCGGTAGTATTCACTGGCAAGACTACCATTGTAAATCTTGTTGCGCTCGTTGTAGCGGCTCTCAAGGCTGCTCAAAATCTCCTCGCGGCAACGGGCATACTCGGTCTCGGTGAAGCCGTGCTTGGCGGCACGCATCGCCTCGGTGACGAGGGCTTCGGTAGCGGCTTCGACCATGCCTTCCTTGGGCATGCAGACCATGTTGAACGCACCCTTGTTTTGGGAGTACAAGTAGTTGCCGTCATAGGCATATCCCATCAGGAAAGGACAGTCAGGCTCCATTGCCTTTTCGCTCATGCGGGAGTTGAACATACTTGCAGCCATCGTCTTGATGTAGTTGGTCAGCAGGTATTCTATCGAAGCCTTGTCTTCACGAGGCACGGCATCGTGCTTGAACATCAGTTGCACGGTGCTGGTCTGCTGCTCCTTGTCCTTGTCAATGACAATGATGGGTTCCTCGTTGTCGGGCACAGGCTCCTCAACCACCTGGGCAGCGTTGGGGTCGAGTTTGCAGTCCTTGAACAGTTCCTGGATTTGTGCCTCGATGTGATCGACATCCACGTCACCCACGATGACCAGGGCCTGGTTGTCGGGACGATACCACTTGTGGTAATAGTCGCGCAGTTCTTGATAGGGGAAGCTGTCCACCACGCTCATCAGGCCGATGGGCATGCGGCGGCCATACTTCGAATCGGGATACAGTGTCTCGAGCTGGCGTTCCATCATGCGCTGATTGGCGCTGCGGCGCAATCGCCACTCCTCGTGGATGACACCGCGCTCCTTGTCGATTTCCTCGTCGGTGAGCAGCAGGCCGTTGCTCCAGTCCTTGAGGATGAGCAGACACGAGTCAATGGCGCTCTGGCGCGTGCTGGGCACATCGTTGATGTTATACACGGTTTCGGCAATGCTGGTGTAGGCATTCAGGTTGCGGCCGAACTCCACACCCAGTGAGCGGGTGTAGTCCAGGATGGTGTTACCCTCACCGTTGAAGTGTTCACTGCCGTTAAAGGCCATGTGCTCCAGGAAGTGGGCAAGACCGCGCTGGCTCTCCTCCTCCTGAATGGAGCCCACGCGCTGGGCGATGTAGAAATTCACACGATGCTCGGGATAGTCATTGTGGCGGATGTAGTAGGTCAGGCCACAGTCCAGTTTACCGATGCGCACCTCTGGGTCCACTGGGATCGGCGGCATCTGCTGCGCCATCATTACGTTGGCACTGAATGCCACAATCAGCAGCAGCAAGGCAATAGAAAGTCTTTTCATGTTCATAATGCTAAATTTATTGTTGATGTTAATAGTATGTCTTGGATCAATGGTTATTGATTGGTGCAAATATAGTACAAATCATGTAGCCGACCAAATATTATGACCATGAGAAGCAGCAGAGAGCCAAGGGCTCACATGGAATACTTGGCCCTCATGTAAATTGATTCTATATCAGGCATGTTTTACTCCTCGGGGACATGACGAGCTCAATTGTAGATTACTTTGACTCACTTTTCAGCTTCTTGTCGCGGAAATTCGACAGGCGTTTCCCGATCTCATCAATGGTGCTGCCATTATTGCCGATTCCCATTGATTTTCTGCGGTCAAAGGAGAAGTGAGTTTCGCCCTTGATGACGTCGGCGGTAGTCTGAACATCCCCATCATCGTATTCATAATAATAGAAAGTCATATCGCCATGATTGGAAACACGCCAATGAGGAGCCTTCTCCAGGGCTTGGTAGAATTCCTCAGATGGTATCGTGTCAAATTCAAAATATATTGTCTCGTCGATTCTTTCCTTTTCGGTCAGCGGAGGAAACTCCACACCCAGCACTTTGGAGAGTGTGTCACGGTCAACGATGACACTGTAGTCTGCACGATTGTTCCTGAACACGACCTCAAATCCCTTCCAGGAGCCTTTCTTTCTGCATGGCATTTCTATACTGACGTGGATGCGGTTGCCTAGGATATCGGGCATCTTCCTATCGGCTGTCAATGTGGTGTCAAGATAAAAGTTAAGATATGCTTTATCCCTCCATTCGTCTGTGTACCATTGGGCATATTGTTGACTATCGACTTGCTCCACAATCTTTTGTACCTCGGCTGGGGAAACTTCTTTCATGAACTTGCAGCACACAACGAACAATTCGTCACCGTTGAGGAAATCGGTCTTGGTATAATACTCCTCGATGGTGTACTCGGGCAGGATGGGAAGATCAAGTAACTTGTCGAGTTCGGCCTTGTCCTTGAAGGGCAGCACGGTGCTGTCATCAATCTTGTGCTTTTTCGGGCCGCAAGAGGTGGTGAAAACCATTGCACCAGCCAAAATCAACAGGCCAAGGACAGTCAAGATGCACTTTTTTGTAGATTTCATAACGATAGCTTTTTTAAGTGGTTAATATAATAAGTTGTATTTGTTACCATCTGTTTAGACAATAATGAGCCAGGATGCTTCTCATCAGGAGTTCCCAGCTCATTATTGTCATAAACATTTGGTTTTAATGTTTACTTCTCGGGACTCATGACGAGCTCGATCTTGTTGCCGGCACTGTAGAGGTCGCGGGCAAAGGCTGTGATGCTTTCAGGCGTCTGGGCCTTCACAATCTGCTCATAGCCACTGATCTGGTCACTACCGTACATGAGATACTCATTGAGGATGTTCATCCAGAACCAGTTCTCCTTGACGTTGGTGTTGTAGTCCTTGATCATGTTCTCGATAGCCTCGTTCAGGGCGGTGGCATCAATGGTGTTGCAGGCGTTGGCCATCTCCTCGTTGAGGATGTTCAGAGCCATCTCCTCAAACTCGGGGTTCACGGGGCATACGGCGAGCACCATGGTCTGGGGCTTGCCACCCGAGATACCCACCTGACCCAAGGCTTGGGTCGAATAGGCAGCACCGGCGTCCTCGCGGATCTTCTGCAGATAGACGCGGCTCAGCACCTGACCAAGTATGTTGGCCTTGATCTCGTTCTCCAGGCTGTAGGGCAGGTTGTTGTTATGCCAGATGATGACCTCATACTCCTTGGGTGACTCCATCTTCTTGGCGAAGTGGCAGAGGGTCTGGCCCAGGGGCATGTCGATGTCGTTTACCCAGTTGCTCTTCACACCCTTCTTGGCGGGCAGACTGGCAATGTACTGCTCAATGAGGGGACGGATAACGGCCTCGTCAAAGTTGCCGACGAAGGTGAAGGTGTAGTTGGCGGCATTGGCGGTGCGCTCCTTAGCAATCTGCATGACGCGGTCCAGGTTGACACCCTTCAGGTCATCGACATTGAAGGGCTTGGTGCGCCAGTTGCGGTTGGTCAGGAGGTACTGCAGTGAGTCGCTCAGGGCACTCTCGGGCATGAGGTCCTTGTTCTTGAGTTGCGTCTCCATCATTGTCATCGTCTGGTTGAACTTCTTCTCATCCTTGGCCAGAGCGGTGAACTTGAGGTAGATCAACTGGAACATGGTCTCCAGATCCTTAACGGTACTGTTACCGCTCAGTTGGTCGGTAAAGTTATCGATGTTCAGACCAACGCTGACCTGCTTGCCGGCAAGCGCCTTCTTGAGGTCGGAGTTGGAGAAGTTGCCCACACCGGTAAAGTCATTGATATCATCAAGCAGTCGCAGGTTGGCCCAGTCCTTCTCGCCGTAGAGTGACTGGCCGCCACGCTGGAAGGCACTCATGCGGATCTCGTCCTGCTTGAAGTCGGTCTTCTTGAGGATGACACGGGCACCGTTGCTCAGTTCCAGTTCCTTGTAACCAAGCGTGGTGTTCTCGCTCTCCTTGGTGATCTTACCCTTCTTGGGCATCGTGCTCATCAAGGGCTCGTTGTTCACGTTGTCAACATAGGGCTCGATGTTGGCGCTGGCAGCAGCATTGTAGGCTGCCTGCAGGCCTTCAACAGTGGGATATACGGCGCCGTCTTTCTCCTGGTTGAAGTTGGTGATGACCAGGTTCTTGCCGTCGGTGCTGATGAGTTCAGGCAGCAATTCGTTGATAGCCTCAACGGGAACCATGGGAGCGATTTGGCCCATGATCTGGTAAAGCATTTCAATCGAGGGGATGGGCTCGCCGTCCAGATAGTTGCTGCAGTACTCGCGGCCGTAACTCTCGTTGCTGATCTTGTCGCGGTTGTTATAGCGCTTCTCCAGTTGGCTCATGGCCTCGTCACGGGCGCGGTCATACTCGCTGGCGGTGAAGCCGTGCTTTGCGGCACGCATGACTTCGATAATGACAGCCTGGGCAGCGGCTTCGGCCTGGCCTTCCTTGGGCATTACATCGACAGTAAGGGCATCCTTGGAATTGGCGAGAATATAGGGACCATCATAGCAATAGGCGTTGGTGAAGGGGCAGTCGGGCTCTTGTGCCAGGTCGCTCAGGCGCTGGTTGAGCATGCTGGTAGCCAGATCGGTAAAGAAGTCCGAAATCAGGTATTCCATGCTGGCCTTCTCCTCCTTGGGGGTGGCATCATGCTTGAACATGACGCTCACGTCGCTATACTGCTGCTCCTTGTCCTTGTCAACCACGATGATGGGCTGATCGTTGTCGGGCACGGGCTCAAGGGTCACTTGGGCAGCATTGGGATCAGGAGCGGGCATACCCTTGTACATTTCCTTGATCTTAGCCTCGATGTGGTCAACATCGACGTCACCCACGATTACCAGAGCCTGGTTGTCGGGACGATACCACTTGTGGTAGTAGTCGCGCAGCTCGTTATACTTGAAATTGTCAACAACGCTCATCAGACCGATGGGCAGGCGCTTGCAACTTGGAGCCGGGATACAGCGTCTCGAGCTGGCG
>JAEEGH010009107.1_pt1 | contig 23250 bp, 18 predicted proteins | sample 9134181 | NCBI WGS metagenome assembly JAEEGH01 (sample SAMN16246544, study PRJNA631951) | gut metagenome | biome: gut microbiome; feature: rumen; material: DP-attached | host: Bos | place: Iran: Karaj | collected 2018-10
ACGATAGCCGACATATAGTCGAGCTTTGCCGTGCGGAGGCTGTTCTCTGCAGTAAGAAGGTTCAGCTGCGTTTCGCGTCCAATTTTGTAGGCCGCATTCGTCAGGTCATAATTCTTTTGAGCAAGATCGATTTGGCGCTTTGCAATTTCGATTTGCGAGTTTGCGTCTTCGAGCGTGTTGGCGCAGGATTCAATCTGTACGCGGAATCCGCGTTCGGCGGTTTCCTTCTTGATTTGGGTGCTGCGCAGGTTCGACTTGGCCTGTACCACGGCTTCCTTGGTCTTCATGCCGTTAAACAGGTTCATCTTGAGGTTAAGGGCGATATACTTATTGATGTTTTCGTCCCAGTCCGGAGTGTCCCACTGGTAGAAGTGGTTCTTGTTGTTGCTGTACTTAAGACCGCCAACGAGAACGATTGTGGGCTTGTATCCGCCCTCTTCGATAGAGATGTTCTTGACGAGCATCTCTTCGCTCGCTTCGAGCATCACCAGCTCCTTGCGGCGCTTTTTCACGTTCGCCATGGAGGTGTCGGGATAGGAGTAGCCCTGCAACGGGTCGCGAAGGTCTCCCTTGAATTGTACTTCGGATTCCCATTCCATGCCCATGGTGTTCAAAAGGGCGTTGCGGGCGAGGACCCTGCTTTTTTCCATGCTGTTAATCTTGGAATTCAGCTGGTCCATCGAAAGCTGCACACGGATCAGGTCAAGCTCGGTGGCAAGTCCGCTCTTGAGCGACTGTTCCACGAAGTTCAGGTTTTCCTGGAGCATGTTCTTGGATTCGTAGAGAATCGTGACTGCGGAATCCAGGTAGATGAGCTGGTCGAAAGCGTTTTCGACATCGTAGCGGACGCTTGCCTTGGTGTTGTCCAGGTTTACTTCTTTCAAGTGCTTGTAAACCTTCGCAATTTCGATTCCGGTACCCACCTTACCCTGGGCGTAAAGAATCTGGGTCGCGGTGAGTCCGACGCTGGACTGCCAGCGGTATCCCTGGGACTTCATGCCGTAAATGAGTCCGTCCATGGCTGGGGCAAGTGCGTTTGCCGCAAAAGGTTCTTTGTCACCAGCATCCATAGCGGATGCGGCCTTGCTTAAACTCTTGCTGTTTTCCACATCGTCCAGCCCAAAAATGCGGGTGACGGTTGCGTCGAGGTCAATGGAGGGGAGGGCGCTTCCGTACCCGGCATCAACCTGCGAATTTGCCGAAACGAGCTCTTCTTCGGCGGTTTTGACGTCTGAGGACTTTTCGAGGGCGATTTTGACGGCTTCTTCGCGCGTATAAGTTGTTGCACCCGCCCATTGCGGGGTTGCGAGGCACAGCGCCATGGCCGATAATGCTGCTAAATGCCTGGGCATTCTTTCTCCTATAGTTTTTTTGCGCTCCAAATGTAAAAAAATATTGCACTATATAAAAGGGGATGGGGGAGTTTAGGGGGATGAAATGCACAAAAAAGGGTATGAATGGAGGGGGAATGCGAGATGAAAAATGTGAACTTGCCTTGCATTCCCTGTTTGGTTATGGGTTGCCGTCTACAGCGAATGTCAAGGATAAAAGTTTGCTAGGCCCGACCGGGAATGGTACAATGGTGAACTATGTGGCACCCTGGGTAGAAATGAAAAGCGATGACGGCCTTATTGTACCCAAGGACGGTTGGTGGGCGTTCGACGTGGATCTTTCGCTATACCGTCCAATATTTATAAAAGATCGATGCTCACCTCTGTGTAAAACATCGACTTGACAAGTATCAAGTATACGAACAACGAAATAAGAGAACTCAAAAAGGATTAGGACGAAAAAAAGACTCACCTTTGGGTGAGTCTTTTGCACATAAGAACAACGAGATAAGTTGTAGAAGAACGTTCCGCTGATTACATCAGGCCGGGGATTTTCATGCCGCCGGTAATGCCGCTGATGCTTTCTTGGGTGGCGTCGTCCTTCTTCTTGACTGCAGAGTTAATTGCTGCCATGAGCAGGTCTTCGAGGGCTTCCACATCGTCCTTGTCCACGGCGTCGGGATTGATCTTGATCATCGTGACGACCCCCTTACCGTTCATGGCGACCTTCACCATTCCGCCGCCGGCTTCGGCTTCGAAACTCTGCGCCTTGAGGTCGCTCTGGGCCTTCATCATCTTGCTCTGCATCTTTTGAAGGTCGCGCAACATTTTGCTCATGTCCATAATGAAATCCTCATGGTTGTTTATTAAAAGTGTTGATTCCGCGGTAAATATAACATATTATCGCAAATAGATAGCTTCGAATTTATTTCGCCAAGTCATCCTTGACGGTTTTGGCGGCGGCGCTTGCCTTTTCCGATGCCGTTTCAGCAGCCTTCTCGATAGCATCCTTGGCGGCGTCCTTGGCTGATTCCGCGGCCTTGTCGGTAGCCTCTTTAATGGCGTCCTTTGCGGCTTCGGTGGCTTTTTCGGTCGCTTCCTTGGCAACTTCGTTTGCCTTCTCGGCGGCCCTGTCCGTCAGGGACTTGGTAAATTCGCTTGCCTTGCGTTCGGCAACGCCGACGAGGTCAACCGGTTCCGTGGAGTATCCGAATAACTTGAGCGCGCACTTGTAGGTGGAGTAGGCCAGGGCGTTGTCACGCTTTTCGTGGAGAACACCGCCGAAGGGCAGGATGTGCAGGATTGTCAGGATGACAAAGCAGATAAGGATTGCCTTGATGGCTCCAAAAACGCCCCCCAGGATACGGTCCGCCTTGCCCGCAGCGGTTCCTGAAATGGACTTGTTGATGACGTGGCTGATAAAGAGAAATCCCAAGAAGGGAACCAAGAATCCGATGCAGATGCAGACAAGCGTCGCGGAAAAATCGCTTGTTTCAAGGAATTCGGCTACCTTTTCCGAAAGGAGGCTGTTTGCAAAGTAGGCGCCTGCGATTGCTGCGGCCCAGGCGAGCAGACGGAAAATGCCTCGCAGGAGCCCGTGCCAAAGGCCGAGCAGCGTAAACAAGAGAATGATAACCAGACAGATGATGTCAATAGCGTTCATGTTGTTTTTACAGGTTGGTTAGTGAGCGGATCAAAAAGAAAATGAATGAAGCGACTGCTGCCCCGGAGATGGCCCCTTCGATAAAGAGCCTTTTGCGGTGGGTGGGGTAGACTGGCGGGTTCATGTAGAGCGTTTCGTCGAGATCGTCTGTTTTCTGCTTGATGGAATCCTTGATGGCGAAAATCCAGTTTGCCATATAGGGGACCATGTCGCGGGGGAGGTTCCGCATGACGATGGAGACTTGTTCTGCAGCGTCGAATGCGGTTAGCGGGCGCTTGCGCGGATCCTTGTTTAGCAACTTCACGATAAGCTTGACTAGGCGCGTGGGAATGTCCTTGGAAAAGGCTTTCTCGGTAACCTTGAGCTTTTGGATTCGCTGGATTGTATCGCTGAAGCTTGTTCCGCGGAACAGGTTTTGCCCTAAAAGCATTTCGCAGGCGATGATGCCGACTGCAAACAGGTCCGAGGCTGGGCTCGCTTCTTCGCCAATGGTTTGCTCTGGGCTCATGTAGGTGACGGTGCCGAGAATGGCGCCGGTCTGCGTCAGGCGTTCTCCGTCGTCGTCCTTGCTGAACTTGAGTGGCGATTCGGTGTGGGCGATGCCGAAATCGAGCAGGTGGATTCGGCCGTCGTTGTCAACCATGATGTTCGCGGGTTTCAGGTCGCGGTGGACGATTCCCTTGCGGTGGGCTTCTCCCAGGGCGCAGAGTATTTCGTGCAATATGGCGTAGACGACCCAAAGCGGTGGTTGCTTTACTTTGTCTAGAATTTGGCGGAGCGTGAGCCCGTGGATAAACTCCATGGAGAGCGAAAGCTTCCCGTCTTTTTCTTTCCACAGGGCGTATGGCTTGGTAATGGCGGGGTGGTTCAGGTGCGCAAGGATATTGCCTTCTTGCATGAATCGGCGAATGTTTGTGTCGCTGTCTTCGATATCCTGCTGCATTTGCTTGACGACCACCATTCGGTCGAGCGACTTGTCGTGGCAAAGCCATAGCTTGCCCATAGCGCCGGAACCAAGTTCCTGCGTCGGCGTGTATCCGCCAATCTTGGAAGGCTTTGTATTCTTCGCTTCGGGCATTCTTTATGGTCATCCCCGCGAGGTCTTATTTCAAACCGTCTAAATAGATCGTGTGGTGTTTCGTCTTCGGGTCCAGATTCGGGTAGTCAAGAATATAGTGCAGCCCGCGGGATTCCTTGCGGTGGAGAGCTGCGGTCAGGATCATCTTGGAAACTTGAAGCGCGTTCAGGAATTCGATAAAGTAGAAGTTTTCGGTTTCCTTGTTCTTGATGGCTTCGTCGACGTCTTTCTGGAGTTCTTCGATGACTTTGAGGCCCTGGTTGAGACCTGCCACGGTGCGTACGATGCCGCAGTGAGTCCACATCATGTCCTGCAAAATCTTCTTGCGCTTGCGCCAGTAGGCTGCCTTGGTGAAGGTCACCTTTTCCGTCTTGCTGGACTTGGATTCCGTGATTTTTTCCTTGAGAAGTCCGCTTTCGCTAATGTTGTCAACGGCACGGATGGCAAAGACGACGCTTTCCAGGAGAGAATTGGAGGCGAGGCGGTTTGCGCCGTGGACGCCCGTCGCGGCGACTTCGCCGCAGGCGTACAGGCCCTTGATTTCGGTCCTGGACCAGGTATCGACCAGTACGCCTCCGCACATGTAATGTGCGGCGGGCACCACGGGGATCCATTCCTTCGTGATGTCGATGCCTGCGTCGAGGCACTTCGCGTAGATGTTCGGGAAGTGGCTCTTGATGTCCTTCGGCGTGCGGCCAGAAAGATCAATGAACATGTTCGGCTTGCCGAGGCGCTGCATTTCGCTGTGGATGGCGCGAGCCACGATATCGCGGGGGGCGAGCGAGTGGAGCGGGTGCACCTGGTTCATGAATTCTTCGCCCTTGTAGTTCTTGAGGATTCCGCCGAATCCGCGCACGGCTTCCGAAATCAGGAAGGGCTTCTTGAGGCTAGGGGCATAAAGACTTGTGGGGTGGAACTGCATAAATTCGATATCCTGCAGTGCGGCACCTGCGCGTGCCGCAATCGCCATGCCGTCACCGCAGCTGTCGTGCGGGCAGACGGTGTACTGCCAGATACGGCCTGCACCGCCGGTAGAAAGGATGGAGGCCTTTGCGTAAAGGTTTTCGACAAGGCCAGTCTTCTGGTGAATAATCTTTGCGCCTACGCAGCGCTTTGCCTTGCCTTCACCCTTGCAAATCAGGTCCTTGATGTAGCAGTTCTCGATGTAGTGGATGTTCTTGTGGTTGTGGAGCTCGGCGAGGAGGGCCCGCATGATTTCCTTGCCGGTGAGGTCCGCCGCGTGCAAGATGCGGTGGTGGCTGTGGCCGCCTTCGAGGTGCAGGTCGAACTGCGTCTTGTCGGTCGGATTAGGGGTGAACTGTACGCCCCAATTGACGAGCTGGCGGATGGTGTCGGGACCGCTCTTGGTCAGGATGTTCACGGGTTCCTTTTTGCAAAGGCCTGCGCCTGCTTCGAGCGTGTCATCGATGTGGAACTTGAACTTGTCGGTCTTTTCGGTAACGGTGGCGATACCGCCTTGTGCATAGTTGGATGAACCGTCCGGTTTTGCTCCCTTGGTAAGGATGACGACCGAGAGGCCTTTTTCTGCAGCATGGATCGCTGCGCTTAAACCGGAAATACCTGCACCCAGGACTAGAATATCGTACATGACCGAACTCCGTTGGAGAGTTTTAGATTTTGTTGCCTAATAGATAGAAAAAATGCGCTATTTCGGCATTATTTGAATGCAAAATAAAAGATTTTCGTTTTTTTTGCTACATTTTGCGCGACAAAATTTATATGGAGTCTACTTTATGTTAACGTGGATTAATGAAAAAGCCAAGTGGATCATCGTTATCTTTGCCGCGGGTATCGTGGTGGGCCTTTTGGCCATGGACCGCGTCCCGAACCAGGGACACAGCTACCCGGTCGGCGTGGTGAACGATAAGAAGATTACTTATGCCGAATTTGATTCCCGCATCAAGAATATCGTGCAGAACCAGTACCAGGGTCAGCACCTCGAAGACGAACAATACAATCAGCTCCGTACTGAAGTGTTCCGTAGCTTTGTTCGCCAGATTCTCCTGAACGAACAGTTCGAAAAGGCCGAACTGAGTGCTTCGGTCGCGGAACTTGAATCCGAATTCAGCCGCAATCCGGATGCCGTTCGCGCTCGTCTGGTGCAGGAAGCCCAGCGCCACCTGTATATGATCCAGCAGCAGGCAACGAGCCAGGAAGACCTGATGCAGCGTTCTCAGGCTTATATCGCCAGCCTGCCGAAGTTCCTCACGGACTCTACCTTCAATAAAGATGAGTATGACGCTTGGCTCAAGACTCCCGAAGCTTTCCGCTGGGGCGTGATGCTTCAGTTCGAAGAAGATTTGAAGGCCAATACCATTCCGATGCGCCAACTGCAGATGCTGGTCGGAGCTTCGGTTCACCCGACTTCTCTCGAAGCGAACTGGGCTGTCAATCGTCGCTTGAACGATTACGAACTGCAGGTGGCGGTCGCCTCCAATGCAGATTTCAAGGTCGAAGACAATTCCGTGGATAGCGTGATGGTTGCCGGTTATTTCAATGCCCATCGCGACAGTTTCTTTGTGAAGAAGGATATGGCTCAGTTCGAATTTGCCTACCTTCCGGTCGATGCCACTGCCGGTGATGATGCCCGCATCCGCGAATATGCCATGACGCTTTACTACCAGCTGACCGACTCCTCTTCGACCACCACGTTCGAAGATATGGCTCGCATTTCTTCTGAAGACCAGTCCACTGCCGAAAAGGGCGGCCTCCTGAGCGATGACTATGTGGGACACGGTGTCTATGTGAAGGAATTTGAAGACGTTGCCTTCAAGCTGGATTCCGGTGCCGTTTCTGAACCGGTCCGCACCCGTTTCGGTTACCACATTATCAAGAGCTACGGCAAGTCCAAGGATTCTACCGGTGCTGAACTCGTGAAGGTCGGTCACATCCTTCTGGTTGTTAATGCTTCTTCTGAAACGATTGACAGCCTCGAAGGTATCCTGAACAAGGTCAAGGCTTCTGTCGATGCAGGCAAGAGCTTTGCCGAAGCCGCCAAGGAACAGAACCTCGATACCCATACTTCGAACTGGATTTCCCGTGGCGACAATATCGAAGGTGTCGGTTACCTCAAGGGTCTTGCCGCTTATGCATGGCCGAACGAAAACCTGCCGGACGAAACCAGCAAGGTTTCTCCGATCATGAAGAACAGCAAGTGGGTGGTTGTTGCCGAAAAGGTGAAGGAACTCAAGGCCGGCGAACGTAGCCTCGACCTCTATTTCGACAACATCAAGAGCACGCTTCTTCGTAACAAGGCTGCTGCCGCTGCCGAAGAATACCTGAATTCTGTTGCCGAAAAGGTGAAGGCCTGGGTTCCGGCTGACAGCGCAGCCGATTCCGCCGCCGTTGCCGCGAACAAGATTGAAAAGGTGAACATCGAAAAGGCAAATGCCTCTGTCGATGGTTATGTCCCGGGCTTTGGTTATGGCAATGTCCATCTCGCCAAGACTCTCGAAAATGTCAAGGAAGGTGAATGGTCTTCCGCTATTGCCACCGATAACGGTGCCGTGATGGTGAAGGTCGTTTCCAAGAAGGCTCCGCAGGAAGATGCCGTTAAGGAAGCGGTGAAGACCGAAATTGCCAATACTTCGAGCTATGCGGCGATGAGCATCTTCAACGAATTTGTCGCAAATCTTGAAAATTCGACTGCTGTCGAAAGCAATCTCGACCTGTACTACAGGGACTAGTCGAGTGTAGACAAATATCTAATTGTTTGCTATATTTGGCGAACCCAAATGGGCAAACATAACGGTGCCATCGTCTAGTGGTCCAGGACACTGGCCTCTCACGCCGGTAACAAGGGTTCGAGTCCCTTTGGCACTATGAAAAAGGACGGATTCCATGTGGGGTTCGTCTTTTTTTGTTGTTATGTTCACAAAAGAACATAAAAAAATATTTAAAAAAAAGATTTTACAAAAGGAAAAAAGATATATATTTGGGTGCGGATTGGGTTATCAATGAGAATATTCAATAGAAAGTTTTTCCTTAGATCCTTGCTGATTTTGGCAAGCCTGTTTTTTGCTGCTTTTATTCCGGAAATTTTTGCTACGAAGGGCCATATTTTATGGGCGATTCCCTATATTTTGGCTGATTTTTTCCTTGTCATGGTGGCTGTCCTGTACCGTTTTCCGTCGGCGGATCGTAACAAGATGCGTGACGATGTGAAGGTGCCGCCTGCGACAACTTCGATCCCGACGCGTGATTTCCAGAAGGACCTGCAGGAACGAGATGAATTGTTCCAGATGATGGTTGATATTTCTTCGAATGGCTTTTGGACGTTTGATGTTGTTACTGGCAAGGTTTACTGGTCGCAGCGGGCGTTGAACATGTTGCAGGTCGATATTGCCAATGCGGATGATTCGTTTGATGTCTTGCGTCGGCAGATTGTCGAAAGCGACTGGGATCATTTTAGGGATCTGTTGAATTCGTCGCTTGAATCCGGAGATCGGCTCAATTGCGTTGTTACGCTGGTAAAGAGCGCGTCCAAGAATGAGCAGCTGACTGTTTCGGGAAATGTGCAGAAAAATGCGGATGGCCGCCCTGTGCGTGTTATCGGCTCGGTCAACACGTATTCCGACAAGCAGGCGATTGACAAGCAGAATTTCTACTACGCTTATCAGGATGCCCTGACAGGAGTGTATAACCGCAAGTTCTTCCTAGAAAAGCTGAAGGTCGATGTCGATATGGCCTTGCAGCGCCCCGATTACCTGTTTGCCGTTGCCCTTTTGGATATAGACCGTTTCGGTGCGATCAATGCATCCTATTCGGTCAACGTGGGTGACAACGTACTGCGGGTCGTGGCAGACCGAATCAAGTCTCAGTGCCGTACGGGAGATACGATTGCGCGTATCGGTCCCGACGTTTTTGCTATTGTCCTGCACGATATTCAGTCGGGTGGCAGCGATAGCGATGTGAAGTCGATTGTGCGTCGCATCCATAATGCGGTCAAGTTGCCGATCCAGCTGGAAGGCCGTGAACTTTATATTGGCGTTTCGATGGCTGTTGCCCTGAACCGCGAAGTGGACTGCGTCGAGGATATCCTTGCGAATGCGACGGCTAGCCTTCGTGAAATGAAGAAAGGCGTCAACCATGGGGGCATCCAGTTCTCGTGTGGAGGCATTCGCGAAAAGGCGATGCGTCTTTACAAGCTTGAATTCGAAATCCGCAAGGCGATTCAGGCGCAGGAATTCGTGCTGTTCTACCAGCCGATTGTTGATATTACGGATGGAAACCGCATTGTTGCTTTCGAGGCGCTCGTTCGCTGGAACCAGGCGCAGAACGGTTTTATTTCGCCGGCCGATTTTATTCCTATTGCCGAAGAGACCGGACTCATTATCCCGTTGGGTGCGCAGTTGCTTGAAATGGCTTGCATCCAGATGAAGAAATGGGTGGATATGGGTTTTGATAATGTTCAGATGGCGGTTAACTTCTCGGCCAAGCAGTTTGCCCTGGACAATATGCTCGAAGACGTGAAGCAGGTCCTGTTGCGCACGAAGCTGAATCCGAAGAACCTGAAACTTGAAATTACTGAATATACCGCAGTGTGCGAAGCCGAAAAGACGGTGAAGATTATGCAGGCGCTTTCGGGAATGGGCATCCAGATTTCGATTGATGACTTCGGAACGGGTTATAGCAGTCTTTCTTACCTGAAACGCTTCCCGATTCATACTCTCAAGATGGACAAGTCCTTTATCGACCATGTGACAGACGACGAAGAAGACGCTTCGTTTGCCCGTATGGTGATCGGTATCGCGAAATCGTTGAATCTTGACCTGATCGCCGAAGGTGTCGAGTCTGAATCCCAGCTTGAATTCTTGAGAGCTGAAGGTTGCAAGCTGATTCAGGGATTCTACTTCAGTAGGCCTCTTTCTTCGGATAAGGCTCTCGAATACCTGCAGGCGCATTACCAGCCTGAAGAGCTTCAGACTGTATAGTTAGATGCCGTAGCAACGGCGAGTATTTTCGCGGCAGTCCCTGTAGAGTTGATCTATGGGGATTTGTTTTACTTGGGCGAGTGCCTGTGCGATGTAAGGGATGTAGCCCGAATGGCAGGGCTTTCCGCGGTAAGGAATGGGGGACATGTAAGGGGAGTCCGTTTCCAGGAGCATCTGGTCCATTGGAACTAGGGCTGCGGCGTCACGCACGTTTTGTGCATTCTTGAAGGTAACGATTCCTGTGAAGCCTACGAAGATGCATGCTCCGCGGTACTTTAGGTCGAGCAGCTGGGCGCAGAATTTGGGCGAGCCAGTAAAGCAATGCACATGAATCTTGCTTCCGCGAAGGTCGGCGTTCCGTAGCACAGCGAGTGCATCGTCGTCTGCTTCGCGCAGGTGAAGTACTAGCGGCTTTTTTGAGGCGAGGCCAAGTTCCAAGTGGCGCTCAAAAAGCTTGACCTGTTCGGCCTTTGTATCAGAACCGTAGTGGTAATCGAGTCCGAATTCGCCACACGCAACGCACTTGGGGTGCTTTAGAAATTCCTGCAGGCGGGCTTCGTCTTCGGCGGTTTCCGTCAAAACATATTCCGGATGAATCCCATAAGCGGTGTAGACGTTCGAGTATTTTTCAGAGAGCTCCTGGGCTCGCGTAAAGTCTGCCGGGTCGCAGGCCACGTGAATATAGGCTTCGGGGGCCTTCACGTTTTCGTCGGGATCGTGGGAAAGGCGTGCAAACAAGTCGCCGACGGTTTCGCCGGAATGCTGTTCGTAGGAATCTAAGTGACAGTGAGTATCGATAAACATGGTAATTAGTTCGGAATTCGGAGTTCTGAGTTCAGAATTGAATTAATCGCGGCGTTGCCGCCTTACTTATTAATTCCGAAATCCGAATTCTGAAATCTGAATTAATAAGTGACTTCTACGATCTCGTAAGTAATCACACCCTTGGGGGCTTGCACTTGCACCTGGTCGCCTTGTTTTTTGCCCATCAGGGCTTCGCCGACGGGGGACTTCATGCTGATGCGGCCTTGCAACGGGTCAATTTCTTTTTCGCCTACGATGCTGTAGGTGCGTTCGCGCTTGGTCTTGATGTCCTTCATCTTGACTGTGGCGCCAAAGCGGATGGTCCCGTCGTCGCTTGCTTGCGATTCGACGACCTTGGCGCCGTCTAGGATGCGGTCCAGTTCGCGGAGCCTACGGTCGATTTCGCGCACGCGCATACGCCCATACGTGTAGGCAGCATTTTCGCTACGGTCGCCTTCGGCCGCTGCCGCCTGCACCTGATTGATCATCGCCGGGCGTTCCACGTATTTCAGGTGTTCCCATTCCGCCTTGAATTTTTCAAAGCCTTCTTTAGAAATCAAGTGTTTCATCGACCTAAATGTAGAAAATGTGATGACGACTAGCTACATATTTCTGCTGACTGTCTACTGTCTACTTCCTACTATTGCTATATTTGGCTCGCAATGATTCAATTTAAGCACAAGCGTATCGACCGCAACGAGTCGAAGTATAAGAGACTGAGCCGTATCTATTACAACCGCATGTTTCCCAAACGGCAAGATGCCTTGAAAGTGGCTTGGTCCGTTGCGGCGGGCGTATTTATTGGTATTTGGCCGACCATTGGTGTCGCGATTATTTTGACGGTTGCGTTCTGTGCCCTGTTCAGACTCCCGAAGGTGCCGGGAATTGTATCTTCTTTCGTGGCAAACCCGCTCACTCAGTTCGGTTTCTTCTATCCGTCGGGATACGCCATCGGTTGCTGGCTGTTGAAACCCGAAAAAATCAATTTTGATTTTCTGGAAGAATTTGAAGGGCTTTCTTTCAAGAACTGCTTTTCCCTGATTTCGCACTTGTGGCACGATGCCGCAGGGCATTTGGCGGCATTTATGGTCGGAATTACGATTGTGGCTGCCATTGGCGGTGCCATCTTCTTTTTCCTGGCCTATTTTATTGTAAATTATCGCAAGAAAAAATGGATGGAGGCGAAAACCGGCTACATCCAGAGCTTGATTGCTGAAGACGAAGTTTTAATTAAAGAAGCACACAAAGGAAAACACCCTATGATGCATATCTATCCGTTCAAGGCGCTGCGCCCGGTGAATCCGGCCGAAGCCGAAACGATTTCCGCCCTCCCGTACGACGTGATGAACCGCGCCGAAGCTAAGGCTATGGCCGAAGGGCTCCCGCATTCCTACTTGCGCGTGACTCGTGCCGAGCTGGAACTTCCTGATTCCGTGGATGCATACGATCCGAAGGTCTATGCGCATGCTCGCGAAAATCTCGACAAGATGATTGCCGACGGCGTGATCGCTTACGACAAGAAGCCCTGCCTCTACGTTTACCGCCAGACCATGAACGGTCGCGAACAGTACGGCCTCGTTTGCTGTGTGCCCGCTGCGGATTACTTTAACGGCATTATCAAGAAGCACGAACTGACCCGCGCCGACAAGGAAGAAGACCGTCTGCGCCATGTGCTCGCCACCAACGCCAACACCGGTCCGGTGTTCCTGACCTACCGCGACCAGGGCCAGTTCGACGTGTTCGGTGCCGTGACCAAGCGTAAGCCCGTTTACGACTTCGTGAGCAAGGGTGACGGTTTCGGCCACACGGTTTGGATCATCGACGATGACGCCGAAATCGAAGCCATCCGCAAGTCTTTCGAAGCCGTTCCGGTGAGCTACATTGCCGACGGTCACCACCGCAGTGCTGCTGGTGCTCGCGCCGCTAGCTACCGCGCCGAACAGAACCCGAACAACACCGGTGACGAAGAATACAACCGTTACCTCGCCATTCTCTTCCCGAGCACCCAGCTCAAGATCCTTGACTACAACCGCGTGCTCAAGGACTTGAACGGCCGTACTCCGGAACAGCTCATGGACGAAATGAAGAAGGTGTTTGACATTGTCGAACTCGACAAGATGCAGAGCCCTGCCAAGCAGAACCAGGTGAACTTCTACATGGGCGGCAAGTGGTACGCTTGCACGTTCAAGGCTGAATATCTCAAGAATCTCGGCCCGGTGGACAGTCTCGACGTGGCTCTCCTCCAGAAGCTTATCCTCAAGCCGCTCTTCGATATCGACGACCCGCGTACTTCCAAGCGCATCGACTTCGTCGGTGGCATTCGCGGTCTCGGTGAACTCGTGAAGCGCGTCGACAGCGGTGAATGCGCCTGCGCCTTCGCTATGTATCCGACCACTCTCGATCAGCTCATGAACATCGCCGACGCCGGCGAAATCATGCCGCCGAAGAGCACTTGGTTTGAACCGAAGCTCCGCGACGGTCTCTTGGTTCACTCGCTGGACTAATTGCTGAACAGGTTCGATTTGAAATAAAAAAGAGTCATAAGGTTCGCCTTATGATTCTTTTTTATATGAGGTTATCGGGAGGGGGGCTTCAGGAGTCAGCCTTGTGGCATAACCCTAATCCCAGCCTACACTACAGTCTACTTCCAACTTCCTACTGTCTACTTCCCGCTGTCCTCAGCATCCTCTTCCGTAGCGAGGTGCGACAGTGCGAATTTCATTGCTTTGTCAAGAAGTTTCTTCGCAGGGACAACGACCTTGTCCTTGATGCGGTCAGGCCACTTGATATAGCGCCCGATGAAGTCGTTATGGGTGAAGTAGCCGAATTCACGGGAGTCGGGACAACTGGCTCCTTTTGAACAGGTCAGGTAATAGCAGTCTTCGTCGATAATAATTTCGTTAAGCGGTTCTTCGAGGTATTCCTCGGGCTTGGGTTCCGCCGCCGTTTCAGCCACGATCGCAGCAGTGTCCTTGACGGTAGAGTCCTTGATTGCTGCGGTTTCGGCCTCGTTTGTATCCAGCGTCTGCGGCGGTGGTGGATTTAGTTCAAGCTTGGCAGGCTTGAGACGGAAGAGCTCGCGCTTGATTTTGATGGGGGCGTTGCCCGGTTCGCTTTGACGGATTTGCAACTCAATAAGGTAACGGTCCTGCCATGGGAGAAAATCAATTTCCTTAAGGCTGACCTGGCGGTTCGCGATCTTGGTGGAGCCGACACGGTCCAGGTTTATTTCGCGGTCACCTTGCCACAGGCTCGACTTGACGGCAACTTTTTGCCCGTGTGTATGCAGGTAAGAGAGAACATAATCTTGTTCGACGTCGTTTAGTTTGTCAAAATAGAGCGTGTCGCCGGCCTTGGGAATGTAAATGGTCTTACTTTGTATAAAGGAATCTTCGTTTTTCCATTTGAAGTTGCGATGCGGTGTCCGGACGATGCCTTTGTCTGTAATTTCAATGGAGTCTCCCGGCATGGCAAGAACGTTACGGACCATGGCGTCTCCGCTCTTGAGGGCGACCCAGACGATGTCTTGGTCCTGGATTCTGCTTAGGCATTGCGGAAGCTTGCACATCCAGTGGATGGAATGCTCCTTGAACTTGGGGGTCATCGATGAATCCATGATCTTTACGGGAGCGATCGCATAAAGTCGAGCCGCTAAGGCAAGCCCCAGTATTATCATGAGGATAAGGAATAAAAAGAAGATATGGCTTTGGGAATTGCGCCGCTGTAAACGTCGAACTTTTCTCGAAAGCCTGGACATCTTGTTTTAGTCCCCGTTGCTGGTGGAGTTGTCGGAGAGCGAAAGCACGGCGAGGAACGCCTTCTGCGGCACTTCGACAGAGCCGATGCTCTTCATGCGCTTCTTACCTTCCTTCTGCTTTTCGAGGAGCTTGCGCTTACGGGTAATGTCGCCGCCGTAGCACTTGGCGAGCACATCCTTACGGACTGCCTTCACCGTGGAACGGCTGATGATCTTGCCGCCAATGGCACCCTGGATGGCCACGTCGAATTGCTGGCGCGGAATAAGGTCCTTGAGCTTCACGCAGATGGCGTTTGCATAAGTGTGCGCCTTGTCCTTGTGGATAATCACCGAGAAGGCGTCCACCGGGTCGCCGTTCAACAGGATGTCGAGCTTCACGAGGTTGTTCCTGCGGTATTCGCTCGGAGCGTAGTCGAGGCCTGCGTAGCCGCGGCTCACGGACTTCAGACGGTCGTAGAAGTCGAACATGATTTCGGCGAGGGGGAGGTTGTACTTAAGAATCACCTTTTCCTCGTCGAGGTATTCCATGGTCTCGAATTCGCCGCGCTTTTCTTCGCAGAGCGTCATGAGCGCACCCACGAATTCCTTGGGTGTAAAGATCTGCGCCTTTACATAAGGTTCTTCGATGTGGTCGTAGCGGCTTGCATCGGGGAGCTTCGAGGGGCTTTCGATCTTCACCATCGTGCCGTCGCTCATGTACACGTGGTATTCCACGTTCGGTACGGTCGTGATGATGTCCACGTTGAATTCTCGGTCGAGGCGTTCCTGCACAATTTCCATGTGCAGAAGTCCGAGGAATCCGGTACGGAAGCCGAAACCGAGCGCTTCGGAAGTTTCCGGTTCCCAGCTGATGGCGGAGTCGTTCAGGCGGAGCTTTTCCAAGGCTTCGCGCAAGTCCTTGTAGTCTTCCGGGTTAATGGGGTAGATGCCGGAATAGATCATCGGCAAGATATCCTTGTAGCCCGGAAGCGGCTCGGTGGCGGGGTTTGCGGAATCGGTCAGTGTGTCGCCGATTTTCACGTCGCTAATGGTCTTCACGTTCGCAAGTACGTAGCCGACCATGCCTTCGGTGAGTTCGTTGCGCGGGTCGCGACGCATACTGAAGGTACCGACTTCGGTCACCATGTATTCGGCGCCGGTCTTCATCATCTTGATCTTCATGCCGGCACGGATGGAGCCTTCCACGACGCGGATGTAGTTGATCACGCCGCGGTAGGAATCGTACACGGAGTCAAAAATCAGCGCCTTGAGCGGGTTGCCCGTGTCGCCCTTGGGGGCCGGAATCTCGTCGACAATCTTGTCGAGTACCTGCTCCACGTTCAGGCCGGTCTTGGCCGAAATGCGAGGAATCTTTTCGGGGTCGTAACCGAGAAGGTCGCCTACGAGCTGAGCCACATGGTCGGGCTGCGCACCCGGCAGGTCCACCTTGTTGAGCACCGGAATGATTTCGAGGTCGTTTTCGAGAGCGAGGTAGAGGTTAGAAAGTGTCTGGGCTTCGATACCCTGGCTGGCGTCCACCACGAGAATGGCACCTTCGCAAGCGGCGAGCGAGCGGCTGACTTCGTAAGTGAAGTCCACGTGTCCCGGCGTATCGATCATGTTCAGGATGTATTCCTTGCCGTCTTTTTCGTACACCATGCGGATGGCGTGAGCCTTGATGGTGATGCCGCGTTCGCGTTCAAGGTCCATGTCGTCCAGGAGCTGGTTGGTCATCTCGTTTTTGGAGACCGTCTTGGTCAGTTCGATCATGCGGTCGGCAAGTGTCGATTTACCGTGGTCAATGTGGGCGATGATGCTGAAATTTCTGATATTGTCGTTTTGCGGCATAGGTGCGATAGATTTATCGGGTGAATACTGCTAATTTTCGGGGTAAATATAGAAAATGCGCAAATGGGCTTTGACAAAATTAGCTATATTACCGATATAAATTGTAGAAAAGCACCATTACTTCATGGTTGTCAGGAATATGTTTTCAAAATTTTCAAGTCGCATGGTCCACCATTCCTGGTGTCGTCCGTTAGTTTTTTTTGCCGTTGTCTGCACTCTTGTATCGGGACTGTTCTGCCTGTCATTTGCAGAGGGCAAGGTCTTCAATAAAGATTACTCCGGAATCAAGGCTATCGAGGCTGTCATCGAAACTCACGAAGGTAAAATCGTAATTAATCTTGATTTCAAGTCCGCCCCGAATACGGTTGCCAATTTTGTGGAACTTGCGAACAAGGGATTTTATAATGGTCTCCTGTTCCACCGTGTGATTCCGGGATTCATGATCCAGGGCGGCGATCCCGATGGTAATGGCACGGGCGGTCCCGGCTATTCAATCGACGATGAAATTTCCAAGCTGACGCATGAAACCGGAGTGATTTCGATGGCCAACCGTGGCCCGAATACGAACGGTTCGCAGTTTTTCATTACGCAGACGCCCCAGCACCATCTGGATGGTAAGCACACCGTGTTTGGCAAGGTGCTCGAAGGGCAGGATGTAGTTTGTCGCATCGAACAGAACGACCCCATTATTAACATCACTATCGTGGAAAAGAAGTAACCTATGAGTTCTAAGAAAGTCGCATCTAAGGATTCCAAGTCCAAAAAGGCTCCCGCCAAGGCTGCTGCAAAGAGTGCCGCCAAGCCGGCTGCAAAGGCTGCCGCTAAGGCTCCTGCCAAGAAGCCTGCCGAAAAGCCGGCTAAGAAGGTCGCCCCTGCTGCAAAGAAGCCTGCTCCGGCTCCTGCGAAAAAGGCCCCCGCCAAGGCAAAGCCCGCTCCGAAGGCTGAATCTAAAAAGTCAGTGACTAAGGATGCTCCTAAGACTTCTGCTGCAAAGAAGGCTCCCGCCGCGAAGCCCGTTGCCACGGAGAAGAAGGTCTCTAAGTCCTCCGCGAAACCTGTTGCCGCAAAGACCGTCGAAAAGGTTGCCGCAAAAGCGAAGGCTGCTGAAAAGGTGGAAAAGGCCGCTCCTGCTGCCAAGAAGTCCGCGCCCGCCCCGGTAAAGTCTCCTGTCAAGGAAGAAAAAAAGGTCGCTCCGGTAGAAACGCCCAAGGTTAAGGAAGAACCCGCTGCAGTCGCTTCCGTTGCTGCTGACGACAAGGGCGAAGTCAAGAAGAAGAATGCTCCGGACTACGCCTATGCCGTACTTCTGCAGGGAGTCAAGCGTCTTTCCAAGACGATCATGTTCGTAAAGGTCGATGAATCCGAAGACCGTTCCAACAAGAAGAAAATGTCCAGCGATGTCAAAAACCTGGACATGAAGCCGACTTCCCCGATCCGCCACAAGGCGTCCCTCGCCGAAGAAACCCAGGAAGAATTGACGGAACGTATCCTCAAGGAGCTTGAAGAACAGAATCGCTTGTTCGAACGTGAAGCGGCGACGCAGATGTGCACCCGTTGCAACCGCAATTTGGTGTCTCCTGAATTCTGGGTCGACAAACACCTCGGCTTCTGCGAAGAATGCGCCGCAATCCTTAAGCTCGGCCAGTCCAAGGAAGCCCGTAAGGTGGAATACCAGCTGGGCGCTATGGACGGCGACTCCCTGGATGAAGAAGATGACGATATTATTGGACCGGACGCAGACGACCTGAAGGCCGCTGAAGAAGATCTGGCCGAAATGGACGATTAATATCTCCATTCATCGCAATTTCAAAAAACTCTCGCAAGGCTGCGGGAGTTTTTCATATTTCTTAGACGCGCCAATGAAGAAACGTCGGTACTTTTGATACGCGCCAATGAAGAGGCGCCGGTAATTTTTAGATATGTCAATAAATTAGCGTCGATACTGATTGACAGTATAGACGCACTGGTCGAACGGCGCGACAGATGAATCTCGTCTTGGCGAGATTGCCTGTTAGTTCACCTTGCGCATGACGCCGATGAGCTTACCTGCGATAGTGAAGTCCTTGTCGTTCTTGACGATGATGGGACGGTAGCGCGGGTTTGCTGGGCGAAGTTCTACATGGTCTGCCAGGGGATGGTAGTACTTGACGGTGGCTTCGTTGTCAATTTGAGCAACGATGATTTCACCGCGTTCGGCAGTCTTTTGCTGACGAGCGAAGATGAGGTCTCCGTCAAAGATGCCGGCGTTGATCATCGAATCGCCCTTGACGCGGAGTGCGAATACATCCGAACGGCAGGCGAGGAAGTCGCGGTCAATCGTGACGGTGCCTTCGAGGTTCTGCACGGCAAGAATCGGCGTACCGGCGGCAACTCGACCGACGATAGGAATTTCGATTGTGTTGCTCGGGGCTTCGGCGACATTTCCGCTTTTGTCGTTGTCGATAACTTCGATGCCGCGGCTGAGTCTGGGCGAACGGTTGATGTAGCCCTTCTTGATGAGGGCCGCAAGAATGGAACGCACACCGTTTGTCGAAGAAATTTCAAAATGGTTGCCGATTTCGCGCACCGTGGGCGGCATACGGTTTTCTTTTGCATATTTCTTGATGTATTCAAGAATTTCTTCTTGACGGGATGTCAATTCCTTGCGTTTGGAGTTTTCCAAACCGTCGAATTTTCCGTTGACCATATTTTACCTCGCTATTAACTTTCTATACACAAATATAATGCACAAAAGGGCATTTGTCAATATTTTCACTGCACAAAAGTGCTTTTTTTACAAAAAAATATGAAAAAGTTCCGGTGGCAGCTGCTCGCCACGCTGAATTACTATCTTTCGTTTCATGAATACCGCATTTTATGTCTTTATGAAGTTGTTGCCGAAGAACGCGGTAAGCCGTGTATTCGGAGCCTTTACCCGTCTTCGCGTGCCGGTGCTTTCGAAGGTGGCACGCAATAAGTTTGCCGCCTACTACAAGCTGAATATGGAAGAGTCGGAATATCCGCTCGAACATTACGCAAACATCGGTGAACTTTTTATCCGCAGGCTCAAGCCGGGAATGCGCCCGATTGCAGACTCTGAAATCGTGTCGCCGGTCGACGGAGTACTTTCACAGACGGCCACTTTCGACGAAAAGCAGGAATTGATCCAGGCCAAGGGCAAGACCTACACGCTCAAGGACTTGCTCCGTGACGAAGACATGGCCGCCCGCTTTGAAGGAGGCGCATTCGCGACGATTTATCTGGCTCCGTTCAACTACCATCGCATTCACAGTCCGGCTGCGGGCGAAGTTATTGGTGCGAGTTATTGTCCGGGAACTCTCTGGCCGGTGAATGTCGGCAGTGTTGAACGCGTGGAAGGCCTGTTTTGCATCAACGAACGACTCACGAGCCATATACGCCTGGACGACGGTTCTGAAATGCTGGTGGTCAAGGTCGGAGCTACGAACGTGGGCCGCATCGGAGTCGCTTACACGGACGAGCTCCTTGTGAATGCGGGCAAACTCCCCAGGGACTGCAAGCGTTACGACTGGAAACCCTCGCAAGAAATCCGCGTGGAAAAGGGCGGCGAACTCGGCCGTTTTGAAATGGGCAGCACCGTGATTCTCGTGGTTGACAAGAAGATTCGCGAAAGAAATCCGGGGCTTTTCCAGAGCCGCGTAGGAACGGCCGTGAAGGTGGGCGAGGCGCTCTAATACTGCATCGCTGCGCGTTGCATTTAGGTTTTCCAGGTGGTTTCTGTCAAGCGTTTTATTCACGATGAGCCGGCGTTGTTCAAGGCGACGGCTGAATTCGTGCGCCTGTTTGCGCGAATCGATGACCCGGTTCTTGCCGTCGCAACTTGTGAAAAAAATATCAATGCGCGTATTGCGTGGACGCTTTTCGGAACGGCGCTTTTTCAAGACGTTAGCTACCCTGAGTTTGTGACGCTTTTGCGGACTTTGAACGAAAAATTCCCTGGCGAAAAACTCTGGACATTGCCGGTGCCGAAGGCGCAGGACATTGAGGACTGTGTAGAAACCGCTTTCGGTTGTCGCTCCTGGTCCATGTTTGAGAATGTGTCGGGAATTTTCTGGAGTGTAGGGCTCTTTGTGCGCCGTCACCTGGATTTGCAAGGGTGGCTTAAGTCTCGCACGCCCGAAGAAATCTGGCGCGATCTGGGTGAAATCTATTTTATGGGCAAGGGGAATCCGCGCCCGAAAGTTTGTGCCGCGATTTATCGATTGCTTGCTCCCGCTCCGGTGGGGCTTGGGCTTGACTGCATTGAATGTGATTCCGGGCATAATTCCGTGAAATGGCCGCCCTTGCCGCTTACGATGGGCGCTCGCCGCTATCTCTCGATTCTTGGGCCTGCGAGCGACGGCTTTGCGGATTTGGAACCCTCGCAAAAGCAAACGCTGGCGACAGATTTGTATGTGGCGCTTGTTCAATATTTGATGGAACAGTCTGAGAATGCCGAAGTGAAAAAGTCGAAGGTCGACGCTTTGACCGTCTACGTGGCAGCCCATAGTCTGCAGTTCTACTTGGAAGACGGTACGGAGGGTTTTATCTGTCGACAAGCTACAAACCGTTGTCGCAAATGTCCCTTGCGCAAATATTGCAACTACGCTATTTGATTCGGATTTCGGAATTCAGATTTCGGAGTTGTTTAGATTTGGTGACTGTTGAAATTTTGACTCTTTTTTTTCTACATTTCTCGTATGCTTTTCTCTTGTAAATCTTTGGGGCTTGTGCTTGCGTCGAGTATTGCGGCGCTTGTGACGGGCTGCCAGGAGAAAGATGAAATCCCGGTCGACTATTCCGCGATTACGTACAAATTTTTGAAGCCTGTTTCCTTTGCACAAGATTCTTCGAAAAATTCAGAAATATCTTCGCTGGAATGTCGCTTTGATTACCGTTATGCGGTTATGCTTGGCGATACTTTGGACGTGACGGTGCTTGAGTTCGAAAGCGATGTGTATGCGCTCGACTATTACATGAACAGCGGACATTTTCAGGGCAGTGTTCCGATTCTGAGGGGTAACTTCCTGGAGCAGAGTTTCCGTGCCGACAAACATATCTTTATTTTCAGACACGACAGCTACCGCCGCTATGAACGAGCAGACCTTGAAAATTACGTCCGCAAGTTCCCTGGCTACCATGGCGGCTTCCCGCAGGCATTCCTGAGCTTGCCGTTTGAATTCCGTGAACAAGGGCGTTCTTCGATTCAGACGAAGTTTTTCCTCGGCGTTAAGTCGAGCTTTCCGGTGCTGGTGCAAAGCTATCGTGACGGTAATTTGCGCTGGAACGTGGCTCGCAGCTGGGACCAGGTCGAATCGGATGCGTTCAGCGCCTGGGCTTCCGGCTTGAAGCACGTGGAACCGGTCGGCATCTTCCCTGCGAATGACTGCATTTACTTTGAGGCGGGCGAGGGCTCAAACGGAATAGCAAGCCGCCTGTCCGGCGGGCGAGTGGCTGTTGTCTGGGGCTATATGTCTTGGCCGGACTTGGAACGCACGTTCTTTACCGCCAGTGACCGCATTTATGAGGCACGATATTAGCGGTTATGAGCTCGGCACGTTTTTTTCAATTCTGAAATCCGAAATCTGAATTCTGAATTTGTTATATTAGTGCCATGGCTATTGAAAAACTTGCAGAAACTCTTTTGGAAAAGCTCCGTTTCATTACCAAGGCTGAAACGGTTATCGGTAACCCCATTCAGGCCGGCGAATCGACTGTTGTGCCCGTGAGCCGCGTGTCGGTGGGCTTCGGTTTTGGCGGTCACCAGTCCAAGGGCGATACTTCTGCCTCTGGCGGTGGCGCCTCGGTGGAACCGGTCGCCTTCCTCGTCATCAAGGGCGACGACGTGCGCGTGATGCCTATTAGCAAGGACAGTTCGCTTGTTTCTAAAGTCATGGACATCGTGCCCGATGTCGTGAACAAGTTTAAGAAGACTGACTCTGAATAGAGCTTTGTCGTGACCGGCGCTTAATATTGCTGCCAACAACTCTTATGAAAATTTGATCTGTTTGAGTTGATTGTACCTATAAGTTGTCACTTTTGAGTGTCTTATAGGTACTTTTTTTATGTGCGAAGTAAAGTGCGACCTATAAATGATGGTCGGCCGTTGTTTTATAGGTGTTTTTTTCTTGATCTGCGATCCTTTGTACTGTTAATTTGTTTGTAAAATGCAAAAAAGTACATATAAAATGTTGCCTGTGAAAATGTTTATAGGTACATCTTTCTAATCATTTTGTTTTGAGTACCTATAAAGTCCTTTTTCCGTTTGACTTTATAGGTGGTTCTTGCCAAAATAAAAGCCCCAGCATTGAGCTGAGGCTTTTTGAATTTTTTTTGCGTTCTGGCTATTAGCCTTAAAACGTTGGACTTTCGCTGCCGCTCAAGTCCAAGTTTTTGGGCTAATTCTTAGCCCAACACTTTTTTCTCGAAGTCGCCGAGGCAGTCAACGAGGGCCTGCACGCCTTCGACCGGCATTGCGTTGTAGATAGATGCGCGGAAGCCACCCACGGAGCGGTGACCCTTGAGCTGCTGCAGACCGCGAGCCTTTGCGAATTCGAGGAATTCCTTGGCGAGATCATCAGCCTTGTCTGCAGCGACCACTTCCTTGTTGAACACGAACGGAACATTCATGATGGAGCGGTCTTCCTTGGCAGCGGTACCGACGAAAACCTTGGAGTTGTCGAGGGCGCTGTAAAGGAGAGCAGCCTTGCTGCGGTTCACCTTTTCGATAGCGTCCACGCCACCGAATTCCTTGAGCCACTTGAGGGTGCGGTTCATCACGTACACGGCGAATACCGGAGGAGTGTTGAACATGTTGGCAGCGTCGATGTGGGTCTGGA
>JAEEGH010009109.1_pt1 | contig 23247 bp, 15 predicted proteins | sample 9134181 | NCBI WGS metagenome assembly JAEEGH01 (sample SAMN16246544, study PRJNA631951) | gut metagenome | biome: gut microbiome; feature: rumen; material: DP-attached | host: Bos | place: Iran: Karaj | collected 2018-10
TCCAGCCACAATCACAAAATCAACCAGGAACATAATTACCATTGGAGTAAAGATTCCAGGCTCAATTACCTTACGGAAATCCATAGTCCAGTAGCAGACAATTGCAATAGAAAGAATTGAAAGGATTTCAGTAAAGAAGTTTGCGATATTATAGAAAAGATCTGAAAGAGCATCTGAAAGTGCATAAACAGGCTTAAAAGCAACTTCTTCTGATGCACTCTCCCATCCAATTATGAAAGCAAAAACAAGAGAAACCAGAAGAAATGAACCTTCACGAAGTGCTTCAAATCCCGAATAAGGGAAAAGAGAAAGAATCAAACCTTTTACATCAATCGAAAAAGCTTCAGTTGCTACATCAACCGTAATTGGAATACGTGGAAGCTTTACCATCAGAATTGAAGCAAGGCCTACAAGAGTTAGAATAAGTGATGATGCTACGATTATAAGTACAGTTAATCCTGTTGTTTTAAGAAGCAGTTTTGAAGTTCTGAGCTTGGAAACAGCAACAATAGCACTTGTAAAAAGCAGTGGGACAACAACATATCTTCCCACTCTTATAAATAATTCTGTCAGAAATGCAATTGCATTTGCAAAAGCCGCATTTTCTGTAGGAAGAATAAAAGCAGCAAGAATACCTAACGCAACACCAATCAAATACTTAATCCAAACTTTCATAATTAGTCATTATAACATAGTATGGATTGCAATGCCATAGTGTGTTATAATCAAATTATGTCTAACACGCTGTTAATTGGAAAGGATTTGCCAGACGGGCTTGCTTTTGCAGAAGCACTGGCAGATTCAGGACGCTCAGTATTTGGAACTGCAAAATCTGAAGCCGATGCTGCAAAATTTGAATCAGAAAAGATTTATGCTACAACCTGGAATAAGTCTTCGGCTGTTTCAGCTCACTCTGTGATTATCAGGGCAGAAACAAAACTCGAAAATCTGGATGAAGCAATCTTTTATTTTGATGCTTCAACCTTCTGTTCACAATTTGAACTTGACCGCACAGAAGATATTTCCAATGGTATTGATTCCATGATTAGCGGTTTTCTATATTCATCTAATGAACTTTTAAAGAGAATTGACCAGCGAAAAGAAAAGATTTCTGTTTTATTCCTTGTAAAAGAATATCCTTCTAAATATGAATTGATTTCTTCAAAAGCAGCAGGACTCGTACCGGCAAGTACAATTGTAAGTACCGCACAGGCAGCTTTCTGTGCCCTTGCCGAAAGTTTTTCTACAAACGTTGCAGACAGAGATTATCTTTCTGTTATTCTTGCTAAGTGCAGCTATTCAAATGAACTATATAAAAATGAAGATGCCATTGCAGACTGGACAGTTTCCTCACTGAACACTGTAAGGACAATGAAAAATCCACAGACTGTAAAACAGGCCGGAACCTGGAATAAGGTTGGAGGAAAACTTCAGACCGGTTTTGCACTCTTCAGGTAGGTCTTATGAATATTTATATAGAATATACAATCAGATTAGCATTAAGTTTTGTATGCAGCTTTATTCTTGGCCTTGAACGAAAGAGCCATCAGCATATTGTTGGAATCAGAACCCTGGTTTCTATGGGACTTTCATGCTGTCTGCTTTCTATTCTTTCTGTTTATATGGCAGAAACTCCAGCAGTAAATGGAGATCCTACAAGAATTGCGGCCGGTGTAATTACCGGAATCGGATTCCTTGGCGGAGGTGCCATTCTTAAACTTGGTCTGAACATCAGAGGTCTTACAACTGCAGCTATCATTTTTATGACTTCTGCATTGGGTATGTCTTTTGGTGCAGGCCTTTATATTCCAACTGTAATTACCTTCTTTATCATTCTGATTATTCTTTTGACAATGGATAAGGTTGAAAAGAAGATTTTCCCGGCCGCTAAAACAAAGTCGGTTATTATTCAGGTTTCAACTGCCGGTTCTGATTTTGATTTTCAGGAAAAATTTGCTGATATCATGAAGAGCTATGGCTTTATTGTTCATGATGTGAATCCACAGTTTCATCCGAAAGACAACATTATGCAGCTTTCATATACTGTAAAAACACCTGATAAACTTGATGCTGTAAAGATTGCCAGGGAATTTAGCGAAAAGAACGAGAATCTGATTAGTTTTACGATTATTGATAAATAATGCCTACTGGCGTGTAACAACAACAGAGTTATCTGCGTTACTGAAAGGAGCCGGGATATATTTGTCGGCTTTCCAGTCATTTTCCCAGCGGCAGCCGTCTAATAAGTAGCGGAACTGATATTCACGGTCAGCAGCCAGTTCAAGAGTCACAGAAAAGCTTCCGTCATTTCCAAGGATAAGAGGGGTATCAGTACTGCTCCAGCTGTTGAAGTCACCGGCAAGGTTTATTGTTTTTGCTCCCTGAGCAGCTTCCTTTGAAACAGTAAATGTAACTTTACAGGTCTTCTTATCTTTTGAAAAAGACTTTTTCAATGACATAATTAATTGACTCCTTCCCCTTTTTTTCGTCCCTATAGCGTAAAAATATTGCATTTTTATATTTTATGCAATATAGTTAATATGTAAATTTTATAATCGTCGTTTCCGCCGATTTATCCAAATTGCAGGGCGGAATTCTTCTCGTATGAGAGGAAAAATTCTTGCTAAATAGGAGACGTATATGTCTATCTTATCTAACAATCATTATTTATTTACATCTGAATCTGTAGGTGAAGGTCACCCAGATAAGCTTTGTGATCAGGTTTCTGATGCCGTTCTCGATTACTGTCTTTCTTTAGACCCGAATGCACACGTTGCATGCGAAACATTCTCAACAACAGACTTTTTGCTTGTTGGTGGAGAAATTGGTTTCCAGAAGCAGGATATCGATATTAAGGAATTCAACCGCAATATCGAAAAACTTGCACGCGGTGTTGCACTCGACATCGGTTATAACGATGCAGATGTTGGTCTTGATGGTGCAAACTGTATTTTCATGAACCGTCTTCATGCTCAGTCCGCTGATATTAATCAGGGCGTTGTAGGTACAGGTCTTGCTGAATATGAAGGTCAGCAGGGTGCGGGAGACCAGGGTATGATGTTCGGTTATGCTTGTAACGAAACACCAGCTTTAATGCCTGCCCCAGTTTACTATTCTCATCAGATTCTTCTTCGTGCTCATGAATTGCGTCACAACGGAACTATTAAATGGCTCCGTCCTGATGCTAAATCTCAGGTAACAATTGAATATGATGAAAACAATAAACCTTGCCGTATCGACACTGTAGTTGTTTCTCACCAGCACAATCCTGATGTAGATTACGATACAATCAAAAAGACAATCATCGAAGAAATCATTAAGCCTGTTCTTGAACCAACAGGACTTCTTAAAGGTGATACAAAATACTTTATCAACCCAACTGGTAAATTTGTAATTGGCGGACCTGATGGAGACTCTGGTCTTACAGGACGCAAAATCATCGTAGATACATACGGTGGAATGGGACGCCACGGCGGTGGAGCTTTCTCTGGAAAGGATCCTTCTAAGGTAGACCGTTCAGCAGCTTACATGGCACGCTACATTGCAAAGAACGTAGTTGCAGCAGGACTTGCAGACCGCGCCGAGGTAGAACTTGCTTATGCAATCGGAGTTCCATTCCCTGTTTCTATCATGGTTGAAACATTCGGTACTGAAAAAGTAAGCCGCAACAAGATTGAAGCGGCTGTAGAAAAAGTATTTGACTGTACACCAGCAGGAATTATTAAGACTCTGAACCTTAAGCAGCCAATTTACCGCAAGACAGCATCTTACGGACACTTTGGCCGCGAAGGCTTCCCTTGGGAAAATACAGACAAGGTTGACGAGCTTAAGGCTGCGGTTTCACAGTAATAGTCTGACCATACTCCAGAAGCATTCGGCCTTCTGGAGTAAATTTTTCTTCTTTTTTAGGCTGATTTTTAACGTTGTAAGCATGAATAGGGATATTCTTTTTAGCCCCTACATGGAAAGGTCCTAAATCATAAGTTTTATATTCTCCCTTTACAAGTGAATAAAAATTATCTATCTTTTTTCCTCCAGGAAAAGTATAACTTATAATGATGTTTTTACGAGTTTTTTATTTAAATATTGTTGATTTTTCATTATTGTAGAAAATATGACATTGCTTTCAAAAGAGGAAATGACAGAAGCTTTCAAGCGCTGGAAAAAGGCAAATCCTGCTCCAGTTTCTGAACTGGATTATGTAAATCCATTTACACTGCTGGTTGCTGTAGTTCTTAGTGCACAGGCAACCGATAAAGGCGTAAACAAAGCGACCGCTGCTCTGTTTAAGGTAGCAGATACTCCGGAAAAAATGCTTGCACTTGGAGAAGAAGGTCTCATTTCCTATATCAAAACAATCGGACTCTATAAAAACAAAGCCAAACACGTTATGTGCCTTTCTAAGAAGCTGATTGATGATTTTGACAGTAAAGTGCCGGGAACCCGCGAAGAACTTATGACACTTCCGGGAGTTGGACGTAAAACTGCAAATGTAGTTTTGAATGTAATTTTTCATGAACCTACAATGCCGGTTGATACGCACCTGCTTAGGGTTGCTCCAAAAATCGGACTTGCCGAAGGAAATACACCGGAAACTGTAGAAAAAAGTCTGCTTGAAAGAATACCTCCAGAGTTTCTGCACGATGCTCATCACTGGATTTTACTGCACGGGCGCTACGTCTGTACTGCAAGAACACCTAATTGTGAAGAATGTCTGATAAAGGATTTGTGTAAGCATAACAGCTGAAGTCTTCATTAGTTTCGACAGGCTCAACCATCGTAACACTTGAAATCATCAGGAATCAGCGGTACATTTTAGAAATGAACGAAAAAATCAATTCTATTGGTGAAGCTGCAAGTAATGCTGCTAATGATATTTTCTTTGATAAAACTACATCGTTTTTCAGCTGGATAAAGACTTTTCTTACATGGGAAAATCTTTTTAGATTGATAGGAAGCCTTCTGATTCTTTTCATAATATGGCTGGCATTCCGTCTCATAGCCAAGGCTATCCGCCGTGTTCCGGAATCAAAACTCCCGGCTCAGAGAGCAGCGATAGTCGTTAAATTCCTTCGTTATATATGTTATGTAGTCATTGTTCTTTATGTACTCGGACTTTTCGGAATCAATCTTAAAGCCATCTGGGGAGCTGCAGGAATTGCCGGAGTTGCAATCGGTTTTGCTGCACAGACTTCAGTAAGCAATCTTATCAGCGGACTTTTCGTTTTGACAGAAGGATCCATCCACGTTGGAGATACAATCATTGTTGGTGATGTAACCGGTATTGTTGATGAAGTAAAACTTCTTTCTATCCGTGTTCATACCTTTGATAATCAGATGGTTCGTATTCCGAACTCTACAATTATCAACAGCAATCTTACAAATAACTCATATCACAATAAGCGCCGCTGGACAGTAAAGGTTGGCGTTGATTATTCAACTGATATGAATCTCGCAATTGAAACCTTAAAAAAGGCTCCTGCGCTCTGCCCTACAGTTTTGAAGGACCCGGAACCAACAGTCTGGTTTGACGGTTTTGATTCAAGCAGTATAAATCTTGTTGTTGCAGTCTGGTTTAAACCTGCTGATTTCCTTCAGACAAGAAATGACATCCACATTGCAATCAAAAAAGTACTGGATGAAGCAGGAATTTCTATTCCATTCAACCAGCTTGATGTAAAGATTAAAAATGCGTAATTACTACGCACAATACGACTGGGAGACAATGCTGAATCAGCATGCCCCAGTCAAATATGATATTTCCGAATATTTTGAAATCCTCTGCCCAAAATCTGATTATCCTGATTTTTTAGACCGCTATATAAAATTACCGGTTATGCAGCGTCTGGCTGGAGTTGGTCTGCTTTGCGGAACCGACTGGACACCTCTTTACAGAAACCGATTTTTTTATTCGCGCCTCGACCATAGCAAAGGTGTTTCACTGATTGTCTGGCATTTTACACATGATAAGGCCCAGACTATAGCAGGACTTTTGCACGATATTTCAACACCAGTTTTTTCTCATGTATCTGATTTTCGTAAGGGGGATATGCTGACACAGACTGCGACAGAAGAACCAACCGCACGAATAATCCGGGGGGACGCAGAACTGGGCCGACTACTTGCAGAAGATGGTCTGACTCCCGCTCAGGTTGAAGATTATCATATTTACCCGATAGCCGATAATGAAATTCCGCAGCTCAGTGCAGACCGCCTTGAATATATGTTTCCTTCCGGAATGGCTCTGGATGGAAGCTGGACAACGGATGAAATCCGCCGCTATTATAACGATCTGATAATTCTGAAAAATGAATATGGACAGGATGAACTCGGCTTTCAGCATGTTGAAATTGCAGAACTTTATTGCGAACACTTTTGTATGATAGGTCATATTCTTCAGTTGAATGAAAACAAACTTGCCCTTCATCTTCTGGGGCAGATTATGAACCTTGCAGAAAAAGAAGGTATTCTTAGTGAAGAAGATTTTATGACACTGAGTGAAAAGGAAGTAATGGAGAGGCTGGACGCGGTGGTTGAGAGTCCGCGCAGCGGATGTACCGAAACCACTTTATTACCTCGCCTATATAAAACATTCCGCACCATGACGTCTATTGAGCATACCGAAGAGCCGATGGATGAAAAGGAATATTTCTGTATCAACCTGAAGGTAAAGCAGAGATATATAAACCCTCTCGTTAATGGGCATCGTCTCTCTGAGGTCTCAGAACAAGCCCGCCGCATTATCGAAGACTTCAAAACCTACTGCGATACTCCGTATGGTTGCGTGAAGCTCGTTTAATCACTAAAATAGAGCACATGATTGAATTAACCAGTAAACAGAGAAAATATCTCGAAAAAGAAGCACATGATCTTCAGCCGGTTGTAATTGTTGGTGGCGCCGGAGTTACAGAGGGTGTTATTCAGATGGTAGACAATTCTCTTGCTTCTCATGAACTCATCAAAGTAAAGTTCAACGAATATAAAGACGAAGTAAAAGAACTCACAGCAGAAACCTGTGAAAAATGTAATGCTACACTTGTCCGAATTATCGGATTTACAGCAATACTCTACCGCGAGGCAGAACAGCCGGAAGACCGAGCTTATTCAGCAGCACTCAAAAAGTGCTAATTCTGACTCTGGCGTCCATATACCCAGCGTACAATCGCCAGAGCAAACTTCATCTGGCTTTCCGGCAGGAAGATATAATATTTCTGTTCCGTCGGAGAGCTGGAGGTAAGTTGCATAACACTGTTGGAAATTGACAGCACGGCAGTAAGAGCAGAGATTGGAATCTCTGAAGTGCCAGTTTTTGAAAAAATTACCACACGCTGATCAGTTACAACAAAATCCCCTTCATTATCCTTTTGAACAGTTTCAGTTGCATACAGAATTTTTTCACCCTGATTTGCCTTTAGACGCAGAAAGTGAACAAGCGGCATTTTTGAATCATCTGTTAATGGCAGCTTGTAAAGATTAGTATCTACATAAGGATTTTCATAATCTTCTTTCTTTCCAGCTGAACGGAAATTACGCCATAAAATCAAGATCATTACAATTACGAAAAACAGAAAGAAATAGAAACCGCGTCCAAGTGTACGACCACTCTGTTTCTTTACAGAACGCGGAACACGTTCTTCTTCAGGCTCTGATTTTTCTGAATCTGATTTCTGTTTTTTATCTGAAACAGGAGATACTTTCTTTTCTTTTTTTGATGGACGACCTGGAGTTGCAGGAGCATCATAAGCTGTTTCACCACCGGAATATTTAAACGGAAGAGAAACTCCGCCAGTGTTATAAGAAGGTTCGAGAAGAAGTACAAAAGCAACAATCGCAACATACAAAAGAGAACCTGCTGCAGTAATAATTATTTTACGCTTTTTCTTCCAGGAGGTCTGAAACCACATGAGGGAAAGTCCAATTGGAATAAGAAGAATTGAACAAAAACAAGCTATTGTAATGATTGAAAAGACTTTATTTCTTTGCATTCGAAATCGACTCCAAATGTATACTTTAAATTCTCTGTATTCATTATATCAGATGGAGCGCCGGAAAGCACGGATTTTTTTGGAGGAAGCAGAATGATTCTGTCGGCAAAACGAGCTGCTAAGTTGATGTCGTGGACGGCCGCGAGAACTCCGAGATTTTTGGAATGGGCGGTGGCGCGAAGCAGCTGCATAAGATGCGGCTCGTAAACATAGTCGAGGTTTGCGGCCGGTTCGTCGAGGAGAAGAAACTTCGGAGTCTGAGCTAGTGCACGGGCAAGACGGACCTTCTGGAACTCTCCGCCGGAAAGGCTGTGAATGTACCGGTCTGTAAACAGAGAAAGACCAAGGTCCGCAAGAACACCATCGGCAATTTTATAATCCGCGGCGGAATAATGCCCGCTTCGAGTATATACATACCGGCCCTGAAGTACATAATCACGAACCTTAAAATCCCACTCCGAGTATTCGTTCTGCTGCATATAGGCAATAATACGGGCACATTCACGGCGAGACAGTTTTGAGACTTCAGCTACGCTCTGGTTATCTGAATTAACCCACTTTATTTCCCCTTTTACTTTTAAGGCCGAATCCTTCACACCAGCCATCACACTCAGCAGAGTCGATTTCCCCGCACCATTTGGTCCACAAAGACAGACAAACTCACCCTGCTGTAACGAAAAATTTATATCCCTTAAAACTGCTTTGTCACCATAACTGGCCGAAAGATTTTTAATTTCAAAGTTCTCACTCATTTTCTTCCTCCAAGACACAATGCCAGGAAGAATGGCACACCGAGAATTGATGTAATAATTCCGGCAGGAAGCTCACCCGGTGCAATAATCACACGAGCTAAAGTATCAGAAAGCAGCAGTAATGCTGCACCAAAAATCATACTGAAAGGAACCAGAGTACGTGCCTTAGGCCCAAGAAACTTGCGGACAATATGAGGAGCAATAAGCCCAACAAAACCGATAGTTCCTCCAGCACACACTGCAGCACTAACAGCAAGAGCTCCGCAAAGTAATACAAGAACACGGAGTCTGTCTACTTCCACTCCGAGCGCGGCTGCTGATTTTTCTCCTCCGGTAAGTAAGTCGAGCGGGCGCGACACAATAAACATAAGAATTATAGAAACTGCAGAAGGCAACAGGATGAACAGCAACTCGTTCCAACCACGTCCGTTAAAACTTCCAAGAATCCAGGTATAAATAGAATGAAGTTCTTTGTTGCAGGTAAGAAGCAGCATGGAACTTAAAGAAGAATACAAAGTTCCAAGCGCCGTACCGCAAAGCAGCAGCATTACTGAAGATGACCTTCCACCCCGACTGAATGCAAGTGAGGTCACAAAAAGTCCAGCAACAAGGGCTCCTACAAAAGCACAAAGATTCACCGGTGAAATATAAGCCCCAACTCCACCTTTTCCAGTAAGAGCCATAATTCCCGGCACAATGCTTGCAATCACCGCCCCTAGTGTAGCCCCGGAACTGATTCCCATAATTCCCGGCTCAGCCAGTGGATTACGGAAAAATAACTGGAATACCGCACCACTTCCACCAAGCAGAAGGCCTGTTAAAAAAACAAGCAGCACACGAGGAAGTCGCAGCTGCCATAAAATGATATTTTCAAATTTATCTCCCTGGCCAAAAACTGCCGCAAAGCTCACCTTTTCTGCACCGAGCATAAGAGCTAGAATCACAGAAATAATAAGGAGAACTGATGACAGTATTTTCCAGCACAGGGATTTTCTTTTCATTACTTCAACAAATCAGAAAGTTCAAGAACCACATCTGCAACACGTGGACCTGGTCTTGTGTACACATTATCATCTACAACAAAAACACGTCCACCCTTCACTGCCGGAATATCTGCCCAGCCATTGCGCAAGCCCACTGCCGAAGATTCCAGACCAGTACTTGCAGGAATAAGAATTACAGCAGGCTCTCGGGCAATAATTGTTTCCTCACTGACCATTGGATATGCATCAGATAAATCAGCAAAAATATTTTCACCGCCAGCTGCCTTAATTACATCATTTATAAACGAAGTTGAACCTGCAGACATATAAGGCGCATTCCAGACTTCCCAGTAAACCTTTATCGGTCCATCCTTCTTTGCAGAACCAGCAGCCTTCTTCAGTTTTTTCTCCATATCATCTACAACTTTTTTGGCCTCTTTTTCGTGGCCGGTGATTTTTCCAACCTCAAGAATTTCCTGTTCAACAGATGCAATCGATTCGCCTTTAGAAACATAATAGGCAATTCCATTGCTCTCTAAAGTCGAAATCAAAAAGTTGTGCATGCCTTCTGTAAGATAAACGAGATCCGGCTTGAAAGACATGATTGTTTCAATACTCAGAGTTTTTCCATCAAATCCACCGACAACAGGCTTCGCTTTTGCTTCAGCAGGAAAATCAGTAAACTCACTAACCGCAGAAACCTGTTCTCCGGCACCAATTGTAAAAAGTATTTCTGCTGCGCTTGGCGACAGAGCAACAATCGATTTTGGATATCGAGTTTCAGAAGTCTTTGGCTTACGTGCATATAACGCAGAGATTAAACTGATAAATAAAAATAATGTAAAGATTCTTTTTTTATTCATTTATTTGCAGCCCCACTGCGAATAATATGAATCAAGTTCTTTCTTAATTTCATCAGTAATGACTTTCTTATCACCGTTTGTATAAAGCGCATCAACAACATCGCTCATAGAAACAATAGCGCGTGCAGGGAAGCCATACTTTTCTGTAATTACTTCGAGAGCAGATTTCTCGCTGTCTGGAGCACGCTCTTCGCGGTTAAGACTTACGATTTCACCAACAATTTTGATGCTACCCGAAGTTGTTTCGAGAGCCTTGATTTTCGGATAAACCTCTTCAATAGATTTTCCTGATGTTGTAACGTCTTCAATAATTACAACGCGGTCACCATCCTTAATCTTGTAACCAAGGATTGCGCCTTTATCTGCACCGTGATCCTTCTCTTCCTTGCGGTCACAGCAGTATTTAATTTCTTTTCCATAAAGCTCGCTGTAGGCAACGGCAGTCACAACTGCAAGAGGAATACCCTTGTAAGCCGGACCAAAGAAGACATCAATATCATCACCAAAATTGTCATGAATTGCCTGAGCATAATATTTTCCAAGCTGTGCAAGCTGCCCGCCGGTCACATAACTACCCGCATTCATAAAGAAAGGTGACTGTCTTCCACTCTTCAAAGTGAACGACCCGAACTTAAGCACTTCGCAGCGCACCATAAAATCAATAAAATCTTTCTTGTAATTTTCCATGATTTATATTTTATCAAAAATGGATTATACTTCCAACCATGAGTGCAACATTTTTATTTCCTGACAGTAAAGATTTCTCACCTGACTTAAAAGAGGTAGCACGCTATCTTGGTTATAGGAAGGTAGCTGTACCGGATGTTGATGTTTCAGCACAGATGGAAAAAGCAGCAAAAGAGATGCAGTCTGTTATAAAGCCACAGGCGGTGTTTGAGGTATTTGATTTGTCTGTGGTTGAGTGCTCGCAAAGCGAATGCATCAAAACCACCACAGAACTAAAATTCGCCGACATCACTCTTCACTCAAAAGACCTCGGCGCAAATCTTAAAGACTGCTCAAAGGTTGCACTTGTGGCAGCAACTATCGGGCCACAGGTAGATGCATTGATTCGTCGTTACAGTTCTACAGACTCTGTTTATGCAAGCATTCTGCAGGCTACCGGTGCTATGTATATAGAAGAAGTTGTTGATTTATTAAATGCAGAAATAAAAAAAATCGCCGAAACTCAAGGACTAAAAACGCGTCCACGTTATAGTCCGGGCTACGGCGATGTTCCTCTTGATATACAGAGAGATTTTTTCCGGCTTCTGCCATGTACCAGAATCGGGCTTACACTTATGGACACCCTGATTATGGCTCCAGAGAAGTCGGTTACGGCATTTATCGGTTTATACTAAACAGCTTCTATCCAATCTATCGAAACCGTCTGTTAACTGTTTTGCAATTTCTACGAGTTTTGCTAAATCACCTTTACGTGCGCCTTCAATGTTAAGAGGCATAACAGGATCATGCAGACTCAAACGTAAAAGCATCCAGCCCTGAACGTCTTCTCCCTTAAAACTGATTCGAACACCTTCATAAGATTCCGGCATTTCATACTCAGCCTCAATGGCACGTCTCTTAAATTCAGCAAGAACACTCTGTCCATATTCCTTAAAGTTTTCTCCGGAAATCTTAAAGCGGTATTCACCTTCTTCAACAAGTGGAGGAAGCTTTTCAATAAGGCTGTCGAGTTTTTTACCCTGTGCATTTGCCTGAGCCAATGCAATTACAAGCTTTACAGCAAGGAAGGCACCGTCATCAAGGAAGTAGTTATCTTTAAGAGCTCCGTGTCCAGATGTCTCCATAGCCAATGGCGCAACTGTTCCTGCAGCATTCAATTCCTTCTGCTTGTTGATTACGTTCTTATAACCACGCATATAGCAAAGATGCTTAAGACCAAGAACATCCTGAAGGAAGTATGTAAGACGATCCGAAGTAACACTGTCTGTAATAATTGTTGAACCAGGATACTCAGGAGCAAGAATTGCAGCAATCATCGCAATAATTGAGTCACGGTTGATTTCGCTTCCATCACTCAAAACTGCAGACATGCGGTCAACATCTGTATCAAAAATCAAACCAAGATCTGCCTTATTTGCGAGCACAGCACTTCGGATTGCTTCCATTGCCTGTTTATTTTCAGGATTTGGAATATGGTTAGGGAACATTCCGTCCGGCTCAAGGAACTGGCTTCCAGTTGTATCAGCACCGAGCGGCTGGAGAATCTTATCAACAAAGAAACCAGAAGCACCGTTTCCACTGTCCACAACAATGTGAAGACCAGACAAAGGTTTATCACATTTTCCAAGATCAGCCAGACCATCAGCAATCTTATTCTTAAGATATTCAGCATAGATTGAAAGAAGATCCAGTTTTTCTACAGGTACATTGATTTTTGAAGGATTAAGGAAACCTGCAAGATTCAGGATTTCTGTAATATCTTCATGTTCAAGGCCACCATCATCATCAAAGAATTTAATACCATTTCTGTTGAACGGAAGATGGCTTGCGGTAATCATTGCAGAACCGTTGAAATTTGTCTCCGGGAAAACAATAGACATAAACATTGCCGGAGTTGTTGCCATTCCACAATCTGTAACAGTTGCGCCAGCGCTCACCATACCGTCAATAAGAGCATCTGCAAGATCCGGGCCTGTCACACGAGAATCGCGGCCAACTCCAAGATGAAGAGAAGTAGCATCTACATCAAGCTTCTTTGCAAGCCAGCTAACATAAGCACAACCAATCTGCTTTGCAATCTGTGGAGTAAGATTTACATTTTCTCCCTCAACTCCTTCAATTGCAACACCACGAATATCACTACCATTCTGCAGCTTCATCAAATCCATAATAATCCGTCCTAAACTTAGTTTTCTTAAATTATATTGATATTCTAATTTTATTTAAAGAATCTTTATTCTTTACCTTCCCTTTATTTCATCTGTGCAGTTTCTACAGCAGTACCATTACTTACATTATAAGCAAGAATTGGTTTATTTGTTCCATTACCAGATACATGTCCATAAACCTTACTATTATAGGCTACACCAGTACCTTCTCTTGTATGACTAAGGCTTGTATTGTTTGAAACAGTAGTTTTTAGAACACCTGAAGTATCCTTCCATGAGCATACATTGATGTGATTATACTGCTTACTGTTCATATGCAAATGACTGGATGTTGGTAAAAGAGAACATTCCCAGATTCCAGTATATTTTTCTTTCTCTGTGCCACTTGTTCCAACACCATCCTTTACATCAGCAGTAGAACCAATTCCTTCCGGAATAGTCGCTAGTTTTGGTTTTACAGAACTTGAAGAATAGTAACCAATATATGGAATAGCCTTGCCATTATCACCAGATTCTGTCATTGCAATATCAAGACTGATATTTGAACCTACAATACCATAACTGTCTATTACACAAGTTGTAAAACCAGAAGTTTCTGTTGATGCTGTAATTTCAGACGTTGGGCTATATGCATAAACAAGATTACATCCTACAGGATCATATGCAGCAATATGAACTCCACCCTTTGCATCTACAGCAAGCTGTACATATTCGCCGGCTCTTGAATAACTTGAATTCTTTGCAAAGACACGACTTATATTCCAGCTGCCACCAGTTCTAGCAGCCTGAGTTCCAGCATTTGAAAGAGGAGAAGAATTATATGCATACCAGAGAGTACTATGAGTTTCATCATACCAGGTAATCACAGCAATATCGCTTGTTCCATGAGAATCTACTCCGACACACGAATACTTTCCTGCATCATAGGTAGCTGTTGCATTAGAACTGTCCTTACCTGCAATAATATCCATATATACAGTGTCAGCTGCATAAGTCATTGGTCTTCCTTGATTTGCAGTATCTCTAAAATCATCAAATTCTGATTTTCTAACATAATTTCCAGTTGTAGAAAAATCTGTTGATCCAGCTTTAAAACGAAGCTGTTTATTCAATGCATCATAATATGCAAAATATATATGAGTATCAGAACCTCGAACAGAAGTTGCCAGACTCGGAATCATATTTCTTTGTTTATTCTGTACATTTTTATTATCTACAACCTGTCCAATCTGAGAAAACCTTAATTTCGTATTGCCATTTTTTGATCCTTCCTGACTACTATAATCCGAATTTCCCCATTTTCCAGTAAAGAAACATAAGAAGTCTGTATCGTCAGCACTTGAAATATCTCCACCAGCAGCAATACCATAAGAATTTCCATTAGTATCGTATGCAAAGGCTATAGAAGTATAGGCATCGTAACCAGCAAGCCAGGTATGATATGAATATTCAGGTCTATTCTCACCATTTCTAGGCATACCTGTGTCATTACCCTGATTCTTCCAATTATTATCACTTTCTCGAGTTCGGCCACCCATATTAAAGTTCAAAGGACCATCACCAAAGGCAAAGCCAATCTTGTCAGTAACAGGATTAATTTTCATAATCGGCTGGTCAATTGTACCCTTCTTTGGTGTAACTGCAGTAGAATCAAACTCCCATATATCAATAACAACATCATCTGTAAGAGAATTGTTGTTTTTGTTATTCGGCTGTTTGTTATAAGCTGCATCACTATTCTTATTGTTCAGAATAGAAACACCTTCCACAGAATATGTAAATATTCCGCTGTTTTCTGGAAGAGAAATATTTGTTACCTGGGCATTACTCTTAGCAAGATTAAAGCCATTTAATTTAATTGTGTTACCAGCCTGCTCTGGATAATGACCACGTGCTGTTCGGGCATAAATATTCGAAGCACCGTCTCCAAGACTTGTAACAAGGCTGGTAATATATGGAACCACATCCATCTGCTTAAAGTTATCACTTGATGTTTCTGATGTACTTCCATCAGGTTTAGCATCACTTGCCTGTATATAAACCTTTACATCAGTTTTAGCGACTGTCTCAATTAATGAAGTATCCCAGCTGAACTCCCAGTTAGCCTTATGACCTCTTTCATCATTGTATTCATCTGTAATAGTAAATGCCCAGCCATCAGTTAATGCATCTGAACTTGCATCGTCACTCTGAACACTAGTCCATTTACCCTCTGCATAAGATGCAACCTGTGTATAATTACTGAACGGCAATTCTGCAGATGAACCAACTCCGTCTATTTTTATTTTAATAAGGCTCAGACGAACATTATCAGAGACAGAACCCTTCATTGTAATTTTTCCAGAAACCTTTGGATCCAGATCATATTCATCATCAGAATCTGCTGAATAGATTTTTACCATATTTCCCTGTGCATTTTTCTGCTCAATATCTTTAAAATCTTCTGGCAATTCTATATGACCATTTGCCTTCTTGTTGTGATACAAACTGTTCTTTGAATCACTATCCCAGAAGAAATCAAGCATTTCTGTTTCAGGTTCATCAGAGTCTGTTTTAATTACATTAAGACGAACATTAAAGGTTACGCTCAACTGCTTAGAACCAGCGGTCTTATCCCAAATTGTATAAGTGCACCAGTTTAATCCATGAGAAAGTTCATTGAAAGCACAATTTATTTCTGCTGTATTACCTTCGATATATGACTGCTCATAGTCATCACGCTTAGTATATGCAGATTCATTAACACCCTTTACATTTAATGAAGTACGAGCTGCGGTTGCAGAAGTTCCTTTACTGTATTCAAGGTAATCATTAGCACCACTTGTATTTCCTCCAATTATTTCTGGAACAAATCTTACAGCACCATGTACTGTTGTAAAGGCTGTAGTCTCATCACCAATAATGAAGTTATCTCTGATAGCATCAAGAGGTTTTTCAGCTTTCTGATATACGTTGTTTTCATCCTTAAACCAGCGTACATTAGAAGAATAGTATTTTATCTTGTATTCACTTGCAGCAATATTTCCATCACCATTGTAATCAGTTCCTACCTTTACACTGGCAAGACGAGGAGCATTATTTTTTACAAGTGCATCGTTGAAATCTCGTTTACTATGGTTTCCAGCCTTATCAAATACTACATAACTGAGTTTAACAGCACCATCAGGTAATTGAGTACTATCAAATGTTTCTGACCAGCGGGTTTTTGTTCCGACATTAGAGATTCCTTTTTTCTGAACAACATTACCCAGAACAAAGTAAATTGGTGAATTCTCCAATGCTTTATCTGGTGCAGAATCAAGAGTAATTTCATCTCCGCTTACATCTATAATTGAATAGATTACTCCTCCAATTCTTGCAAGAGAATCTGCTTTTATATTGGCATCTGCTTCTTCAAGTTTTACAGTTGCATTAGTTATCTGAACAGCTTTATTTGCTTTCCAGTACAAATCATCAAAACTTGCAGCAGGAGTAACTTTTGTCCAGAATGAATCATAAACTTTGTTATCTTCTGCAGTAAAGTAATATACTGTTCGTAAGAAACCACTTTCATCACTTGATTCTGTTGCTACAGATTCCAAAGAGTAATTTTTACCATTCTGATTATAAATATCCGAAGAAATCTTTTCCTCTGAAGAATCAAGTTCTGCAATCGCTGGAGCATGGTTATCATTATTTACAGAAACTAAGATTTCAGTCTCATGTCTGTCTTTTTCAAGAGTAGTTGCATTTCCATCTGAAACCTTAATTTTATACTTTAATTTTTTAGCACTTGTTGCGCTGCCTACCGGAATCTTGAGACGATAACCTTTTGTTGCCTTTCCTGCATAGGTCCATCCCGATGTTACTTCTGTAGTGTCATAGGCATTAGCTACAATACTGCCAGTCTCCTGGTCTGTTACAGTTATAGAATAAATACCGTCATCATCCTCTACACTTCCTGTAAGATACCATTCGCCTTTTATCCACATTCCTTCTTTATAATTCAAGAAATTTACGGCATTTCCAGAAGCATCATATTGCTTCAGCATCAAAGGCTCACTTGAACCAATCTTTGGAGCACCTGCATTTACTTCAAGCACATAAATGTCATCTTCTGTAGAACTAATATTTCCAAGAGCATCTACAGCAAATAGTCTGACTGCAATTGTATTATTCACATCAGTACTTGGCTCAAACTCAGAATTCAAATTTATTGTTTTTGACCATGACAAGCCGTTACCAATATAAATTCCTCGTTTATCGCTGCTTATATCTCTGATATCATAATCAGCTGCATAATCGGCAAAAGTCTTTCCATTAGGGAATTCTTTTGTTTCCCAAGTTGTATCAGCAAAAGTTGTTCCATCATACTGAGGATCTATCTGCATGTACAAAGCCTTTGGTTCATTTACAAACTCTGCACTACCAGACATTCTAAGAACACCACTTACAATTGTACCAGCAGCCGGATATTCAAGAACAATACCAGGAATATCACCCTGAGGATCAAGCTTCAAAGGTAATGTTTTTACCTCACTGATATTACCAAGCTCATCTACTGCAAAGAAATTGAAATTATAGATCTCTGTATTTGTGTATTTGTTTTGAGTACCTTTAATACATGCAATACCATTTGCATTAATTTCTACAGTATCAGGATTCTCTCTGGCAATAATGTATTTTGGCATAAGATCATGGCATTCTTCGCCTGGAACATTATTATACGGTTCAAACTTATCAAAATGGATTTTCCAGCGTAATGTTGAATTACCTGTAACATCGTTCCATAAAGAGTTTGCTGCTGTTGATGCCTCTGGAATTTCGTCAGCTGCCTTTGTAATGACATAATAAAGCTTTGTACCAGCATCGCTTTCTTCTATACTTCCTTCAAGGACAAAGTCTTTATGTATCATTTCATTGTCAGAATGACTGTCTACAGTTACTAATGGAGGTGTGTTATCCACTGTAATTGAAACTTCTTTTTCTGCAACATTAATTCCATCAGAAGCTTTTACTATAAGTTTATTCTGGCCACTTGAGAGTCCTGCTACAGAAACTGGAATACTTGACTGATATACAGAACCTTTTAAGCTAAGCTCAACATATTTAGTTTCATCTGTTCCAAAGCCTGACTTTACCCAGACAATATCGTTCTCATCCTCTACATTTACTGAAACTAGGAACTGCTTTGAATCTCCACCAAAAATCTGAGAAGAGAAATCATTCTTCCAGTCAGAACTTTCAGGGGCGGTAAGTTTACTGCTATATTTTTCACCTGTAATTCTTGGATCTGTTTTATCTATCTTTACAAATAACTTATTTGCAGAAGAAGTTGTTTTTGAATTACCAACAATCTTTCCTTTTATACGAGGAGTGTTACAAGGTTGTGATGCACCTGCTTCTGTAACCGCAAACATAATTGCCTTCTTTTTCTTATCTCCAGTAGAAGAATCATAAGTTCCATCGTCAAGAGTTAATGTAAAGCTTCCATCTGAAACAGTGATTGTTTCGTACGAAAGGCCGTCATCTTTACTATATTTAAGAGTTACATCTCCATCATCATCATAAACTGAACAATAAATATTATTGCTTTCGCTTAAGAGAGGTTTTGCAGCTGACATTTCAGATACATCAAAATCTGTAAAGGTGATTACAGGAATGTCTGAAGCCTGATTAATGTAAACTGTAATTGGAGAACTAGTTTTTGTGTTCTGTGCAGAATCTGTTGCAATTACCTGGAATTCAACAGACTTCTTATCAATATCCTTAAATACAGAATTGGCTGAACTTGTATCAATATCTATACTCCAGATATCAAGTCCTGTAACACTTCCTGGATATGGTGTAAATTCTTCCTGACCATCAATCTTGTATTCAAGACTTATTGCTGCAATTGCATTATTATCACTGGCAGTTCCAGAAATTGTAAAACTTTCATTTACATCTGTTTCGCTGGTATCTGGATCAGCATCTGCTACAGCATCAATTGAAAGTGTTGGTTTTGTCTTATCAAGATCCAGTACAAGGTCAGACACATATTCATACTCATTTCCAACATTGTCTTTTATAAGGAAGATGATTGCACCTGAAGAGATTTTTCCTGTTTCAGTTCCAATTTTTGCTGATGGAATTGTAAGTGAATAATATCCATCATTTCCCTTTGTTGTAACCTTAGTTCCATCAAGGCCTTTTATTTCAACTGAAGCAATGCCAGAAGCATTAGCCGCTGTATTCTCTGGTAAATAATCCTTTGCTTCAAGTTTTATGCTCATAGCTTTATCACCATTTACAAGAACAATTCCACTTGAACTTTCTGTTTTACTACCAACCTTTAACTCTTTAATTGCAGCTGAATCAGGCATAGAAGTATCTACATAAACATCGTGTGAAGTTTCTTTTTTATTTCCAGCATTATCTAATATTCTAATGCTGATTTTGTTTTTGCCTGCCTTTGTACAGCTTATTGTTCCGCTTCCACTATATACACCATTTGATTTTTCAATTGAAATTGGATACCAGTTAGTATCATCTGAAGAAGCTAATACCTGATATATTCCGCTTCCATTATCATCCTTTACATTGCTTAAAGAAACTTTTACATTGGAATCGCTGTACCACTTATTTGAAGAAGCATCTGTATAATCTGCAGTCTGAATTGTAACGGTTCCAGCAGGAGCTGTTTTATCAATCCATACAAAGCGTTCTTCAGTCTTTGTTTTTCCAGCGACGTCAGTTGCAGTAATTATTATTTTATGTTTTCCCGCTTTGAGCTCGTCTGCAGTAAAGGTTACACTTCCCACATTATTAGTTAATGAAACAGTTTTTTCTGTAAATGCCGGAGTTGTATCTCCAGAAGTTACCTTAACTGAAGCAAGGTTATTTGTATCGCTTGCGGTAATTTCAATTACTGGTAATGCATTAGAAACAGCATAACCTTCTATAATCTGTCCGCCAGTTGCAGTAATTGCAGAACATTCAAGCTCCGGATCTTTTTGATCTATAAAGAAAGAAACTTTCTTTGTCAGATTATTACCAACAGAATCTTCTACATATACAAATAAGTTGTAATGACCTTCACCAAGGTCTCCTGTTCCTGTTCTGCCACTTGCTTTGAGAGTTTTTTCGAATGAATAACCGGAAGAAAGGCTTCCTGCAATATTTGCAGAAGAATCAACTACGGTCCATTCTCCCTCTGGTGACAGTGCGTTTTCTTTCCAGTCTTCAATACAATATTTTAGAGTCTTAAGTTTAGATCCCTTGTCAGAAAGATTCAGATTAAAAGTACAACTTGTGCCAGAAATCGACTTTGAACCTGAATAATCTACAGATTCAGCTGGATAAATAAAAGTAATTTCAGGTTTTTCTGTATCATTATAAATTGTGTATGTTGCAGAAGCCGGCTGACCTGAAATATCTTCTGCCAATACCTCTATAGTTACAGACTTATTATTTTCTGGAATAGAAATATCTGCAACAGAGAATGAATAAGTTGGAGCTGTACCTGTAAGAGTAATTTTTGATTTCTCTACAGCTTCACCATTAACCTTAATACTTAATCCACTTTTTACAAAGCTGTTTGTTTCTCTAATAGTACCACTGAATGTAAGCGATGATGTTGTATTGAGAAACTTTATATTCTCTTCAGAAATTGCTTCTTCACTGCCATTACCTGCCTTAATTGTTGCACTTTCAATTTCAGGATCAGTTAAGTCTACATAGAACACACGAGATGAATCTGTATATGTATTTCCCGCTAAGTCAGTCAGGATAAGACTGAGTGTATATTTTCCTTCAGGTAAATCTTTTCCGTCTCCAAGTTCTTTACTGATTACGCTTGATATTTCTACAGCACCAGCAAGATTTATTACACCAGAAGAAGCAGGAGTTGTGCTTCCTTCTTTTTTAATGCTGTAAGTTAATTCCTTAAGACCAAGACCTTCATCCTTTGATGTTACTTTGATTTCACCCAAGGCACCTCGTAAAAGTCTTTTATCCTCAGAACCAAATTTTACAGCTGTAATAGAAGGTTTTTTATTATCGATACGAACAGTAATTGTATTACTGTCTGTTATTTTTCCTGCCTTATCGGTTGCACGAACAAAATACTTGTACTCTTTAGAAGTATCTGCGGCAATTGTTGCTGCTGGAAGATTTGTTATTTTCCAGTTTGGACTTGTTGCTGAAATTCCTGTACTGGTTACCTTCTTTCCAGTTGTTGTATAAGTATTACCTGTTACCTCGAATAATTCCAGAGACTCAAGTCCCCAGGAATCCTGAGCATTTACATTGAGACTGAAAACTTCCTTGGTATCAAAACTCTTTTCAACAAATGCGACAGTCGGCTTAGAAAGGTCATAATAGAATTCTTTCGATTGTACATTACTCTTATTTCCTGCTTCATCTACAATATAAACCCATATTTTCTTCTTTCCTTCTGCCCAGGCAGCAGTTGAATATGTAAGTTTGCAATTCTGGTTAGGTGTAGAAGTAAAACTTGAAGGAGCGGTAGTAACATTTCCATCTGTAAATGCCCAGTAATAAGTTACAGGGGCCATACCATTAGGAGTTACATTTACTTTGAAAGTAAATGATGTGCCTGCATTTTCAGTTGCTGCAGGAACAGTAATATCATCTTCAGTTATAGTTTCTCGCTGATTATCAATAAAGAAAGCAACAGAATCTGTTTCTGATGCAGCTGTAGAGTTTCCATTACAATCGTAAACCTTATAGGAAATACTGTATTCACCAGAAGCATAACTTGAAGAAGGTGTATAAAGCTCCCTGTAAGTATAGGTTCCATCTGAATTTAATGTAAGAGCTGGTAAAGTTGCATTATCAGTTTCTTCTATTTCAGTAATTTCAGAATATTTTTTATATTCTTCTTTAGTTGTAATATTTCCTTCTGAATCCTTATAAGTTACACAACGAGTAATTCTAAAAGGTTTTTCTGTTGAATCAATAATAACTTCAGGAATTACAGTTTTACTTGCATTTTCAACGGTATTAGCAGCAGCATTTGTTAGATAACGGCTGGCAAGATCATTAATTCTTACTGTTGGTGCACTTGGTGTGATACGAATCCAGAATTCCTTTGCTGTTGTTTTTCGTGCTGCTTCTGCATCGCCAACCTTATCTTTTGCAGTTACTGTTATTTTATAGAAGCCAGATTCAACTTCAGGAATTGTAAAGCTTTCTTCTGCTCCATTTTCATCTGGAACACACTCAAGATCTGCTTCACGAACATCTGTATTGTTTCCATCTTTATCATATTTAATATTTACTGCAAGTTTTTTACCAACAAGACCATCATCATCAAAGAATTTAAGCTTAAAGGTAGAATCGTCTGCACTTAGAGTATTGTATTCATTCTGTTTTTCTACACTAGCTCTAGTTTTTAGCTCTAATGAAAGAGGTTTTGAATCTGCCTGAGAAACAGCATAAATCAATGGAATATCTGTTGAACTATTAAGTGTATACTTCTGAGTTTTAACAGTTTCATTTCCACTTGCATCATGAGCTTTAACTTCAATGATAATATCTTTACCATCTGTAAAGCCTGTCGTATCTACATCAACTGTTTTTGTTTCAGCATTGAACTTAAATGTCTTTTTTGGTGCTAAAACACCTTGTTCATAAATATTTATTACAGGCTGATTTGTTCCAGTATCAACTCCAGAACCATTTTCTTCATCCCTTACCTTATATTCAAAAGTAAAGGTTCCGTTTACATAATTTATATCATCTGCATAAACTGGTTGAGCTTCATTTTCCTTAAAATTTCTTGCTAAAGGTCCAAGAGGCTTATTGTCATCTGAAGTTCCTGTAAA